>LSQX01090304.1_pt2 | contig 104444 bp, 98 predicted proteins | sample 654561 | NCBI WGS metagenome assembly LSQX01 (sample SAMN04489861, study PRJNA283612) | anaerobic digester metagenome | isolation source: 4 biogas reactors fed with cattle manure at either 37C or 55C with and... | place: Denmark: Kongens Lyngby | collected 2014
GATGATATGAACCAACTGAGTTAGACTCCCAATTTCAAGGCGCAAAATTAAACATTTTTTGAATTCTATTACACAAAAACTAAAATATTTATAACACTTTAATATTCAATATTTTAAAGCCGTCCAAAACAACTAATTATTTCATTTACTATAAATTCAGCGGCTTTTCCATCCCCAAAAATATCAGGAAAATTGAATTTCCTGATATCATTTAATTGCGAAAACGCATTGATGATCCTTTTTTCATCGGCATCAACAAGAATAGCACAACCGCTTTCAACTATTTCAACCCATTCGGTTTCCTGACGTAAAATTATACAGGGTTTATTTAAGAAACAGGCTTCTTTCTGTACTCCTCCCGAATCGGTAATTATCATTGAAGATGCTTCTTCAAGTACAACCATCTCAAGGAATGAAACAGCCGGGATTAATTTTATTTTATCATTCTGACTAAGCTTTTCCTTTAAAGAAATATCCGGAATATACTGTATGATTTTTGAAGTCCGGGGATGTAACGGAATAACAATATTAATATCTTTTGTTTCTGCTAAACTTATAAGTGCCTTAAGAATACTCATTAGTCGCTTTATATCATCAGTATTTACAGGACGATGGATGGTTACTAACACAAATTTCCTATTTTCAATACCAAGTTGTTTTATTATTGTAGTATTTGTTTTGGCTGTTTTTGAAAAAAACAAAGTATTGTCCAGCATCACATCTCCACAATGAAAGACCCCGGGATTATCAGCAGTAAATGGAGGCTTATTGTTAACGTTAAAACCTTCTTTTATAAGATTGTTTATCCCGGTTTTTGTTGGCGAGAATAAAAGTGTGGAACAATGGTCACATATAATCCGATTAATTTCTTCTGGCATTGATTTATTAAATGATCGCATTCCTGCCTCTATATGTACCACCGGAACATGAAGCTTTGAAGCTGCTACGGCACCTGACAGCGTTGAATTAGTATCACCATACAAAATCACACAATCGGGTTTTTCAGCAATTAATATTCTCTCAATTCCTTCGATCATCTGAGCAGTTTGAACACCATGTGAAGACGAACCTACATTAAGATTGAAATCAGGACTTGGAATCTGTAATTCTTTAAAAAACACATCTGACATATTTTCATCGTAATGTTGCCCGGTGTGCAAAATCAATTCCCTGATCCTGTGAGAAAATGAATTTTTAATGGCGCGACTCAATGCGGCTGCTTTAATAAACTGGGGTCGCGCACCTATTATAGTCAGAGTTTTAATCATGTTATTTTATTACTTCGAATATTAATCATCGCCCATTCAACGAGTTCGGAACTAAAATCTATTGTCATCTTCAACACAAAATTAAGGCGAGGCACAAAAATACGGATAATCAATATATTGCAAACATTTTGTCATTATTACAATTAAGACCAAGACTCAGGAGTAGGGTAAAATAATGTTTGGTAAAGATCCTGCACTGACTAAATACGATTATGCTCTGCCACATGATGAAGCAAAGCTTGTAGCAATTGAGAATGATTGCAATAAGAAAACCAGTATTAATAAAACTCTCAATATTGATCTAACAGGAATAAATGATACAGAACCTGGAGAGATAACAACTGTTTATCCCAATCCGGCCGGAAACACTCTTTCTTTATTTAAAAACAGAATCGGCTGCTAAACTATTTTTGATTTACAATGCCAGAGGAGAAAATATGATTACCGGATTGCTGAAAAACACGAGGAAGGATCATACAATAAATATCAGTGATCTTAAAAATGGTATTTATAATCTTAAAATAACCACAGAAACTAATCATTCGTACAGCATTAAGTTTCTTAAGGAATAACTATAAAGCCGGTTCAGAAAACCAACGAAGGATTTTTGCTTTTATGAATGTATCAGCAATAAAAAATAGGTGTTCACAGGAATACCAGAAACAGATTAAGGTAAGGTTTACAAAACACCTTTATCAGCAAAGCTATAATAGTCGTTCTCGCCGGCAATTATATGATCAATGACTCTAATGTCAAGAGCTTCACCGGCTTGCTTCATTTTTCTTGTCACTTTTATATCTTCTTCACTGGGATTAAGATTCCCTGAAGGGTGATTATGAGCAAGAATGATAAAGCTCGCATTATGCTCGAGGGCAAGTTTATAAATCCGTTTGGGATCGGCAACTGTGCCTGCTATCCCGCCCTGACTTATACATTCAGAACGTATAAGCTTATTTGCACGATTTAACAACAAAACCCAAAATTGTTCGTAATTACTGTCGCCAACAAGACTTTGAATAATTTCGTAAGCATCTTTGCTTGAGCGTATTCCAGGTTTTTGGAGAGGCTCTGCAGCTCTTCTGCGACGGCCAAGTTCAAGGGCTGCAATTATTGTTAAAGCTTTAGCTTGCCCGATACCTTTGAATTTCAACAAGCCTTCAATGTCAGTTTTCGATAATTCTATAAGGTTATTATTTACTGATTTAAGTATGCGCTTACTCAGATCAACAGCAGACTCTTTTTTATTTCCTGAACCTATAAGTATAGCCAGCAATTCTGCATCGCTCAATGCCATTTTACCTTTGAGCGCAAGTTTTTCACGCGGACGTTCATCTTCTGCCCAAAAACGTATGGATGACTTTTTTTCATAAGGCTCCATAATACTTTAAAATTAAATGAGAAAAAGGGTCTTTATAAATAAATAAAGACCCCAAAACAAACCATGGAAAAAGAATTACTTATAGAGCATTAACCTTCATAGTCAGCTTTGACTTAAGGTTAGCAGCTTTATTTTTATGAATAATACCTCTTTTTAATGTCTTATCAATCATTGATATCATACCGGGAAGCTTTGTAGTAGCTTCTTCCTTTTCGGTAAGCAAACGAAATGATTTAATAGCGTTACGCATAGTTTTGGCGTAATACCTGTTATAAAGCCTTTTTTTTTCGTTTGCTCTAATTCTTTTAAGAGCTGATTTATGATTTGCCATTAATTCAAAATTATGTTCTTTGTAGCCCGTAGGGGAATCGAACCCCTGTTACCAGAATGAAAACCTGGCGTCCTAACCCCTAGACGAACGGGCCATTATATTTTTGGAGTGCAAAAGTAGTATTTTTTTTAATATTACAAGTGTTGAGGCAATCTTTTTTATTCAAAAGTCAATGAAAGAGTAAATATTTTGCTTCTGAGCCTATCAATTCCCTCGGTATAAATAGTGCCTTCCTTCTTAATAAGGTTATTTAAACCATAGGACATTTTTATTTCAACCCCCAATTTAAAATATTCATTATAAAAATCAAAACCGGCTCCTAAATCCAGGTATAAGTCATTACGATGTAACTTTACAATTTCAGCCCCACCTGCTTTTTCCTTACGACGGGCATCTGATATAAGGTCAAGAGAGTATTTTGCACCTCCAATCAGATATGCTCTTGTATTGTTCATTCGTTTTGATTTATATTTTATATAGAATGGAAACTCTACAAATGTTGATTGAAGAGGTTTTCGGATTAAAACTGTATCATGTGCAGTATAGAAAGTAGTAGCTGCTGTATATGTTAAATCGCGTTCGCCAAACGAAAGAGAAGGAATAAACCTAAGATCAAAATACTGTCCAAGCCTCAGGTTTGAAACAATACCAATAGTGAAACCAAAATTCGAATTTGATTCCACTGATTGCAAAGAGGCAGAATCAGCAGGAGTGATATCGTTAATTGCCGTACCTGAATATACACTGTCATTATACAAAGGCATATGATTAATAGTGAAAAGCATTTGGTTCAAACCAAGAGTAAAACCAAAATTATAGGGGTTATGGTCGTACTGTATCAAATTAAGAGGTCTGCTTTTTTGAGCCTGAAGATTTGATATCAACAGTAAAATAAAAAATGCGGCTATTAAATACGGATGCTTTTTCAGAATCATTTGCTTCTGGTAAGTGACTTATCATAAACGGAAGCAGCATGATTTTATTTTTATAGTTTCCTTGCAAGATAAATACTTGCTATTCCAAAGGTAAGCCGGTATATCTGCGGATCGGCAAAACCTGCTTTGGTAAGTTCAGCAATAAAAGCCTTTCCTTGTGGAAAAGCTTCAACCGATTCGGGAAGATAGGAATATGCACCAGAATCTTTTGAAACCCAGCGACCTATAAGAGGAAGCAAAGAATGAAAATAAAATTTATACAATTGTTTTACAGGAAAATATCTGGGCATGGTAAATTCAAGAACAGCAATATTTCCATTTGGTCGTAACACCCTTTTAATCTCCATTAATCCTTTATCGAGGTTCTCAAAATTTCTTACACCAAAAGCAACCGATACCAAATCAAACGAACGATCGCTGAAAGGCAGCTTTTCAGCATCGCTTTGTTTTAACACTATTATCTGATCTAAACCAAGTTTATTTATTTTCTCTTGTCCTATCTTTAACATATTTTCTGATATGTCAATACCGGTGATCTTTTTTGGTTTAGTCTTTGCAAATTCAATGGCAAGATCAGCAGTACCGGTGGCAACATCAAGAATATGCTTCGGTTTTGACCCAGAAGCGAGTTTTACGAGTTTTTTTCGCCACAATCGGTCAATACCCAGAGAAAGAAAATGATTAAGAAAATCGTAACGATGAGCAATGCTGTTAAACATGCTCCTTATTTTTTCTTTATGCTTTTCAGGAGGCGGTTTGCTGCTATTTATCTTATTCATTCGGTATCAGAATTTGCCAAAGCCTTTGATTCGCGAATAAGGCGTTCCCTGTCAACCGGAACCACTCCAACATATTCACAAACTATGCCTCCGGCAAGATTAGATAAAAAAGAAATGGTTTGAACATCACAATCAAGAACCAAACAAAGGGCTGCTACACTAATTACAGTATCGCCGGCTCCGGAAACATCAGAAATGGTTCTTACATGCGCTGCCTGAGAATAAAAATGCCGTTGTCCATCCTTCATATATCCTATCACCATGCCCTTATCGCCCAAAGTCACCATTATTATTTCATGCATTTGCTTATCCTGAAACAATGCTATACTGTCATACAAAGCCTGCTGGTCAGAAGTCGGGAAATCGGTTTTCAACCCTTCTTTAAGCTCTTTTAAATTAGGTTTGAACAGCTTAACACCTTTATATGCATCAAAATTCTTCTTTTTGGGATCTACTACAACCGGAATATGTTTTTCATCAGCCAGTTTAATAACACTTTCAATTACTCTTTTTGTCAGCACACCTTTATTATAATCCTGAAGGATAATAACGTGGATATTTTTCTGATTGATTGTGCGGCTGATATTTTCAAGTAATAAGTCTTCGGTTTCAGTATCAAGATCGGTTATGATCTCTTCGTCAACCCTCAGCATCTGGTTTTTATTCCCAATTATTCTGAATTTTGTTGTTGTAATACGTCCGGTACTCTGAATAATTCCTTCTGTATACATATTTTCCTTTTCAAGCAGTTCAAGGAATTCGCTACCTTTAAGATCGGTTCCTATAACTGAAAAAAGTAAAGGAACAGCACCGAGGGCTTTAACATTCAAAGCCACGTTGGCAGCGCCTCCAAGCATATTTATACGCTTAGTAAGAGATACAACCGGAACTGGTGCTTCAGGTGAAATTCGTTCGACATCGCCATACAAATAGGCATCAATCATGACATCGCCTATTACCATAACATTAACATCGCGAAATCTACCAAATAATAAGTCTATTTGCTTGTGTGATATCAAGTTGTGAAATAATAAAAAACTTAAACTAAATTTGTTTATTTAAGGTTCTCCAGTGCTTTCTGAATACGTTCAATCGCTTCAATCAACAAATCCTCAGAAGTAGCATATGATAATCTGATGCAATTATTGTTTCCAAACGCCGAACCCGCCACTAAAGCAACATGAACCTCGTTAAGCAGATAATCACAGAGTTCTGTGCTATTTTCTATTTTCCCCGAACCAAAAGATTTACCGAAATATGCACTTACATCAGGAAAAACGTAAAAAGCTCCTGCCGGTTTATTCACAGTTATATCAGGAATCTGACCAAGAAGATCGAGTACCAGATCACGACGTTTAAGAAAAGCACGCTGCATATTGATAAGGTCTTCTGATTTGGCCGGATCGGCAAGCAAGGCAGCAATTGAAGCACGTTGCGAAATAGTACAGATACCGGAGGTTACCTGTCCCTGTAACTTATCACATGCCTGAACAATTGATTTTGTTGCAGCCATATAACCAAGTCTCCAGCCGGTCATGCTGAATCCTTTTGAAACTCCGTTTATAACTATCACCTGATCCCTGATTTCAGGAAAAGAAGCGAGACTGTAGTGTTTGCCTGTAAAATTAATGTGTTCGTAAATCTCATCAGAGATCACATGTACACGCGGATACTTTTTCAATACAGCAGCAATAGCCTTCAACTCTTCGTTTGTGTACACTGAGCCTGAAGGATTACACGGACTGCTATATATCATCAGCTTGGTACGGGGAGTAATTGCAGCTTCAAGCTGTTGGGCAGTGATTTTAAAATCCTGTTCGATAGGAGCCTGAATAAACACTGGTTTCCCTTCGGCAAGCTTAACTAGTTCTTTATACGAAACCCAGTAAGGAACCGGAATCAGAACTTCATCTCCCGGATCAACCAAAGCAAGAATTACATTAGCTATGGAATGCTTAGCACCGGCTGAAACCACAATCTGATCGGGTGGAAAATCAAGATCATTATCGCGCTTGAGTTTCTGGCTGATAGCTTCACGAAGCTCAGGATAACCTGACACCGGCGGATAATGGGTAAAATTCTGATCAATTGCTTCCTTTCCAGCTTCCTTGATAAATTCAGGGGTGTTAAAGTCGGGTTCTCCAATGCTGAGATTAATAACTTTATGACCCTGAGCCTTTAACTCGCGGCTCTTTTTCGACATGGCAAGGGTCTCCGATTCTGATAAATTCTGTATTCGTTTCGAAATCCAGTTCATTTCTGTAGTTTTAATGAGTAAATATGCTGGCAAAGATACATGAAGATTTTAATTGGCAGCTTTGTCTTTTCACGAATATGAAGAAAATAAGGTTTTTATGGTTTAGCCCAATAAAATATTGCAAAAGTCAACTGCTCTATTGCATCATTTATCTTTAGTACTGTACCAGGATTTCAATCTTCAGTTATTCGGTTCGAACAAATAATGACTCTCTTAATAAAGCAGTATAAATACATCTTAGCGTACAGTCTTCACTGCTTCAGCAGCAGCCTGCAGAGTAGGCTGAATTGATAACTCCATTCCAACTGCCTGACGCATCCATTCCTGAGGGATTATGCTGCCAAGCAGGTATATTCGCTGTATTTCAGTGGCAAAATTCTTACCTTTTATGTATTGTTCTATCTGAAAATCAATTAAATGTCCCAGAGGATAATTTGAAAGATATAACGGGCTTGCAATCATATGCGAATAAACAGCAAGAATAGGCTCATCATTAACTCCAAAAACAGGTGCATAATATTCGTTCCAGATTTCTTTGGCAATTGATATAACGGCATTCTTTAACTGAGCGGGATTTGCATTTGGGTTTGCATACATCCATTCCCAAACCTTGATATCAACCAGTGATACTCCCATAATCTCATAACACGACCAGAAATTTGACAATGCTTCCATATGTTCTTTCAATGGGTCTTTTTCTTCCAGACCAAGTAAAGCCATATCTCGTTTCTGGAAAATAAATGCCAGTGCTTCAGTGAAGGCTGTATTGGGAACTCCGCTTAAAGTATAATAATCAATATCGTGCAAGGTGATAACCTGCTCAACATTATGCCCGAATTCATGTACTGCAATATTATACCCTTTATAATCCATTCCGCTTGCTCCTATTCTTGTACGAAGCAATGCGTTATCAGTTTTTATGAGCGAACCATAGGCATGACCTGCGCCTCGTGAGCCTTCTACCTTGATATTCGAGGTCAGATGCACAACTTTTTCCTTGGTGAAGCCAAGTTTCAGCAATAATTGTTCAAGTCCTTTCTGAAAAGCTTGAACATCGGGATATTTCTGTCCCACAATTTTATCAAGCTGTTCTTCAGTATAAGTTCCGCGGGGCTTGAAACCATTATACCAGATATCAAATGGCTCCAATGGTCTTCCCAGACGCTGGCTTATAAGCTCAGCAACTTCTTTGACCTGTGCACTGGAAATAAATTCAGTAAAAAGTTTCCATACATCTTCCTGAGGAATTTCCATATTTGATTCAAACTGACGACGAAGGTAAGTCGGATAATTTGGATAATACGGATCGAGTTTCTTGTTTGAAATGAAATTATTCAGCAAATGCTCATATCGTGTATCAGGTTCTGATCTGAAAGTAATGCTCTGATTGTCTTTATACAAGGTATTGCTGAACGGGTTCCAAGTATATTCATTGTTATTGATGACCTGTTGAGGGATGCTTTGATCAATGATGCGTTTCATTACTTCATAAACCATTTTTTGCTTTTCCAGTCCGTTCTCATCGCTGTAATTTGATTTCAGTTCATCGCGCAATCCCCAATGGGTTATTAACCGAAGATCTTCGGGAAATAAGGTTTCACCCTGGTCGTTTACCAGCTTTCCCATATAAATATTATATTCAGCAATATAATTATCGGATTGTGTTTCGACCGCTGATGCTTCCTGGATCAAAGCTGCCGGCACCCTTGATGTATAATAGTCGCCTACTCTTGCCTTAGCCCATTTTTTTCTTGTCCATTCTGAACCGAATTCATTTTTTTCAGCCAGCGAATAAAACGGGAAATTTAAGGCAATATAAAAAGCTATTTTGTTCTCAAAGAAATCTTCGCGCATATGGGCACCGGGTTCATAACTGCCAAACATAACATCAATATCATGCATGGGTCCCATATCGAGATGCAGAGGCCTCATCAGGTCTTTTTTGATCCTAAGCATATTACCTCTAAGGATCTCAAAATTGACCATGAGTTTATCAAATACATTGTTTAATTCTGCTTCGTCAGCGATAAAGTTATCTGTACAGAATTCAGTGAACTCTTCTGTAGTTCCGTCGCTATTGCGCCAAAGCTGTGCAACCTGGTTCACACCGCGCTCAATTCTGAACTTCTGTTGTTGTCCGTATTTGTCAATCAGAACATTCATCGTTTTTTCCACAACCGGTTTAGTTACGGGCATTTCTTTTGTTTCATTGTTTTTCATTTGCTGCCCTCCGCAGCCTGCTATAAGCAAAGGCATAATTAATAAAATAATAAGCTTTCTCATGATAAAATAAATTTAGTGGGATTATTATTCGCAAATATATAAAATCTATTGATATGTAAGTTTATGTTAAAAACCGTTTAACTTCATTGTTACAGTGGGTATAAGCAGAAGGAATCCCAAAACAATAAGCGTCAGAAGCATTGGTAAGACCCATTTTACCCATTTTTCGTATGGAACGCGTGCAACTCCCAGCACTCCTATCAGCACTCCTGATGTAGGTGTGATCATATTGGTAAAACCATCGCCAAACTGAAATGCCATTACAGTAGCTTGTCGTGAAATACCAATGAGGTCGGAAAAAGGAGTCATTATTGGCATGGTGATAGCTGCTTTTGCCGAACCTGATGGTATAACAATATTTATAACTGTTTGAATAAGATACATAATTCCTATCGAAGCAATCTCGCCAAAATCTGACATTGATCTTGAGAGTTTGTATAAAATGGTGTCAATAACGCCTCCATCATCAAAGATTACAATAATTCCACCGGCAAGACCAACTATAACAGCAGCTCCAAGAATATCTTTTGCCCCTTCAAGAAAAAGACGCGCAATTCTATCGGCTGAATGAGACATTGCAAGTCCTGAAGCTATACCCATAGCCATGAACAATGTTGCAATTTCCATAACATACCATCCATAACCCATTACTCCTACAATAAGGTAAAGGATAGTGAAAGCCAGTATATGAAGAATGAAAAAATGAACTGATCTGCGCAATGTTATAACTCCGCCAACTGCAAATAATACAGCAGTTATAGGTATAATGCTGAAAGTAACAGAAGAATTGCCAATATTAAGGGTTGAAACAGGATAAATAAATGCAAATATTGTTAAAACCAGTTGAATTGCTACAAATACAAACCAGGCAGCTTTAGGAGTATAATATTCAATATGTTCAATATCGCTTTCACCTTTCTCGCGCCAGTAGGCATCCTCAGTAAAAACAGGGGATAATTCCGGATTCTTTTTTACTTTACGGGCATAATGTAAAATGAATGCGAAGCCAACAATATTAATCACTACCCAGCAAAAAACACGATATTCAATACCTGAAAACAGTGGTATTTCAGCAAGACCTTGCGCAATGCCAATTGTAAAAGGATTTAATACAGCACCTGCAAATCCAATATGTGCTGCCACATATACAAGACAAACTCCAATAATTGAATCGTAACCCATACGTATGGCAAGAGGTACTAAAATAATTACAAAAGCAATAGTTTCTTCACTCATTCCGAAAATTGCACCAAACAAGCTGAACATCAGCATAATAAGCACCATCACAATGTTGTTTATCCCGATTTTTTTAATCAGGCTGAAACGTTCAAGCCGGCGGGTAAACTGCAAAAATGCCAGAATACCTACATCTATTGCCCTGCTTTGATTCATGATCCAAAAGGCACCCCCTATCATAATGATGAAAATAATGATATTGGATTGTTTTACAAATCCCTTAAAAAGTGCTGCAAATACCTGCCAGGTTTGTTTTTCGCCTCCGCTGCCAAGTGTTGACCTATCTTCTTCAGGAAGTGAATGATCATACCTGAAAACCATTATTGTTTGCTCTTTTCCGTTGATTACCTGTTTCCCGGCTGTGTATTTACCCGGAGGGATTATCCATGTAAGTATGGCTGAAAAAAGAATAATAAAAAAGACGATTGCAAAGGTGTGAGGTATTTTTTTGAATTTAATCATAGCAGTTTCAAAACAGGAAAAATGAGTTGTAAGAATTTGAAATTCATCTTTTTATGGAAGCCGAAATTTTCGGGATAAGTTCATGATCTTTTTCAATTGCGTTTCCAATTACAATAATATCAGCACCGGCTGCACATGCACCTGCAGCTTTTTCAGGAGTATTAATACCACCACCTATTACCAGAGGAATATTCACTGACTTTGCAACCATTTCTATCATGGGTTCAGGAACAGGATTTGTTGCACCACTACCGGCATCCATAAAAATCAGCTTCATTCCAAGCATCTCGCCTGCAATAGCAGTACATGCTGCTATGTCGTTTTTATCGGCAGGAATGGGAGCTGAATTGCTCATGTATGAAACTGTTGTTGGTTTTCCACTTTCAATAAGCATGTATCCCGTACTTATCACTTCTAATGAACTTAACTTAAGATAAGGTGCAGCAATAACATGCCTTCCTATGAGCATTTCGGCATTTCTTCCTGAGATCAATGACAGAAACAGAATTGCATCTGCTTTGCTGCTCATCTGCAGAGTATTGCCCGGAAACAAAACAACAGGAATATCGCAATTTTCTTTTAACACTTTTATACAACTGTCCAGAGAATTCTGAATAAGCAGGCTACCTCCAACAAAAAACCAGTCAACACCGGATTTTTGGGCAAGCCTTGCTGTTTTTAGTATTTTTTTATGATCAACCTTGTCAGGATCAAACAATATTGCAAATTGTTTTTCTCCGGCTTGTTTTTTATTGATCATTGCTGAATATAATTCCATGACGATCAGAGCAATTTTATTTTAATCGAATTTTTTGCGAAAATACATAATCTCTCTCTTAAGTTTCATTTTTTTATTTTTCTATGATACTGCCTTCACTTCATTGATTATCTTTGCTTGAAATGAAAGTGGTATTGCTAAATCGTTCTTCGGCTTTCGAGCTATTATATTCCTAACCTGTTAAATGACCATTTTATGAAGTCAATAATCTACATAGTTTCTGATGGTACAGGGCGAACTGCTACTCAGGCATTAAGAGCAGCTCTTCTTCAGTTCCCTTCTCATGAAGTTGAAATTGAAACCAAAAAAGAAGTGAGACATAAGCATGAAATTGAAGAGGCTGTAAAAGAAGCTGCCGACAATAATGCTTTCATTGTGCATACGATTGTTACTCATGATTTACGAAATTTCATGATTACAGCCGGCAGAAATCATAATGTTGAAACCATTGACCTGATGGGACCTCTTCTTGCAAGGCTTTCTGAAAAATTAATGCACTCGCCAACAGAGGAACCGGGGCTTTTTAACAAAATAAATGCTGAATATTTTAAACGCATTGATGCCATGCAATTTGCTTTTCAGCACGACGACGGACAACGACCCGATGAGCTATATAAAGCTGAAATTATATTACTGGGTGTTTCAAGAACCTTTAAAACCCCTTTAAGTATTTATTTTGCTTTTAAAGGCTGGCTTGTGGCAAATGTTCCGATTATACTGAATATTGATCCTCCCGAACAATTATTTAATATATCTCCCGAAAAAGTTTTCTGTCTCACTAATTACGCATATAATCTTTCCTCGCTTCGGCAGGCAAGGCAGCATCATCTGGGTATTGATCCTGAAAATTATGCCGGGCTCGATTATGTTAAAAGAGAACTAAACTATGCCAACTCTTTTTTTCAGCGACAGCCATTATGGCCAATTATAAAGGTTACAAATAAACCCATTGAAGAAATTGCAAGTGAAATTATGGCTATAATGCATGCTAATCAAATTTCAGGATAATCATCCAAAAAGTCGGTGCAGTTCAGCGTTAATGTGATTAACAATAGCTCCCAATCCTTCAGTGTATTCAATGAAATTAATTTCCTGACTTGTCCGCTTTATTAAAGCACCCAAAATATTACATTGATATTCAATTAGTTGTCGGATAAAAAATTCAAATCTGTCGCACTAAGATGGACAGGTTAAGTAGTACAGTATTTCCGGGATAAACACCTATTTTTTAAAATACTGAAATAACAGACTAATCTTAAAACCTGTTTTGTTAATAAAGTATATTGAAAAGTAAAATTACCTCCTAAAAATCGGGGCTATTTTGATTGCTTCTCAATTTTTTGTATTATCTTAGTAACCCAAATTTTAACCTATGTTACGCAGTTACGCAAATACGCAAGTACGTTGGCACACAGGCACGATCACACATTATTTCCTACTATTTAAAAATAATTTTGCTATTTATTTATTTGATGTTATAGGGTATGATAAAATCTATCCGCCATAAAATAAAATGAATTGCCCGTACCCAACTTTTTTATCATTATTATTCTTAAATCTTATAAATAAAATTTTTATGAAAAAAAATATCCAAATCCCAAAAACAATTCTGTTTGCACTGTTATTGATCCCTTTTACGGGTAAAGCTCAGCTTCCTGAAACTAACATCCTGAAAATTCATGATGCTGTTGGGTTGCCACAGTCAACTGTGGTTATTGATGTTGAAATGCAAATTAAAGAACCTATAACTGCCTTTCTGTTAGATGTTCCGTTACCATCCGGTTTTTCATATATTGCCGGTTCAGCCGTACTTAATCCCTTACGACAGGTAGATCATATTGTTGGATCCAATACAATACCAGGTACTAACATATTCGAAGTTGTTGCTGTAAGTGAAACAGGGGCAGCATTTTTAGGAAATATCGGTATAGTGGTGTCGTTTAAGCTTAATACACCATCTCAGACCGGTAATTATATGTTAGAACCTGTATATTGTAGTATGGCAGGCTCGTATCGTTCAGATCCCCTTGAGGACTGTATTCATGGCATAGTTTCAATAATTGAATCCATGCCTCTTACAAGCGGGGATTCAAATTGTAATGGAAGCGTTAATGTCATGGATGTAATAACAACAGTTAAATATATGCTTGGCGACAACCCACAGCCTTTCTGTTTTGAAAACGCCGATGTTAATGGTGATGGAATTATCAATGTATTAGATGTGGTGGATACAATTGATATTATTTTGAATTGAAGCAGAAATCTTCCTTATGTCCGCTACTTTTTGTCCCTCAGTTATCGCCTGCCCAAATGCGCAAACTGTTGGATTAATGATAGATGCGGTGAAAATTTAATGATACTTTTTTAGTACAGAAAATCCTTAAATGATAAAAATAATTCAACACATAACTTTTTATTCATTAACTTTATGACCATAATATAAACATGATTAAACAAAAACAACGATTTATTTCATATGCGAGCCGGCGAATTGTCATTGTATTCTTGCTTGTTCTTTTATTTCCACCCGTTGGATTTGGTAACGAGAATGAAACCATTATCCGTGATTCAGAAGTGTGGGACTTGCCCCGCGCACAAACCAAAAACATCAGGATGAATCCTGGCACCGTACTAACCATCACCTCCACGCTTTACATGGATGCCGGTACCAAAATAACCGTTGAACCTGGTGGCAAACTTGTGGTTGACGGCGGAACCATAACTACTGAATGTCTTGATCCATGGCTCGGTATTGAAGTTCTCGGAAATCCTGACCTTAACCAGTCCCCAACATCTAACCAGGGGTGGGTGCAGGTGATTAACGGAGGAACAATCGCAAATGCTGAAACTGCTATTCGTGCTGGAATTAAAACATTTTCAGAAGAGAGGTTCAATTATACACAAACCGGTGGTATTGTTCAGGTTGAAAATGCCATTTTCAGCAATAACCAAACTGCCATTGAAATGCTGCCTTATAACAATACTAATATAAGCTATATCAGACACAGCACTTTCGAAACCAAAGCTACGGTTCTTAATACTGTTGTTCCTGACTATTTTATAAAGCTCATTACTAACAATATTCAGGACATCAGCGGTTGTACTTTTAAAAACTACCGCAATGTTCTTGAACCTAACTCTTTAGCCCGCGGTAACGGAATCTATGTGTTTAATTCAAATCTTAAAAACAAATGCTCTTCACTGATAACTCCCTGCCCGCCTACTGAATACTACCCAAACAAATTCACAAACCTTTACTACGGCATTTATGTGCTGAGTGCAGGGCAAAACAGCTATATATCGGTTATTAAGAATGAATTTGAGAACAACTACCGCAGCCTTTATTTAAGTGGAGTTACAAATGCACGGGTTACCTCAAATGATTTTATTATCAACACTCCGTTTGAAGAAAACGGCGGCTACGGCATGTACCTTGACGGCTGTACCGGATACTGGGTAGAGGACAACGAGTTCAGACATAATGGAACAAGTGCCACAGGTATAGGGCTGATTGTAAATAATTCAGGAACTAACCCCAACGAGGTTTATCGCAACCGCTTTATCAGGCTGGAGCAGGGTATCTCGGCGCAGGGAACCAATAAAGATTACAACACAAATATTGGCTTACAGCTACTTTGCAACGATTTTACTGATACCTGGGCTGATATCCTGATTCCTAAATCTGAATCTGACCGCAGGCTTGGCATAGCCGCCTGGCAGGGCGATAGCACCTTTATGGCAGGCAATCTTTTCCACCATCATACCGGAGTGCCATACAATGATATCAATAATGAAGGGGAACATATCACCTATTTTGTACCTTATAATTACGATCAGGTATTTCAAAGAGTTATCCCGCAAAGTTTCACTGCCAACACAGTAACTATTACATCTGTTTTATTAAATTTTCCATGGTCTTTTTCCGAAGGTTGTCCCTGTAAACTATCAATCGGTGGTGGAGGAAACGAGGAAGAACTAATGCAGCAGATGGCAGAGAGCAGTCAACAGGAAGAGGAGATCCGTGGTATGCTTGCCTTGATGGTTGACGGAGGGAATACCAATGAACTTAGTTGGGATGTGTACATGAGCACATCACCCGAAGCCATGGAATTATATGACGAATTGATGGCAATATCGCCCTGGCTAAGTGATACTGTAGTAAGCAATGCAATATACAAAGAAGATGTATTAATAAATGCCATGATTCGTGATATTATGGTTGCAAATCCTCAAACGGCCAAATCAGCAAAATTGATGGACGAACTTAATCAACGCTGGACTCCTTTGCCGGATTATATGAAAGCACAGATTTTGCAGGGGAAGAACTTTATTTCATTAAGGGAAAAAATAGAATCAAAACTGGCACGCCATCTACTTGATAAGGCGATTGCGGTAAGCTCACTGGCAAGAATCTTTCAAAATGATAACGACAGCCTTATATGGTTATGGGAAAACGACAATAGTTTGGCGTCTAAGTATAATCTGGCTTTCATGTACCTTGAAATGGGGCAGTCTGTCCAGGGAACTGCGGTTTTAAACAATATTCCTTCACAGATAAACCTAAGTAACTTACAGCAATCAGAATACCAGCAAATACAGATATTATATGACATACTGGCAAGTTTAGCTCAGGAAGGAAAGGGAATCCAGAATGCCGAAAGCCAGCATATTTCCATGCTGCTGGACATCGAAAGCGAATCAACAGGACCTGCCGCTGTTTATGCCAGGAACGCCTTGTTGGCATTGCAAGCGCTTACCTACAACGAACCCATTCTACTGCCCGATTTACTGAAATCAAGGGCAATGGAAACAACATACCAAACAATGCTTGAAAACCTGCCCACGAAAAGCCTGAATGTATATCCGCTTCCGGCACGCGATTTTCTGATTGTGGAATACGTTATGGATGCCGAAGCCAAAGGTCGGCTTGAGTTTACGGATGATACCGGCAGGTTGGTTCACACCATGGAGGTAAGCGGACCTGTAAACCAGCAAATAATTAATACTCGTGACTGGAAATCCGGCTGGTATGTCGCCAGCCTGAAAATCCAAACAAAAACAATGGAAAGTGTTAAATTTATAATTACTGACTGATAACGTCAGGGTTGCTTCGCTGATGATATATCACTAAGCGGTGCATCATTGGCGAAGCAATTTTTTAAACTTTTGTTGAAATGAAAAACATTCAATTTATATTAATAAGCTTTTTTCTTGTTTTAACAAGCTATGCTCAACATACACCTAATGGAATTTATTTTGGATTACCCGGTAAAAATGTTATGATTGAGGGATTAATTGAATACTATGATAAAGGATATTTCATGGAGGGTTCTCATTATATAAATCCGAATCAGAATTTTGGACTAGGAAGTTGGAGTGCCAAGACTGGAATAAACCTTGAACTATTGAGACAAAATTATATTATATATAATTCAGGATATATTGAGACATATGCAGTTGCTTCAGATAATGAAGGGAACCGATATACCGGTGGTGTTTTATACAAAGCAGGCTCCGATAGTCCAATTATTTCAAAATATAATGCTTGTGGTGAAACTGAGTGGTGCAGAATTTTAAAGAAAGGTGAATATAATCAAGGTATAGTCGTTGACATTCTGATAACTGATGAGAGGGATGAAATAATTGTTTTGCTTCAGTATCTTTATCCTGTTTTACCAGAAATTAAGGATAGAATTTATCTTGCAGCATTAAGTAATAACGGTGAATTACTGTGGGAAAAAGTGTTCGCATCGCCAGATAAATATCCATTGCTTCATGATCCTATGGCAGTTAAAATAACATATTACAAAGGTGAATATTATATCTCAGGTCGTTGTTATTATGCTTATCCAAGCAACCCATCAATTTTTTATCACAGGGCATTTTATGTTGGAATTGATTCAAATTTCGAGGAAAAATGGATTCTGCCTTTTGGTACTCGACAAAATATTATTGGCGATGCATGGAATATTCTACCAATTAATGATAGACTGCTTATGGGTGTTGGAAGCCGCTGGCTTCCAACACCCCATTGGTATAATTCTTTGATAATGTTTTTTGATGTTGATGGAAATGAAATAAGTTATACTGAAATTCAGAGTTCTTCAATAAATCCAGATATTGACTATAATGCTATCCGGACGATGTATCAAATTAACGATACAACGTTTTTATCTCTTCTTCATCTTGGTATTGGTGGTGTAAATATGTTTGGCGATATGGTTTTTGATATTTCGGGCAATATTTATGATTATACTGTCAGAGGTAGCCGTGAGTGGGTGCCGAAAATAACTATAAGCTATGATTCTAATTACGTTATAGGAGTTCCAGTAATGGGGTCAGACGGTTTTCTAAAGGCATTTCTTTACAAAATAGACCAAAACCTCCAGTATGTTCCTTTTGATTCTACAACCTACGTTTATGATAGTCTTTGTCCATACCCTATTCAATCAGGCACCATAGATTTGAGTGATTGTATGGTATTAACATCTACAGACTGGATACCTACTCCTAAAGAGTATTATGCACGCATAAGCGCAATTCCAATTACAATTTACCCCAACCCCGCAAAAGACCAGATAACCTTTACCTTTGAAAACACGGAGCATCATAAAAACATTGAGCTAAAGTGTTTTAATCTGCTTGGTGTATTGCAGCATCAAATAAAAGTGCATAGGGGGCAGCAGCAATATAGTGCTAACATAAAAAACTGGGCACCGGGAATATATATTGCCGTGGTTTACAGCGATGGCAATCCAGTGGGAAGGGGGAAGTTTGTGGTACAATAATTTCAATCAGAAATAATGATAATGCCGGTTGATTTTTATTACATGATATTTATAAAAACATAGTTCGCAAATTAGTTCACTGCTTTTAAAACAACAATTTGACAAAAAAGCTTTATTTTACGATGATCTTTGATTAGGTTTACTGAAATTTAACGCTAATTTGATTATTAACCGCCAAAAAATAAATACAATGAAAAAAATTACCCAAATCCCAAAATTGCTTCTGTTTGCACTGTTATTGATCCCTTTTGCGGGTAAAGCTCAGCTTCCAGAACTTAACATCCTGGAAATTCATGATGCTGTTGGGTTGCCACAGTCAACTGTAGTTATTGATGTTGAAATGCAAATTAACGACATTATGAACTCTTTTCAGCTTGATATTCCGTTACCATCCGGGTTTTCTTATATTGACGGTTCAGTCGTACTTAATCCGATGCGACGTGTTGATCATAATGTTTATGCCAATACATTACCAGATACCAACATTCTCAGGGCTTTAGTTTATAGTTTAACTAATGCAACATTTTTAGGATATACCGGTATAGTGATATCGTTTAAGCTTACTACACCTACTCAGACCGGTAATTATATGTTAGAACCTGAAAATTGTATTATGGGATGCCCGCACTGTGTAAATGGCATTGAGGACTGTATTCATGGTATGGTTTCAATTATTGAATCCATACCCCTTACAAGCGGAGATTCAAATTGTAATGGAAGTGTTAATGTCATGGATGTAATAACAACAGTTAAATATATGCTTGGCGACAACCCACAGCCTTTCTGTTTTGAAAACGCCGATGTTAATGGTGATGGAAACATAGACATTACTGATGTAATTAGTACGGTAAATATTATTATGAACATGAGATAAAAAGTCTGATTCCAGGCAACTTTTGCAAATCTCCTGACTTGTCCACTTTATTAAAGCACCAAAGTCATTACATTGATATTAAATTAGTTGTTGAACGAATACTCTAAACCTGTCGCACTAAAATGGACAGGTGGGAATGAAATCATGGCTATAATGCAGGCTAATCAAATTTTAGGATGATCAGCCAAAAAGTCCGTGCAGTTCAGCGTTGATACGATTAATGATAGTTCCCAATCCTTCAGGATCTTCAATGAAATTGATCTTATCCACATCCACTATCAGCAATTTACCAATATTATATGATTCAATCCATTGCTCATATCTTTCGTTCAGGGATTTTAAATAATCCAGACGAATAGCATTTTCATAATCCCTGCCTCTTTTCTGGATCTGATGTACCAAAGTAGGAACGCTTGCTTTCAGATAAATTAAAAGATCAGGTGGTTTCAAAAACGAACCCATCAGCTCGAAAAGAGAGCTATAATTATCGAAATCGCGTGTTGACATAAGATTCATTGCATGAAGATTAGGTGCAAAAATATGGGCATCTTCATAAATTGTTCTGTCCTGAATAACTGTTTTACCACTGTTACGAATATTTATAACCTGCCTGAAACGGCTATTCAGAAAATAAATCTGCAAATTGAACGACCAGCGCTGCATGTCGTCATAAAAACTATGTAAATAAGGATTGGATTCTACATCCTCATAATGAGCTTCCCATCCGAAATGCTTTGATAATAACTGTGTAAGGGAAGTTTTCCCCGAACCTATGTTTCCGGCAATAGCTATGTGATGCATGTTAATCTTGTTTTAATTGCAACAATTATGTTTTCAGTATGTGTTTAACTTTCAGTTCTCTTGTTCGTAATATTGGCTATCTCATCAAGGATATTGCGATTATTTGATAATCGCGGAACCTTATTCTGACCTCCGAGCTTACCTTTACTTTTGAGCCATAAGTAAAACGTTCCTTCCGGAGCTGAGTGTATTACCGGTTTGCGAAGTATCATATTATTATATCGCTTGGCTTCATAATCAGAATTAAGTTTTTTAAGCTCAGTATCAAGTATTTGGCTAAAGCTTTTCATGTTAACAGGTTCTTTTTCAAACTCAATAATCCATTCGTGGGCTGCATTTTCATTTTCCTGAAAATAAACCGGGGCAGCAGTAAACTCTGACAAAACAGCACCTGTTCTTTCGCATGCAATACTTAAGGCTTTCTCGGCATTATCAATCATTAGCTCTTCTCCTACCGCATTGATAAAATTTTTTGTCCGTCCTGCTATTTTTATCCTGTACGGAGCTATTTCAGTAAACCGGACAGTATCGCCAATAAGATACCGCCACAATCCGGCATTGGTAGAAATTACCAAGGCATACACTATATCTTTCTGAACCTCGTCAAGTGTCAAAGATCCTGGATACTCATTGTTCAGTTCATCCAAAGGAACAAATTCGTAATAGATACCATGATCAAGAAAAAGCAGAAGATCTTCATACTGAGGGCGGTCCTGCACAGCAAAAAACCCTTCTGATGCATTATATGCATCCATATAATGCATGTTTGCCGGAGTAATATTTTCAAACTGCCTGCGGTATGGTTCAAAGTTCATACCTCCATGAATAAAAAGCTCAAGCCGTGGCCACACTTCCGATAAATTGGCTTTCCCAGAAATTCCCAACACCTTTTTCATCATCAGCAGCATCCATGAAGGAGCGCCTGTTATATTTCTGACATCTTCGTTGATTACGGCTTTTGAAACTTTTTCAATTTTCAATTCCCAATCTTCCAACAAAGCCAGTGATTGATGCGGAACCCGGTTTTTACTTATCCATACAGGCAGGTTTTTAAGTAAAACGGCAGAAATATCACCGTTAAATGAGTCATTGCCATTTTTTCCTACCGGCAATAATGACCCTGACAAACCAAGTATCTTCCCGCCAAGAAGCTGAGCATCCGGATTATTGTTGTAATAAATTGACAATAAGTCTTTTCCGCCTTTGAAATGGCAATCAGTAATTGCTTCACGACTTACAGGAATGAATTTGCTTTTATTGGCAGTGGTTCCCGATGATTTTGCAAACCATCGTATTTTAGAAGGCCATAGCAGGTTTTGCTCCCCTTTTTGTAAACGCTCAATATAGTGTTTAAATACCTCGTAATTGCTAACAGGAACTCTTTGCCTGTATTCCTCCGGTGTATTTATTGAAGAATATTCGTATTTCCTGCCCCACTCTGTATTTGCAGCTTTGTCAATAAGGTTATGAAACAACTTTAACTGCACCTCACAAGGGTTGTTCATAAACTCCTCAATCTGGCTGATTCGTCTTTTTATATACCACGAAACAGATGATTTGATTATTGGCATTTTCAATAAATTCTGATTAACTGTTGCAAATTGGGGTATTAAATACAATACAACTGCAAAGGCTCAAAAGTACAACGAAATTTAAGAATACAAAACAGAATTTTTCAACAATCTGCTTTCAGATATCATTAAATGGCTGATTTCAGCATTTTTTTAACGAAAAACCATAAAATGAAGTAAATAATTTTAGTCAGGTTGTTAAGAATTCTTCTATGTATTAATGTATTGGCATATATTTTGAGGTTTTAATACGATTTCTTCTGTATGTTTCAGATAAACACCCCAGGACGATGAATGCTTATTTCTCAGAAAAATCAAGGTTGCCTCATATATTGCTCATAGTAGTTCTGTTATTGTTTTCATTCAATTTATATTCACAGAATTTCGGGCAAAACAAACCAAGTTACAGGCGGTTTGATTTCAATGTATATCAAACCCCAAATTTTGAAATTTACCATTATCTGACAAATGATTCAATAGTATCGCTACTGGGTAACCTAAGCGAAAAATGGTATAAAAGGCATCAAAAAATATTTAACGACACTATACCATTCCATAATCCGGTAATTGTGTATGAGTCGCATCCTGAATTTCAGCAGACTACAGCAATAAGCGGCTCTATTTCTATTGGAACGCAAGGGGTTACCGAAGCATTAAAAAACAGGGTTGTAATGCCGATTCTTGAAACCAATGCACAGACCAACCATGTGTTAGGTCATGAACTGGTTCATGCATTCCAGTTTAATGTACTTATGAACAACGATTCACTATCGTTGAGGAATATTGAAAACCTGCCATTATGGATGGTGGAAGGTATGGCTGAATATTTATCAATTGGCAGTACAGATGTATATACTGCAATGATCATGCGTGATGCTTTGGCGAATGATGATTTTCCCACTATTAAGCAAATGACCCGTCAATACAAATATAACCCATACCGGTTCGGACATGCATTCTGGTCGTTTGTGGCAGGAACCTGGGGCGATACCATTATAAAACCATTGTTTTTTCGCACAGCAATGATGGGATATGAAGCAGCTTTTAAAATGGTTCTGAAAAAGACTGAAGAAGAAGTATCGGAAATGTGGAAAGAATCATTTAAGAAGCATTATTCTTCATTCCAGGGCGACTCTTTGAGGCAATATTCCGGAAAACAACTGATATTTGAAAAGAATGCGGGAGAAATGAATATATCACCTTCATACAGTCCTGATGGAAAATATATTGCATTTTTTTCTGAAAAACGCTTGTTCAGCCTCGATCTTTACATAGCCGATGCCTCAACAGGGCGAATAAAACAACGACTTACGAGCAATTCGCGTAATCAGGATATTGATGGTTTTAATTTTTTTGAATCAGTTGGAAGCTGGTCGCCCGACAGTAAATATTTTGCTTACGTGGTGGTAAGTAAAGGGAAGAATAAACTTGCCATAAAACAGGTGAAAAATCTGAAAAAGCCAACACTTGTTGAGTTTGAGAATATTTCTTCTATCAATAACCCCGCCTGGTCGCCCGATGGTAAAAAAATTGCATTTACCGGTCAGCAAAACGGGCGTTCTGACCTTTATGTGTATTACCCCGAAACAGGTAAACTCACTAATTTAACTGATGATTATTATTCCTATGTTCATCCGGCATGGGCACCCGACAGTAAACATCTGATCTTTTCAACTGACCGCAAACAACCGGGTGACAGCAGCAAGGAGGTAAATTACAATTTCAATATTGGATATCTGAATATTGACAAACCTCATGATATCAAAGTAGTTCAGGTTTTTAAAGGTGCCAATAATCTCAATCCGGTTTTTTCAGCTGATGGAAAGACCATTTATTTTCTTTCAAACCGTGACGGATTACGAAACCTGTATGAATATAACACAGATTCAGAAAAAGTATATCAACTTACCAATTATTCAACAGGTATCAGTGGAATTACTGAATTATCACCGGCAATAAGTATTTCATGGAAAAATAATACAATCGCATATTCATTTTTTGAAAAAGGCAGCTTTACTATTTTTTCTGCCGGGATTAATGAATTTAATCATCGCGAAGTTGACCGTGACTCAATAGATTTTACGGCTGCAATTTTACCACCTCTGCAGCGCAGCACTGATTCGTTCATTGACCATGATCTGCACCAAAATTACAGCGCCCCTGTTTTCCCTCCCGATTCTTTCTCAATTCGTCCTTATCGTCCGCAATTCAAACTGGATTATATCGGGAATACCGGAGTGGGAGTTTCAGCAAGTGCTTACGGTACCGGCATGGCTGGTAGTGTATATATGATTTTTGGCGACATATTGGGAAATCAGCAGCTATTCACCATGCTTGCCTTAAACGGGGAATTTTATGATTTTGGAGCTCAGGTTTCTTATGCAAATCAAAAACGAAAAATAAAATGGGGTGGTGGAATTTCACATATTCCCTATCAACTGTCATATCTTTCGTATGGTGTAGAAAATATTGGTACCCCCAAAGAACCCATATTTGCTGAAACCCTTGAACTGAGAAAACTCAGAACCTTTGAGGATCAGGTGTCTTTGTTTGCATGGCTTCCTTTATCAACTACGCGCAGATTTGAAGCTTCGGCTTCTACATCGCTTTATTATTACAGAATTGATGCCTTTACAAATTATTATCAGGGTGGCTATTTAATCGGGCATAAACGTAAACGGCTAAAAGATTATGAGCCTGACGGTTTTAACCTTCAAAAAATATCAACTGCCTACGTCAGCGATAATTCATTTTTTGGGCTGGCTTCTCCAATGATGGGACACAGAATGAGATTGCAAGCCGATCAGTATTTTGGCACCATGCAACTGTTTTCTGCCTATGCCGATTACAGACAATACTACTATGTAAAACCTTTTTCTTTTGCTTTCAGGCTTATGCATTATGGTCGTTATGCAGATAATTCTGAAAGAGAGCTATTTTATCCTTTGTTTTTAGGTTATCCGGGTTTTGTAAGAGGTTATACATCAGGGAGTTTAAACAAGCATGAAATGTTCTTAGAGAATGATTCATTAACTCATATGCTTATTGGCAAACGCATTGCATTGACCTCTGCCGAGATCCGTCTGCCGTTCACAGGTCCAAAGCGCCTTGCTTTAATTACTTCTGGAATTTTTTTTACTGAATTAACATTGTTTTTTGATGCAGGTCTGGCATGGGATAAAGTTGATGATATTTCGTTCAATTCAGGTAAAATAGCCGATAATAAAAGATTTCCGGTATTCAGCACAGGTATGAGTATGCGTATAAATCTTTTTGGTGCTATGGTTCTTGAACCTTATTATGCTTTTCCATTCATACACAAGGGATTAAGTCAGGGTTTTTGGGGATTGAATTTTCTGCCCGGATGGTAAAAGATTTATATATCTTTGCTCTTCGCTTAAACCAAACATTAGACCCTTAATGAATAATACACGAATTGCAGGAACCATTGCCGGAGTGATCATTACCGGTTTTTTACTGTGGTACTTTTCCAATATTGTAACATATTTTCTGGTTGCAATTGTATTGTCAATGATAGGAGCACCTATAGTAAGATTTTTATCCAGCTTGCATATAGGCAGGTTCCATCTTCCAAGAACTTTGAGCTGTATTCTTGCTTTGTTGATAATTATAGCGACTTTCGGGCTTTTTATCATTGTTTTTATTCCTTTAGTTTCAAAACAGGCTGCCCTTATCTCACAAATTGATACCGAAAGCCTGAGTGCAAATTTGCGTGAATTACTTGCACGTCTGGAAGTTATCCTGTATAATACAGGATTTTTGAAACGCGATCAAACATTGATAGCCTTTTTAAATGAAAGCGTCAGTAATTTTGCCAATACAAAAAGGATCTTCAATTTTTTAAACGACATGCTATCGTTTACAGGTTCATTTTTTGTTGGTGTTTTTTCAATATTTTTCATAACATTTTTCTTGTTAAAGGAAGAGGGTCTGATTTCCGGTCTCGTATTGCTGATGGTTCCGGAACGCTACAGTAAAGAAACAATTACCGTGTTCTCAGAGAGCAAGCGTTTATTATCACGATATTTTATTGGTATTTTTATTGAAGTAGCCAGCATGATCACGCTTATAAGTGCAGGCACATCAATTCTTGGAATTAAAAATGCCCTGCTGATTGGTTTTATAGGGGGTATTATGAATGTTATACCTTATCTTGGACCGCTTATAGGAGCTTCAATAGGTGTGGTACTGGGGATTACCTCTGTGCTCGGCGAAGGTGTATACGATCAGCTTATTCCTGTAATAATTATTATTGTATCTACTTTTCTGGTAGCCAATCTGATTGACAATATACTTTTACAACCCTTTATCTATTCCAGCAGTGTAAAAGCCCATCCTCTCGAAATTTTCATTGTATTGCTAATGGGAGGAAGTATGGCCGGAGTGATTGGAATGGTGCTGGCAATTCCTGCATATACTGTTATCCGCGTGATAGCAAGCCAGTTTCTGAATCGTTTCAGGATCGTACAAAAGCTTACTGAACGAATACGTGGAACATGAAAATACTTTCATTTAAAGGGTTATGTAATTTATTATCGTATTATCGCCGGATTCTGTCAACACTTTCTTTCAGGCGTATTGGAAACATTCTGAAATTAAAGGCAAGCTATTGGATTTCAGCACTTTTAGGCAAGAATATTCATCGGGGCAAGCCTCTTTCTGTTTCCATAGAGCCTGTTAATCATTGCAATCTGCATTGTCCGGAATGTCCGGTGGGTTCGGGAAAGCTAACCCGCAAACCGGGAAGAATGGATATTGAAAATTTCAAAACCATACTTAAAAAACTACCCCCGGAAACTTTGTACCTAACTCTATATTTTCAGGGTGAACCTTATCTGAACACCCTGATCTTTGAAATGATAAAGCAGGCAAAAAAACAAAAGCTTTTTGTAAGCACTTCTACAAACGGACACTTCCTTGATCCTGAAAATGCTGAAAAAACTGTTGTTTCGGGCATTGATGAGGTCATTATTTCTCTGGATGCAAGCACACCGGAGTCTTATCTTAAATACCGCATTGGAGGTGATTTTAACAAGTTAATTCAGGGCATACAAAATCTCGTTGATGCCAGAAATTCGCTTAAGTCTGCTACTCCTCTGATCAGATTGCAGTTCATAGTGTTCAGCCATAATCAGAATGATTTAAAACATGCTGTTTCTTTAAGCAAAAAATTAAAAGCAGATATTCTGGAATTCAAATCAGCACAACATTACGATTTTGAAGATGGAAATCCTTTCATGACCAGCCTTGACAAATATTCGAGGTACAGGAAAACAAAAGACGGAAAATACATTATTAAGAATGCCTTGCGTAACCGTTGTTACCGCATGTGGAGTTCATGTGTTATAACCTGGGACGGGAATATTATTCCCTGCTGCTACGACAAAGATGCACAGTACAGTTATGGGAATCTGCTGTATAACGATTTTAGTACAATATGGAACGGCGAAAAGTCAGATGCTTTTCGTAAAAAAATACTAACTGCAAGAAAGGATCAGGAAATTTGCAGGAACTGTACTGAATAGTGAAATTATACTGTCATCACTTCCTTTTCTTTAGCTTCCATCATCTGGTCAATTAAAGCTATATTCTTATCAGTAATAACCTGAATATCTTTTTCAAGTAGTTTAACTACATCTTCGGGAGCACCCATTTTTTCAAGCTTTTTGGCTGCTTCATTTGAGCTGCGGCGAATATTGCGTACAGCAATTCTGGCATTTTCAGCTTCGTTTTTAACAATTTTCACCAATTCACGACGTCGTTCTTCAGTAGGTTGCGGCACCTGAATACGAAGAACTTCACCATTATTCTGTGGATTAAAACCCAGATTAGCAGCCATAATTGCTTTTTCGATCACCGGCAACATACTTTTATCCCATGGCTGAACTATGATTTGTCGTGGATCGGGTGTGTTTATATTCGATACCTGATCAATAGGAGTAAGGGTGCCGTAATAATCAACCATCACCCTTTCAAGCATTTGAGGACTTGCTTTTCCTGCTCTTATTTTTTGGAGTTCACGTTCAAAATGTTTTAAAGCATTTTGCATGCTTTCTGCAGTTTCGTCAAGTACGAACTGAATTTCTTCGTTCATGGCGTTTAGAATTTTGGTTCAGACGGCAAAAATAGTGTAATTACGCTTAATATGCTCAGGTTTTATCAGAAAATCAGTGTGCCAACCTGTTCTCCTTCTACAATCCTTTTCACATTACCTTTTTGGTTCACATTAAAAACAATGATAGGCAAATTATTTTCGCGGCAAAGAGTAAAAGCTGTCTGATCCATTATCCTGAGCTGTTTTTCAAGTGCTTCGCTAAAGCTCACTTTATCATATTTTACTGCATTGGGATCTTTCTCAGGATCGGCACTATAAACGCCATCCACTCTGGTACCTTTTAAAATAGCATCGGCTTTTATTTCTACAGCACGCAAGGCAGCAGCTGAATCAGTTGTAAAAAATGGATTTCCGGTACCTCCGCTGATGATCAGCACCCTACCTGTTTCAAGTTCCCTGAATGCCCGCTCACGGCTGATCTTTTCACATAAAGGATCAATAGCAATTCCACCCATTACTACCGAAGGTATATTCATGTTTTTAAGAACCGCTTGCAAGCCAAGACTATTGATAACCGTAGCAAGCATTCCCATATAATCGCCCTGAACACGGTCAATTTTGGTGGTATTGTTCTGAAAACCCCTGAAAATATTTCCTCCGCCCAGTACAATGGCAATCTGAGTACCCAACTTATAAACTGATGCTATTTCTTTGGCATAATCTTCAAGTCTTTCAACTTCAATACCGTATTGCAGGCTGCCTGCCAACGACTCACCACTAAGTTTTAAAAGTATTCTTTTATATTTCATTTTATTGTGCATTATTGATCTCAGTTATTATTAAATGCTGTATTGAAACGTAAACAATTCAGAATATTGGCTCTGAAACATGGTTCAAAGCTAAAAAATATTATCAATTCATTGATCTTTGTTTATCTTAATTCCAGAACAACATCCACTTGTCCATCATCAGCTTTTACGTTAAGCTCTCTTTTTTTTAATGTCTTTTTCTTATATGGATCATAAATATTATACACCAGAGTTTAAAAATGTTGTCAAGATTGTGAGTATTCATATTTGAGAGATTAGCAGTAGCTTTTTAAAGTGAAGCAAAATTATGACTTTTTCTGACTTTAATCCATCCACATCGCCAATAGTGAGAAAGTACTGGAAATTCACAGGTTTAAAACAGCTTATGATTTATCTGGTTCAGGAATCATAATAAAAATTTATAACCTGACTATGGAATTATTGGTCGCTTTTCTGAAATCGGATCCTGTTCATCAGATCGGGGTTCACCCGTAAATGGAATTACAATATCGGAAAGCAGGAAATAATTATTGTAGCAACTAAAAACTGTGTTTTTTGATTTTTTGTCTGCATCACAGCAGTTTCCGAACCGTCATTTGTTCCTTTTCATCAGTCGCATGCCAAAATTGCGAAAAACTTCCTTTTTGTGCTGATTAGCCTGTACCTTTTCAAGAACCGTAAGGGCTGCCTCATAATACTGTTCTATCATTTCTTCAGCATAGGTTCTTACTTTCAGTTTTTCAAATATTCCAAGTACCTCTTCAATTTTTTCAGCTTCGCTAGCGGCAGGAACAGAAAACAAATGCCTGAGACGTCCGGAAGTTTCAGGGTCAGAAATTTCCAGAGCTTTAAGGTAAAGAAAGGTTTTTTTATTTGTTGCTATATCACCACCTTTTTTCTTTCCTACTTCCTTTTCTGAACCAAAAGCATCAAGAATATCATCCTGGAGCTGGAATGCAATACCAAGCTTTTCGCCATAATCATACAGCAAATCAATCTGTTGCTGAGATGCGTCTCCAATTATAGCACCAATCTGCATACATCCTCCGAAAAACACAGCCGTTTTCAGACGTATCATTTCAATATATTCTTCAATGCTCACATCGTAGCTATCTTCAAAATTCATATCCATTTGCTGCCCTTCACAAATCTGGATTGCAATACGGTTAAAAGCATGAAGAATCTGGGGTAACATCTTAGGGTCAGTTTTAATCAAAAAATCATATGCCATCGCAAAAAGCGTATCTCCTGAAAGTATGGCTATATCAGTATTCCATTTACGATACACTGTTTCTTTGCCCCTCCGCAAAGGAGCCTGATCCATTATATCATCATGGATAAGTGTGAAATTATGTAATAATTCAAGGCTTACTGCCGGATACAAGGCTTCGTTACAATCGCCATTTACCAGATCGCAGGCGAGCATTGAAGCAACAGGCCTGAAACGTTTGCCGGCATTGGAAAGAGTGTAGCGTATGGGAGCATAAAGCTCAGAAGGATAATCGGGATAGTTAATACTTTGGATAACCTCTTCAATTTTTTCGAGATATAAATTGTGATCCATAATAAATACGATCAGTTTTTAAATTGTAGTTTTTCCCTGATTGAAAATTCACAAAACAAAATAGTTCAATAAAATCAAGCTTTCAGGATTTCGAGAAGATACTGTCCATATCCGCTTTTAAGCAGTGGCTGTGCTAATTCTTCAAGACGGGCTGCATCAATGAATCCCATTCTGTAGGCTACCTCTTCTATACAGCCTATTTTCAAACCCTGTCGTTCTTCAATAACCTGAACAAATTGCGAAGCCTGTATCAGCGATGCAAAAGTGCCGGTATCCAGCCAGGCTGTTCCCCTGCCAAGTAAACCAACTTTCAGTTTTCCCATTTTCAGAAATTCCCTGTTCACATCAGTGATCTCATACTCGCCACGGGCGCTGGGTTTAAGGTTTTTAGCAATTTCAACTACCGAATTATCATAAAAATACAAACCCGGAACTGCATAATTTGATTTTGGGTTCTGAGGTTTTTCTTCTATTGATATAGCACGCATCTTCTTATCAAATTCAACTACTCCGTAACGTTGCGGGTCAGAAACATGGTAAGCAAAGATTACTCCTCCATCGGGATCATTATTTCTTTGTAATAGCTTAGGAAGGCCTGTGCTGTAAAAAATATTATCGCCTAAAACAAGAGCTGCCTTATCTTTTCCGATAAAATTTTCACCAATTACAAAAGCCTGTGCCAAACCATTGGGAATTTCCTGTTTAGCGTATGAGAACGAACATCCAATCTGTTTCCCGTCACCCAGCAGATGCTCAAAATGAGGCAAATCATGTGGTGTGGAAATAATCAGGATTTCACGAATTCCTGCCATCATAAGAACTGACAGCGGATAATAAACCATAGGTTTATCATAAACAGGCATAAGTTGTTTACTAATAGCCATTGTTAACGGATGCAGGCGTGTTCCGGCTCCGCCTGCCAAAATAATTCCTTTCATGTTTTTTTATTATTTTGCTTGTAAAAATAGGTAATTATCAAATTAAAACGACAGTGTATCAGGCTTTATTTGTTTCAGCTAACTTTTGAGTATTCTCCCTGCCCTTAAATTCATATTCAGCATCAAATATCTCAATAATAGGTTCTTCAAACTTTTTGGTTGTTATTCTTTTATCAAAACTCAGCAATAACGAAGGCAATACAAACAGGTTTGAAAGTACTGCAATAAGAAGGGTAAAAGAAATAAGGAAACCCATGGCTTCGGTTCCGCCAAAAGTTGATAGGGTAAATATGGCAAAGCCGAAGAAAAGCACAATAGATGAATAAATCATGCTGAATCCGGTTTCACGAAGTGCAGCAATTACCGAGTCATGAATATTCCAGTTGGTTTGTTTTAATATCAACCTGTAGCGCGACAGGTAATGAATGGCATTATCAACTGAAATACCCAATGCTACACTGAATATTAAAATAGTAGAAGGCTTGATTGATATTGCCAGAAAACCCATCATTGCTGCGGTAAGAATTTGCGGTAGCAGGTTGGGAGCCATTGAAATAGCAACTACTTTAAAAGATGTAAACAACATCAGCATCATCAGTGATATGGCAATGATAGCAAAAATGAGGCTAGTTATTAAATTTTTAACCAGATAATCTGTTCCTTTCAGAAATACCACACTGGTACCGGTAAGTATCACCTTGTATTGATCAGGAGGGAAAACACTATTTATCGTAGGTGTAATTTCATCAGTAATGCGTTTTATTTCATGTGTTCCCAAATTTGCCATCTGAACACTAATACGGGTTATCTGCATGTCTTTATCCATAATGGAATTCATAAGGCTCCGACGTTGGTCTTCCATTCCCGGAACATAACGCAAAATAAAACCCTGCTCGTTAGGAGTGGGTAAATCATACATTGCCATATTACCATTATAAAAAGCCTGTCTAAGAAACTTTGTGATCTCAGCTATCGATAAAGGTCGTGAAAACTCAGAATAAAGGGCCAGCGAATCCTGTAACTGATTGATCTTACGAATGGTTGTCAATTGTGTTACTCCTCGCTTCTTTCCGGTATCAATTTGAATTTCAAAAGGAAGTACTCCATTAAATTCGCGTTCAAAAAATAAAAGATCCTGATATAATTTATCTTTTTGAGGAATGTCGTCCACAACATTCCCTGAAGTTTTAAGCCGGGTAACACCAACGATCCCAATTAGGGTAATAACTATAGCAGTTACATATACCTTTTGTCTGTGATTAAGTACTATGTATACAATCTTATCAAGAAGTCTGATTGTAAAATTATTATCAAGATGGCGTACATGCTTTTGGCTTGGAGGATCGAGATAAGAGAAAAATATTGGAATGAGTACGATGGTAAGCAGGTAAATAACCATAATATTAATTGACGCAATAGTGCCAAACTCAACCAGTATTTTATTTCCTGTAAGGATAAAAGTTGCAAATCCTGTAGCAGTGGTAAGGTTTGTAAGAAATGCAGCATTCCCGACCCTGTGCAGCATCCTCGACAATGCTTTTACCTTGTTTCCGTGTGCGCGGTATTCCTGATGAAATTTATTAAGTAGGAAAATACAATTTTCAACTCCGATCACAATAAGCAAAGGTGGAAATACCCCTGTAAGAATAGTGATCTTATAATCGAACAGCACCATCATACCCATTGCTATTACCACAGTAATACCAACAATTATCATTGGGAAGATCACTGCTTTGAAAGAGCGGAAAAAGATAAACAATGCCACTGAGGCAATTAGAACAGCCAGAAACATGAACAGCTTTAGTTCTGACTGGATTTTTTTCATAACGCTGGTACGGATAAATGGCAGACCTGATAAATGATGCTCAATTCCCGATTCTTTATTAAAATATTCCACTGCATCAGTTACTTCCTTTACAATAGGTAATCTTCCTTTGGTGTTAAGAATGGCATTATCAAGGGTAACTGCCATGAGTGTGGCACCGCTTTCCAGATTAAAAAGCAGTCCATCGTAAAAAGGAAGGCTAAGAATTTTATTTTTCAATGAATCAAGTTCCAGCTGAGAATCCGGAAAATTCTTAAAAACAGGTACAAAGTCATACCGCTGAAGGCTGTCATTCTTAACAACCTCAAAAATATGGGCTAACGAGACAACTTCCTGGACTCCGTCAATGGATTTGATTTTATGAGTTAAATCATACCATGTACGAAATTTTTCGATCTCAAAAATATCCTTATCCTTTATCCCTACGAACAGTACACTTCCGTCTTCTCCAAATATTTCCTTAAACTGCCGGTATGCTATCTGGCTTGAATCAGAATCAGGGAGTATCTGAGCCATTTCGTACGACAGTTTTATTTTTGTCGTCTGAAAAGCCATAAAAACCGTAATAAGCCCAATTACAATAAGATGGGTAAGACGATATTTTAAAATAATCCGAATGAAAAAATGTGTCATTTAACAGATTTGATTTCTGTAAAAAGAATTATAAAATTGCTGTGGCAAAATTAAAAGTTTGGCAAAATTAAACCTTTCAGGCAGAAATTAAGGAAATTTGCACAATTTTACTAACTAAGTTCTTAATTACATATGATGAATTTATCTGATCCGGAAATACTTTTTATTGACAGCACTCATCCTTTACTACCTGAATCACTTGAGCAGGCGGGTTTTATTTGTGAACAGTATCCGGGATATAAATACAACGATTTTTTGAAAATAATTGGAAAATATTCCGGTATAATAATCAGAAGTGGTATCAGCCCCGACAGGCAATTCCTTGAAAAAGCAGTAAATCTGAAATTTATAGCCCGTGTTGGAGCCGGCATGGAAAATATTGATGAGGAATTTGCAAGATCCAGAGGGATAATTTGTTTTAATGCTCCTGAAGGCAACCGCGATGCAGTGGCAGAACATACTCTTGGCATGTTGCTGGTTCTGATGAATAACCTGTTACGTGCCGACACTCAGGTGAGAAAAGGACAATGGTTACGTGAGGAGAACCGTGGTGAAGAAATAATGGGAAAAACTATAGGTATAATTGGTTATGGGAATATGGGGAGTGCTTTTGCACAAAGACTTTCAGGCTTCGGAGCCAGAGTGATTGCATATGATAAATACAAAACAGGTTATTCTAGCAATTTTGTGGAAGAATGTGATATGCATACTGTTTTCAATGAAACGGATATCCTCAGTCTGCATGTTCCGTTAACTGCCGAAACTGATTATCTGGTAAATAACGAATATCTTGCTAATTTTTCAAAACCCATCCGGCTGATCAATACTTCACGTGGCAGGGTTGTGAAAACTTCTGATCTGATCAAAAAAATAGAGGAAGGGAAAGTTGCAGGAGCTGCCCTTGATGTTATTGAATACGAAAAGAAAACTCTTGAAAACCTGGAAAACATCCCCGCTGATTTTCAATTTCTTGCTCAAAGTGATAAAGTAGTTCTTTCACCTCATATTGCCGGCTGGACCAAAGAATCATCTGCAAAACTGGCTGAGGTTCTGGTGAAAAAGATCCTGGAAAACTTCCGGGCTAAATAAAATGATGACTGTTTTAAGTCTTAAACTTAGATTATTGAACCTAAGCTGATTACTACCAGTTCAATATTTTCATAAAATCAAATTCAGCAGGATTAGCAACATATTTTCCTGCCAACTCATAATCGCTTTTAGTAATGAACTGAAGTCCGTTTTCAAATACCAGTTTTACTTTAGCGCCATCCATATTTACCAGACGTGGCATTACTTTTCCCTTTTCATTGGTGACATCTTTCAAAAACAGCGGTCTTATTTCTCCGGTATGGTCAGAAGTAACCATGCAGGCAGTATGCCCCTGATCAAACAATTTTTTAACTCCCAGACCAAGCAAAGCACAATAAAGCAGGTCAAACGCAATGGGTCTCACACAACGAATTTCATATCCCAGCTCAACAGGGCGGCTTTTAACATTCAATTTTAAAGCTTTAAGCTTTTGCTGAAGTAAAACATTGAAAATATGAGCCTTACTAACATTACCAAGTTCAGGATGGCCGTGATCATCGTAAGTAAACTGGATCCCTGAATTCTTTATTTCCTCATCAGTCATAAAATGAAATACGCCTTCGCTCACAATGGCTACACCGTATGATATGCCCAGTATCTGGCGTTTAAGGATTGAAGAAATAATAAGATTGATAATACGGTTGTAAGTTATTTCAACTTTATTAAACATCTCAGGGATAATTATCATAGGATAATGACACGACGCACCAATTCCAAAAGCCAGATGTCCTGCTTCGCGCCCCATAGCTGATACTATAAACCAATTGCCACTGGTTCTTGCATCTTCATAAACGGTACTGGCAATTTTAACACCTTCTTCCTTAGCACTCTGATAACCAAACGTTGGCTGACCTTCAGGCAAAGGTAAATCGTTATCAATGGTTTTGGGAACATGAATATTCCGGATATTAATATTTTGTTTTCCAAGAAACTGGGCTATGCGGTTAGCTGTTGAAGCAGTATCGTCTCCACCAATGGTAACAAGCAGTTTGACATTGTTTTTCACAAAGAAATCAACATTAAATTCGGTGTCAGCCGGTTTGTAGCGACTCATTTCCAGGGCTGACCCACCCTGATTATAAATTTTATCTGCCATCGGAAAATCAATTTCCTGAATTTTTGGAGCAGGTGTAAAAAGCATTTTAAAGCCACTATGTAAACCTAAAACACGATAACCATTTTTTAGAAAAACTTTGGCAACGGTTCCTATAACTGTATTAATTCCGGGAGCAGGACCTCCGCCACATAAAATTGCAATGCTTTCTATCATAATTTCTATTGGTTTTAAAGTTAAGGCAAAAATATAAAAATTGAACGAACGAGAGCTTTTTCACAGTCGTGTTACATTAAGAACAGCATATATTTTAAAAACCTTTATTTTTGCTGTTCAACCTATTAAGCTTTTGTAAATGAACCATATCACAAGAATCCTGATTTTTATCTTTCTTTTCCTGAATTTTCAGAACCCAGTCTCAGCCCTGTCTGACAGTTTGATAAGTCGCGAAGCACTGATGCATACTGTTGAGATTCTCACTTCAGCCGAAATGGCAGGTAGATTGCCCGGTCATGCCGGTTTTACAAGGGCTGCATTATATATGACTGAACAATTTCAGAACCTGGGTCTTATTCCGGCAGGCGATGATGGATATTATCAGCATATGAAGGTTGAATACAATGCTATTCCTGAGCCTTGTGGTTTTGAACTGCATCTCAGAAGTCAGATTATCATGCCACGGCATGGAATTGATTATACTTTTAGGGGTTTTACCGGTAGCGGCGATTTATTTGCTCCGGTTGTCTTTGCCGGATTTGGTATCAGCATGCCTGAATATGGTTATGATGATTTTGCTGGACTTGATCTGAAAGGAAAGATTGTGATGGTTTTCAAAAATAATCCGGACTGGAAATTACCTGAAACTTCCTGGCCTGGTGCATTACCGCGCGAAAAAGCCAATGCCGCCCGTGAACATGGTGCCGGAGCTATCATTTTTGTATCAGCACCATTTGAAAGGATCGGAATACCCGAAGTAATAGGCAGTGTGCTGCATGGCCCAGGTGATCATCCGGCAGATTTTCTACAACTGATGATAAGTCGGGAACTAGCTGACAAAATACTTGCCGAATCGGGCAATGACCTTGAAACGCTGTATAATGAACTGAAAAACAAGCAGCAGCCCATATCATTTGAAACCGGTACCAAGGCTCATATAAGTGTAAGAACCGAATATAACCCCGAAGCTTCTACATTTAACATTATAGGAATGATTGAAGGTAATGATGCTAAAAGGAAAAATGAATTTATTGTTATCGGAGCGCATCTTGACCATGTTGGAAGCCAGTGCGGAACTATTTATCCGGGAGCTAATGATAATGCCTCAGGCTCTGCTGCAGTGCTTGAAATTGCAAGAGCTTTCAGCTTATCAGAAATAAAACCTTCACGATCGCTGATATTTGTATTATTTACGTCCGAAGAACAAGGGCTTCTCGGTGCTGGACATTTTGTAGAAAATTTCCCTGAACCTCATAAAAACATCATTGCCATGTTAAATTTCGATTGTATTGCACATGGCGACAGTATTCAGATCGGTAATGGAAAAAGTTCACCGGAATTATGGGAACTTGCCCGAAAATCAGATAATGAGAAATTAGTCGTCGACAGGTCCTGGGGTGGTGGAGGAGCTGATCTTACACCATTTTTCAATGCCGGAATACCTGGGCTTTATATGGTCAGTACCAATAGTTATACATACCTGCACACACCTGAAGACAAACCTGAAACACTTAACCCCGGGCTTTTTGAAGCTATTGTAAGATTAGGGTTCAGAATTACACGAAAGCTTGCTGAATAATAGAGCATTGCATCCTATAAAACAAGATAGGAACACTCAATTATGTACATTCCCAATAAAGATTAAAAAGTACCCGGATCATAAAAAAACTGTTCACTGAAATGTAGGTTTTATATTTCCTTACGGGGGGCAAGAAATTTATTATACAATATAAGTCCGATAATAGTAGCCACCCCTATCAGGCTGAAAATGAACCATAACAATCCCGGACGGTTTAATCCGTCAACAAAATATACATACATGGTTGCGCCAAGAATACCTCCTATTGCACTACCAATCACTCCATATAAAAACGAATAGCCAAGATACAGGGCTTTTTTATCGGCAGGAGCAATTAAACCCACATAAGAAATAAATTTTGGATGAGCTGTCATCTCGCCGATTGAGAAAATAATTATCCCCGCCATAAATACCCAGGCATGGGTTGAAATGGCAAGAATTCCCATTCCTATGGTTCCCAGTGCAATACCTGCTATCATTGTAGGCAAGGCGCGGGTATTTTTTACTATATTAGAAATTATAAGCTGAAGCAGGATTATTGTTCCGGCATTGATAACTGTTACATGTTCGGCATCGAATTTCCAGGAAGGCTCATTCACAAAAATTCCAAGAAAACTATTTACAACTTTATTTACCGGCGACATATCAATATGCTCTTTCAGATACCATAGAACAGTGTCGAACATCTGAAAATAAAGTATCCAAAACATTGAATATATCACTATCATAATAACAAAACGATAGTCCTTAAGTACCAGCACCACACCCTTAAGCACTTCTACGATGGATTTTGTGCTCTCGGGGCGGGGAGGCTCCTTATAAACAAAAACATTCAGAATTAAGAGCCATCCGGTTCCTACTGCTGCCATTATAAAAATATACGACCATGAAATTCCTTTCAGATATGGAACCAGTATGAGAGGAAAAATAAAAGCACCAAGATTTATAGTCCAGTAAAAAATCCCGAAACCAAGAGTACTGTTGCTTTCATCAGTTTCGCGGGCAATGGTTCCTGAAATTATTGGTTTGAAAAAACCCGCACCAACAGCCATAAGAGTAAGGCTCAGAAAAACAAGGGAATAGCTTGTAACTGTACTGGTAAGGAAATAACCCAGGCTCATTATCACAAAAGCAAACATCAGAACTTTGCGGTAACCAAACCTGTCGGCAATAGCACCCGATAAAATCGGAAGGAGATAAAGCAAAGGTGTGATAGTGCTTTTGATAACTCCTACACTCTCTTTTGAAAATCCAAGCCCGCCATCGTTAACATTCATAACCAGATATACTGACAGCACCGACATAACACCATAATATGACCCGCGTTCAAAAAACTCCATAATGATGACTGTCCAGAAATTTCTCGGGAAAGATCTGAGACTTGATTTTGATTTTTCTTTACTTCCCATATTCAATATTTGTTAAGTATCAGTTATTCAATAAGATTCGTTAGATTTCAGGTATTAGGTTCAAATAAAGCTATCCTTGTAAATAATTATCATTTTCAGAAGCTGTAACAAGCTGAACGGTTGCTCTGCTTCTTTGTTCAAGTAGTATAACACGTTTGTTAACCACATTTTCAATACTTAGCTCATTATAGTTGCGAATTGTTATCAGCTCAAGTCCGCGATTATATTTTACCATGTAATTTTTCTGTAATGCTGTGATAAACAATTCAAAATCAGCCTTATCGTCAATACATACCGAGAAACTGATCGCTGAATTCTGCATCAGATTGATATGAACACGGTGTTTTGTAAAAATTCCGAAAATGTCGAACAGATTTTCTTCATTGATAAATGAAAAATCGCGAGGAGTTAAACTTATCAGTATTTGGTTGAATTTAAAAATGTACTGTGGGACCGTTTCATACCTTTCTTCGCTTTCGCTGATATAAGTTCCGGTATCAGTATGATTCTCAAATGATTTAACAATTAACGGTATATCCTTGTTTTGCAATGGTTTTATAGTTTTCGGATGAATGATCTTGGCGCCGTAGTATGCAAGCTCAATGGCATCGCTGTACGAGAGTTTATCAATTTTAACTGACTCCGGAAAAATTTTAGGGTCTGCATTCATAAGTCCCGGCACATCTTTCCATATTACAACCTCGTCAGCATTAAGGGCAAAGGCAAGAATAGCAGCAGTATAATCAGAGCCTTCACGTCCGAGCGTAGTGGAATGACCATCGGGGTCAGAACCGATAAAACCCTGGCTAAGAACAAAATGATAAGGCTGATTATTACCTGAGATAAGAGGAAGAATTTTTTGATTTACCGATGTAATGGTATCTTCCCATTTCACCCCGGCATTTCTGTAGTTATTATCAGTATGGATAAATGTACGTGCATCGGCAAGGGTATGCTCAAAACCACTTTTTTTCAGACAGGCTGACGTAATTGAAGTAGAAAGAAGTTCGCCGTAAGGAACAAGCAAATCGTAAAATGAATCAAAGCTACCTTTCTCTTTTAATGTTGTAATACCAGCAATTTCTTCAAAAAGAAGATCAACCTTTTTGAATATGGCGTGGCTTGTATCCTGAAACAATTCATTTAAAATGTTCAGATGAAAATCCTTTATCCTTTTCAATTGTTCATCAGCTTCTTTCATGCGGTTCGCAAAAGCGTTGTCAGCAAGTAGTTCAAAGGCATTGGTCATTTTATCCATTGCCGAGATCACCACTACCAGAGGTTCGTACAAATTATCCCTTAAAATATTTGCCACGTTTTTAACTGAAACAGCATCCTTAATTGAAGCTCCGCCAAATTTGAATACTTTCAAAGTTTGAAAATTTAATAAGACGCAAAATTAGATTTTTTAATCATGAACCTGTACTTTAAGCCTGTGGATTTTCCTAGTTGGAATAAAATCACATTCTTATCATTTCTGGCGCTTTTTGTTAAAACATGACCGGCATAAAGGTTCGTAAATATCTTTTTCGCCAAGTACAACAAGGCTTTTATCATCAACAGTACGATGAGAATGCTGGGCAAGATTGCCACATTCAATACATACAGCATGTACTTTGGTAACATATTCTGCTGTTGCCATTAATGCCGGAATAGGACCAAAAGGGTTCCCCTGAAAATCCATGTCAAGTCCTGCGACAATGACTCTTATTCCACTGTTAGCCAGACTATTACACACATCGGAGAGTTGATTGTCAAAGAATTGAGCTTCGTCAATACCAATTACATCTGCATCGTTAACATAAAGCAGAATTTGCGATGAAGACTGGACAGCAGTGCTCGGAACAACATTTTCATCATGCGAAACAACATTGCTTTCATGATAACGATAATCAACAACAGGCTTAAATATCTCCACTTTTTGCTTTGCTATTTTTGCCCGTTTCAATCGTCTGATAAGTTCTTCGGTTTTACCCGAAAACATTGAGCCAACAATAACTTCAATCCAGCCACGGCGGTTTTGACGATTATATGGATGTTCAAGAAACATATCTGATATTCAGGATCAATTATGAGTTTAATGAAATGCCAAAAATAAAAAGAAAAACGGCATAAGCGGTATCAGAAAATAAGCTTTTAAAAAAATCATTACCGAAAAAGATGTCTTGTATTTCAAAGAAATATATATTTTTGCAGTGTTATTCAATCACTTAAACTAAAATTCTTTAGTATTGGACGCTATAGATCCTGAGCCTTATATACGGGCATTTCAAGTAATTCCAAATATTTTGGTGCAGCCTTTTTCATTTCAGCTCCTAATGCTTTTTTTGGCTATGGGCTTGCTGCTACTGTTATCGGCTTTGATATCAGGCTCTGAAGTTGCTTTTTTTTCTTTAACTCCTGCTCAGTTAAAGAATATTAAAAGTCATTCGGGTCGGACTAACCAAAGAATACTTACTTTGCTTGAGTCACCTAAAAAACTTTTGGCAACCATACTTATAGCCAATAATTTTGTTAATGTTTCAATTATTGTCATTTCCACCCTTATCACCACCAGGCTATTTGTTTTCAATGGTTCACCCATTCTGGCATTCATAATTCAAGTGATTCTAGTTACTGCTCTTATCCTGTTGTTTGGTGAGATCTTACCCAAAATGTTTGCCTCGCATTATGCATTAAGGTATGTTCAAAGTATTTCAGGGTTTATGAGATCATTAACGGTGTTCTTTCATCCTTTGAGCACTCTGCTTATTAACTCTACCTCGTTTATTGACAAACATATAAAGCGAAAAGGGCACGATGTGTCGCTTACCGAGCTTGAAGCCGCAATAGAGATAACATCTGACAGCTCTACTCCAGAAGAAGACAAAAAAATACTAAAAAGCATCGTTAAATTCGGTGAAATTGAAGTAAAGGAAATCATGAGCCCGCGTATTGATGTTACCTCAGTAGATCTAAAAACGTCTTTTAATGATCTGATGAAGGTCATTTTAGATTCAGGTTACTCAAGAATACCGGTTTATGAAGAAACCTTTGATAATGTAAAGGGGGTTTTATATATCAAGGACCTGCTTCCTCACCTTAAAAAGCCCGATGCCATTAATTGGTCTGATTTGATGCGACCTGCATTTTTTGTACCCGAAAACAAACATATCAACGATCTGTTACAGGAATTCAGAACAAAAAAAATTCATCTTGCCATAGTGGTTGATGAATATGGCGGTACATCCGGAATAGTAACTCTTGAAGATATTATTGAAGAAATTATTGGAGAGATTAATGATGAACTGGACGAAGAAGACGCTGAGGTAACTTTCTCAAAACTGGATGACTCAAATTATATTTTTGAAGGTAAGACACGACTGAATGACTTTTGTAAAATCGTGGGCATTGAAGATAAGATATTTGCAAAAGTTAAAGGTGATTCCGATTCACTTGCCGGTCTTTTACTTGAAATATTAGGAAGAATACCTGTTAAAGACGAAAGCCTTGAATTTGAAAATATTGTTTTCAGAGTTAAAGCAGTGGATAAAAGAAGGATAAAGCGTATTTATGTTACGCTGAAGAGTGCTGAAGATGAATAAAACGCCCTATATTCCTTGTTCACATCCTTATTTCCTCAACCTTTTCATGAAATTATCTTTATTAACAATAAAGCGCTGGTGAGTTCCCTCTCCTATTTTTCCTTCTTCGTCCCAGGCTTGTACTTCAAAGCTTAGTTTTCGTCCGTCAATATCAATAAGAACCGATTCGCACCAGACTTTTTTACCCACTGGTGTGGCTTTCAGATGCCTGATACTGACTTCAGTACCCACACTTACATAAGAATCCGGCAAAAATTGCTGAACACTTTCCTGACAGGTTTTTTCCATTAGAGCCACCATTGCAGGTGTTGCAAAAACCTCAACAAGACCTGAACCATAGCTTGCTGCAGTATTTTTATACTCAACAAGTATTTCCAATCTACCTTTAACACCTTTGTTTATATTGAATTCCATATTATCAGTGTGTGAAATTTAATTTTACTGTTTGTTTTACATCCGGATGTAAGCTAAGAGCCACAGGACAGGTATCAGCACAATGCTGTAATATCTTTTTATGTTTTTCAGTGTATTCTCCTTCAGGAAAATCTATTTCTATTTTAACTTCTTCAATGCGCCGGGGCTCAGAATGCATTATTTTGGTGATTTTCAATCTGGTACCTTCAAGATTTAATCCATGACTCCGGGCTGCAATACCCATGATGGTCATCATACAACTTCCTAATGCGGTTGCAACCAGATCAGTTGGCGAAAATGCCTCGCCCTTACCCTGATTATCGGTAGGAGCATCGGTAATGATTTCAGTACCTGACTGTAAGTGAACGGCATGGGTTCTTAAGTCGCCGGTATAAATTATACCGGTTGGAAAAATATAACAGACCAATTATCGCTCCGCTCAATTGTTCTGAATATTTTAACCACCGGCATTAACGATTGTAATTTACAAAACAGCTTGGACTATTTTGTAAATACAATTCGTATTATATGTGCTGTTTCCATTTTTGATTTTATTACCTGTTTAATTCACAAACATACAATTAACTTTAAAATTACTTCATTTCACTCTCCTAAATTCTGGATTTAGTCCCGGATATGACTGAAATCAAGGTTAATCCCAAATCTTAATTTTTTAGATAATCGATGTTTTCATCTGATTAAGTAATATTTTGGTTGACTTGTTCATTTCTGAAAATACGAACTCTCCCGGAGCAAATCTGATTTGCTTGATCGACTTCATATGTTCTATTGCATCGTTTATCGAATATTTGTGTATCAGCATTTGCTTCTTGTTCAGAGGAATGGTTTTCAGTATGCGGAATAGCCTGTATATGATTTGCATGCTTATGTGGTTTATGAACATCCACCCCTCAAGCGATTCTTCCCTTTGCATGTGGGAACATGCAGCATCTATAGTATTCTTGAAATGATCGAAGTATTGTTCTATTTCATCCCTGTTCTTGTATTCGACATACAGTTCTGCGGGCAAAAACGAGGTGTTGTGCAGGATGGCGAGTGTACCCATGGATTGGAGTTTGTCGTTAAATTTCTGTTTTGAGAAACTTTCCGGCAGAGATTGTATCCTTCTCAGGTAATCCGTTTTTTCCTGTTCCCTGAGCTTCCCATCTAAAAATAAATCCAGCTTTCTATTCCCAAGGTTCAGAGTGTCGGTATGAAAGATAAATCTCTTTGAAAAATTAAAATAATTCTCGGACTGCTCCACCTTGTCCAACTCACCATAGGGTATTAATAGGTTGTTCCGCCTAAGTGGGATGATATACTGCATCGACTTTTCTTCGAGTTCCCCAATGTTTGATTCTGAGAAGAAACCTTTGTCAGCTACAAACATACACTCCTCCATACCACTGATTTTTATGGTGTTGTACATGGCTGACACTTCTCTTATGTTTCCGGGAAGCAGGCGATAGTAAAGCGGTTCCATCGAGAGTGCATCGTACAGGTAGAGAAGCACGAATTGTGGTTGAAAATCCATGTTTGAATTATAGCCCTTTTGCGCCAAGCCAATGCTATTCGATTGTAGTACGATGTCAGTGGCATCCATCATAACGCTCCGTCGCCTATTGTCCAATGGACGCATGAATTCATGGATGGATTGGCGCATCTGCCCAACATCAAAAAGCATGTCCGATACTTTCTGGTCGTAAACCTTCCCTTTCCATCCAAGAAGATCCAATATGGCGGAGCGTTCCAGCTCGGTGGGGATGTTTTTCAATGGGGACTTGAAGGCCAGGTGGCAATACACCATAAAAACGATGAACTGCCAATGCTCTGGGAAGTGTTTTTTCAATGAGTTCAGCATTCCGTTACCTCCTAATTCGTCAAGAAGCCACTTGGCAAATCCGTATTCGAAAACCATCACTTGCTTATCGAGATAGGTGTTTCTACTTTTCTTTTTCAGCTCCGCTTTTTCGGATGGGATGAAACCCTTTTCCTGGCTGATGCTGCCCAGAATACCGAGCGAGACTTTTCTTGAGCGTTTAAGCGCTTTGTCATAAACGGATTTTACGCCATAAAGGTAGTATCGTCCGTTTATCAGCTTTAGTTCAGTTCCCGGTTTCTTGTGTTTCAAAGCCCAATCGGGATGGTTTATCTTTGTTTTCATCAGTTTATATTAATTTTGAATATTACCTAAATAGGTAATACAAAATAACAACAAAAAAACATATAAACAAATATTAATGTGGTTTTTTGAATTTCCTATTCCCTATTTCTTTAGGATTTGGACTCAAAATAATCAGGGGGTTAAATGTCTGGACATTTAACCCCCTGATTATTTACTTACACAGTTTATGAGATACTACCCAAAAACCAAACCTATTCTTTTATTTCTTCCGGGTCTGTAGTCGGTTCCTGAGGTTCTTCAGCCTTTTCCGGTTTTTCACCTTCAGCAACTACGTCCTCTACTTCTTCAACAACTTCATCTGCTTTTACTTCTACCTCCTCTATTACATCTTTTGCTTCTTCTGCAATCTCTTCAACTTTTGTTTGGGTTGCAGGTGCAGCAACAGCATCTTCACTTTTCTTCTTTCCTGTTCCCCTTCTGCGACGGGTAGTTTTAGCTTTAGCAGCTTCTTTAGTACTAAGCAGATTTTCATTATAATCAACCAGTTCGATCATACACATTTCAGCACTATCGCCAAGGCGCGGACCTAATTTTAAAACTCTTGTATATCCTCCTGGTCTGTCAGCAACTTTTACTGAAACTTCTCTAAATAGTTCAGTCACAGCTTCTTTATTTTGCAGATAGCTAAAAACTGTTCTACGTGAATGGGTTGAATCATCCTTTGATTTTGTAATCAGTGGTTCAACATAAACACGAAGAGCCTTACCTTTTGCTAGGGTTGTTGTTATACGTTTATGTATGATCAGCGACGATGCCATATTAGCGAACATGGCTTTACGGTGAGCGCTTTTTCGTCCCAGTTTACTTGTTTTTTTACCGTGTCTCATCTCTGTTATTCTTTATCTAATTTATATTTTGCTATATTCATTCCGAACTCAAGACCTTTTGATGCCAATAATTCTTCAAGTTCAGCAAGTGATTTTTTTCCAAAGTTCCTGAATTTCAATAAATCATTTTTATTGTAAACTACCAAATCACCAAGAGTTTCAATATCAGCAGCTTTAAGGCAGTTAAATGCCCTGACTGACAATCCCAAATCAGAAAGTCTCGACTGAAGTACCTGACGTACATGCAATGTGTTTTCATCAAATTCATCTCTTTCATGTTTTTCTTCAGTGACAATAGAAATCTTTTCGTCGCTCAGAAGCATGAAATGATGAATAAGAACCTGTGCTGCTTCCTTAATAGCATCTTTTGGAAAAATTGAACCGTCAGTAATTACGGTAAGAATAAGATTTTCGAAGTCTGTTTTCTGTTCTACTCTATAGTCTTCGACAATATATTTTACATTTTTTATTGGTGTGTGTATTGAATCTATTGAGATAGTTCCAAGATGGGCATTAGGGTCTTTGTTTTCATCAGCAGTAACATAACCGCGACCCTTTCTGATAATAATCTCAAACACGAGTTTCACGGTGGGCTCCATACGACAAATAACGGTGTCAGTATTCAATACCTGAAACACTGTTAAGTATTTGTTCATATCGCCAGCCGTAAATGTATCCTGTTCGGTAATTGTAAAGTTTATTTTTTCTTTTTCTTCGCTTTCATTTATACGTTTAAAGCGTACTTGTTTAAGATTAAGCACAATCTCTGTTACATCTTCCATTACTCCTTTAATGGTAGAAAATTCCTGTTCAACGCCTTCAATGCGAACAGATACAATAGCATAACCTTCAAGTGATGAAAGTAATACTCTGCGCAGGGCGTTGCCTATAGTTAAACCAAAACCTGGTTCTAACGGTCGAAATTCAAACGAGCCTTCATACTCGTTCAATTCATTCATGATAACCTTGTCAGGTTGCTGAAATGGTAATATAGCCATGATTACGCTGGATTGTGTTGATAAAAATAAAACAAAAACAAAACGCTATTTTGAATACAACTCAACAATAAGTTGTTCTTTAATATTTTCAGGAATTTCTTCACGTTCAGGGTAATTAACAAATTTTCCTGCCATCAGGCTATCGTCCCACTCAAGCCATGAATATGGATTTCCACGCCCTGACAATGAATTCTGTATTACTTCAAGTGATTTTGAACGTTCTCTAACAGCTACAATATCCCCTGGTCTCAATTGATATGAAGGTATGTTTACAACCTTATTATTTACTGTAATATGTTTATGAGTAACTAGTTGGCGTGCTGCGCTGCGTGTAGGTGCAATACCAAGACGAAAAACAGTGTTGTCGAGTCTTGATTCAATCAACTGAAGTAAAACTTCACCAAGTACGCCACCTTTTTTACCGGCAGCTTTTCTAAAAGTATTTTTAAACTGGCGCTCAAGGATGCCATATATATATTTAGCCTTTTGTTTTTCCATCAACTGAAGGCCATATTCTGATGTTTTACCCCTGCGGCGGCTGTTTCCATGCATTCCTGGAGGATAATTCTTTCTTTCAAACGAGCGATCAGGACCATAAATAGGTTCTCTGAATCTGCGAGCTATTTTTGTTTTTGGACCAATATATCTTGCCATGTTATGATTTGGTTTATACTATTCAACTTAAAAAAATAAGACTCTGGATAATTGTTTACACCCTTCTGCGTTTGGGTGGACGGCATCCATTGTGTGGCAATGGAGTTACGTCAATAATTTCAATTACCTCTATGCCGGATGAATGTATAGTACGTATTGCCGATTCACGTCCGGACCCGGGTCCTTTTACATATACTTTTACTTTTCTCAATCCCAGATCGTAAGCTGTTTTTGAACAATCGCTGGCTGCCATTTGTGCGGCGTATGGAGTATTCTTTTTCGATCCTCTGAATCCCATTTTTCCAGCCGATGACCAAGATATAACCTGGCCACTATCATTGGTTAAAGTAACAATCACATTGTTAAATGAAGCACTTACAAATGCTTTTCCAACGGGATCAATTCTCACGACTCTTTTTTTCGACGATTTGGTACTTTTTGCCATATCAGTTATTTTTCTGTCTTCTTTATTTACTAATTATACGAGCAATAAAAATTATTATCCTTTAGGAGCCTTCTTTTTATTTGCTACGGTTTTTTTCCTACCTTTACGTGTTCGGGCATTATTCTTAGTACTCTGACCGCGTACAGGCAATCCTATACGATGACGAATACCGCGGTATGAGGCAATATCCATCAGACGCTTGATGTTCATCTGTACTTCTGAGCGCAGGGCTCCTTCCACCTTTATTTTTTCGCCAATAATAGTACGAATACGATTTTGTTCATCATCGTCCCAATCCTGTACTTTCTTATTCCAATCCACTCCGGCTTCGGTAAGAATTTTCTGAGCACTGCTACGTCCTATTCCGTAAATATAGGTTAGCCCTATCTCACCTCTTTTGTTCTTTGGTAAATCAATACCTGCAATTCTAGCCATAGAATTTTATTATTTAATTTCAGTTAATGAATTATTTTTTTATCCCTGTCGCTGTTTGTATCTGGGTTCTTTTTTATTTATTATATAAACCTTGCCTTTTCGGCGTACAATTTTACAGTTGGGTGTTCTTTTCTTAATACTGGCTCTGATTTTCATTCTGTTAAACTTTTTTTAATATTCACTCGCAAGCTAGTTTTTATTTATAACGGTAAATTATTCTGCCTTTTGTAAGATCATAAACTGACATTTCAACTTTTACTTTATCGCCGGGCAAAATTTTTATATAGTGCATTCTCATTTTACCTGAAATATGTGTTGTAATAACGTGTCCGTTTTCCAATTCAACACGAAACATAGCATTTCCCAGAGCTTCCAGTACTACACCATCCTGTTCAATTGCTTGTTGTTTTGCCATATTAATTCAGGTTCCTTTTATTTAATTATTAATTATTTTTTCAATTTCTTCAAAACTTGATAAGATATCAGCTTTATTTTTCCTTACTGCTATTGTATGTTCGTAATGTGCTGAAGGTTTACGATCGAGAGTACGAATTGTCCAACCATCATCTTCCTGAACAATGTGCCGTTTACCAAAATTTATCATCGGTTCAATGGCAATCACCATCCCCTCTGAAAGCAATACTCCATATCCTTTTTTACCATAGTTCGGTACATCTGGCGATTCGTGAAGGTTCTTACCTACTCCATGCCCTATAAGTTCCCTTACTACTCCATAACCCATGGGTTTTACATGCTGTTGTATTGCATTTCCAATATCTCCAATACGCTTACCAGCAACCGCCTGCTCAATTCCTTTATAAAGTGCTTCTTTAGTAGCTTTCATGAGCGCAAGTATTTCAGGTTTTACGTTTCCCACAGCAAATGTATAAGCCGAATCTCCATAATACCCATTTTTCAGAACTCCGCAATCAATTGAAACAATATCTCCTTCCCTGAGCTCATACTTATCAGGAATTCCATGAACAACGTTTTCGTTCACTGAAACACAAAGTGTTGCAGGAAATCCCCTATACCCTTTAAAACCAGGCTTTGCGCCATGATCGTGGATAAACTCCTCAGCAATCTGATCCAACTTTATTGTTGTTATCCCCGGTTTTATATACCTGGCTACTTCGGCTAACGTTTTACTAACAAGCAAAGAACTATGTCGAATAAGCTGTATCTCTTCTTCTGTTTTGAGATATATCATTATTTATTTATTATCCACTTACACTAAACGATGATCTTCCCTTAATACGACCTGATTTGGTCAATCCATCATAATGACGCATAAGCAGATGACTTTCAATTTGCTGCAATGTATCGAGCACAACACCAACTAAAATCAGCAATGAAGTACCTCCATAAAACTGTGCAAATTGCCTGCTTACACCCATTAATCCAACAAGGGAAGGCATAATCGCTACAAAAGCCAGAAATATTGATCCCGGCAAAGTAATTCTTGACATTATAGTATCCAGAAACTCAGCTGTTTTCTTTCCTGGCTTAACTCCAGGAATAAAGCCTCCATTCTTTTTCATATCTTCTGCCATCTGGTTTGGATTAATGGTAATGGCAGTATAAAAATATGTAAAAGCTATGATCATGAGGGCAAACACAAAGTTATACCAGAATCCGTTCATGTTTGAAAATGCTGCAAGAAATCCGCTGAGTGACTCTGACTGGGCAAATCCTGCAATTGTAATAGGCAAAAACATAAGTGCCTGAGCAAAAATTATAGGCATTACACCCGCAGCATTCACTTTAAGAGGAATATACTGGCGAACTCCACCATACTGTTTGTTTCCAACAATACGCTTTGCATACTGAACAGGAACTCTTCGTGTACCCTGAACCAGCATGATACATAAGAGAATTACTATAATAAGAATAACAATTTCTATTAAAAACATTACCAGCCCGCCTCCCTGTTGCTCCATACGTGAGAAAAACTCAGATGCAAGTGCAAAAGGCAAACGAGCAATAATTCCAATCATGATTATCAACGATATACCGTTTCCAAGACCCTTATCCGTAATTCTTTCACCCAGCCACATTATGAAAAGAGTTCCTGAAATAAGAATAACTATTGTTGAAACCCAGAAAAATGTAGAAGGAGTAGTGACGGTAGAACTAAATGGAGTTATAGCTTCAGGAGGCAACTGAGAAATCATATTACCAATATATGCCGGTGCCTGAAATCCTGTAATTATAACTGTAAGATATCGTGTTATCTGATTTATTTTACGACGTCCGCTTTCACCTTCTTTCTGAAGTTTCTGGAAATACGGAACTGCCATCCCAAGAAGCTGAATTACAATTGATGCAGAAATGTAAGGCATGATACCCAGTGCAAAAATTGATGCTTGTGAAAAAGCTCCACCTGAGAACATATCAAGTAATCCAAGTAATCCACTTTCAGTTTGGTGTTTCAAATTTGCCAATTGGTTCGGGTCAACACCGGGCAACACTACAAAACTACCCAGTCTGTATATTAATACTATCCCGAGAGTGTAGAGAATTCGCTGACGAAGTTCTTCTATCTTATAAATGTTGCGTATTGTTTCAATAAACCTTTTCATCCAGATTTAGATTTTGGTGGCTGTACCACCTAGTGATTCAATAGCTTTTATTGCAGAGGCTGAAAAACCATGCGCTGTAACATTGAGTTTGGTTTTGAGTTCACCGCCTCCAAGTATTTTATAAAGATCTGATTTCCCTAAAATACCATTTTCTCTCAATATTTCGGGAGTTATCTCATTAATATTGTACTTTTCGGCTAATTTCTGCAAAGTATCAAGATTGATACCTCTGTATTCAACTCTGTTAGGGTTTTTAAAGCCAAATTTAGGTAAACGCCTGTAAAGAGGCATCTGCCCTCCTTCGTGGCCTAATCTCCTACTGTAACCGCTGCGCGATTTCTGACCTTTATGTCCGCGACCAGCCGTACCACCGCTGCCACTACCTTCGCCACGACCTATTCTTTTTCTTTTTTTTACCGAACCTTTTGCTGGTTTGAGATTGCTTAAATCTATCATTATTCAGTTTTTTCGTTGTTTTTTGATAGCATTAGATTTCTTCCACTTTTAACAAATGGCTTACTTTATTTACCATACCCACTATCTGTGGAGTTGCTTCCACTTCAATGGTTTGATGCATACGGCGAATACCCAGTGCTTCAAGAGTACGTTTTTGACGCTGAGGATAACCTATGCCGCTTTTTATCTGTGTTATCTTTAATTTTTTCATTTTCTGAAATGTTTTACTTTTTTCATCAGCCATTAAAAACCCTGCTCATGCTTATTCCACGTTGTTTGGCAACAGTATAGGGATCCCTCATTTCAAGAAGTGCATTGATGGTAGCTTTAACAACCGAATGGGGATTTGGCGAACCTTTCGACTTAGCCAAAACATCGGTAACACCTACACTTTCAAGTACTGCACGCATTGCTCCACCTGCAATAACTCCTGTACCAGGTGCAGCGGGTTTCAGAAAAACAATTGCACCTGAATGTTTTCCAATCTGTTCGTGAGGTACAGTATTTCTTATTACAGGGATCCTGACAAGATTCTTCTTAGCATCATCAATTCCTTTTGAAATAGCAGAAGTTACTTCCTTAGCTTTACCAAGGCCGTAACCTACTACTCCGTTTTCATCACCTACTACTACTATAGCAGAAAAACTAAAAGTTCTTCCTCCTTTAGTAACTTTAGTTACCCTTCGTATTGCAACCAGGCGATCCTTTAATTCAATTTCGCTGGATTTTACTCTTCTTATATTCAAGTTGGTCATAATTTTTAAAATTTAAGGCCTGCTTGTCTGGCAGCTTCAGCCAGCGATTTGACCCGTCCATGATATAAATAACCATTTCTGTCGAACACTACATTATTAATACCGGCTTCAATAGCCTTTTCTGCAACAAGCTTTCCTACCATTCCGGCTTGTTCTGATTTTGTAACTTTTTTATCAGACTCAGCAACAGTCCTTGACGATGCTGCCACTAATGTGTTGCCTACGGTATCATCAATAATCTGAGCATAAATTTCTTTGTTACTGCGAAAAACAGTAAGCCGCGGTTGTTCAGAAGTACCTATTACAACCTTACGAATTCTCATTTTTATTCGCTTTCTTCTGAATTCTTTGAAGTTTTTTCTAGCCATTTTTATTTCTTCATTTATTAATCGGATTTTACCACGATTCCGTTAACTTATTTATTTGGCTGCTGTTTTACCAGCTTTCTTACGTATTTCTTCGCCTGCAAATAGTATCCCCTTGCCCTTATATGGCTCAGGTTTTCTTAAAGAACGGATTTTAGCCGCAACCTGACCAATTAACTGTTTGTCAGCACATTCCATAATAATAGTGGGGTTCTTACCTCTTTCAGTAATAGTCTGAACCTTAATTTCCTCAGGTAATTCAAGTAAAATATTATGTGAATAACCTAGTGAAAACTCCAGTAAATTACCAGTATTTGATACTTTATAACCCACACCCACAAGTTCCTGAGTAATCTTAAATCCTTCTGTAACTCCTTGTACCATGTTGGCAATAAGTGCACGATAAAGTCCGTGTAATGATTTATGCCTTTTTTGTTCGGTATGTCTTTTTAGAACAATATGTCCATCTTCAACCGTAACAGTGATTGCTGGATCAATGGCTTGTTTCAGGGTTCCGAGTTTACCTTTTACTGTAACAATATTATTACTCGAAACATCAATTTCTACTTCTGCTGGTATAGCTATTGGTGATTTTCCTATTCTTGACATATTCAGATCTCCTTCCATTAACTTACATAACACAATACTTCGCCACCAATTTTTTTCACCCTGGCCTCTTTATCAGTCATAACACCCTGAGATGTTGTGAGAATAGCAATACCCATTCCGCTCAAAACTCTGGGAAGAGAACGCGAGTCAGAATATGCACGCAAACCAGGAGTACTTATTCTTTCTAATTTTTTGATGGCAGGTATTTTTGTAACCGGATCATATTTCAAAGCAATTTTTATAGTGCCCTGACGATCGTCGTCTTCAAATTTATAATTCAATATATACCCTTTTTCATAAAGGATTTTAGTCATCTCCTTTTTAATATTTGATGCAGGAACTTCAACAATCCTGTGATTGGCCATTATAGCGTTCCTTATTCGGGTTAAGTAATCTGCAATAGGATCGGTAATCATGAGATTTTAATTATTTTTTATATTTTTTTGATATTTTACCAACTAGCCTTTCTTACTCCAGGAATTAATCCACTGAGTGCCATTTCTCTGAAATTAATACGTGAAATTCCAAACTGGCGCATATAACCTTTAGGTCTGCCGGTAATTTTACAACGATTATGTAAACGAACCGGTGAAGCATTACGGGGTAGTTTTTGCAAACCAATATAATCGCCCGAAGCTTTAAGTGCAGCACGCTTTTCAGCATACTTTTCTACCATTCGGCGTCTTTTTAATTCTCTAGCTTTTATTGATTCTTTTGCCATATTTTATTTTTGATTTTTAAATGGTAAGCCAAATTCTTTTAATAATGCCAAGCATTCTTTATCTGTTTTAGCAGTAGTTACAAAAGTAATATCCATTCCATTAATCTTATATACCTTATCAATATTTATTTCGGGAAAAATGATCTGTTCAGGAACACCAAAAGTATAGTTACCTCTGCCATCAAATCCTTTATCGTTAATTCCACGAAAGTCACGGATGCGGGGAATTGAAACAGAAATAAGCCTGTCAAGAAACTCATACATTCTTTCTCTTCGTAGTGTAACACGTACACCAATAGGATTATTACGTCTAAGTTTGAAGTTCGAAATATCTTTCTTTGACTTGGTAGGAACAGCTTTTTGCCCTGCTATCATTGTCATTTCACTAATTCCAAAATCAATGAGTTTTTTATCTGCAACAGCTGCTCCAAGTCCCTGGTTCAAACAAATTTTTACCAATCGTGGAACTTCCATCGGACTTTTATAATTGAATTGTTCCTGCATGACAGGAATAATTTCATCATGATATTTCTTTTTTAATCGTGCGGCATAGCTCATTACTTAATCACCTCCCCGGATTTTTTTGAAATTCTGACTAATTTACCTGTTTTTTCATCTTTTCTACGAGCAATACGTGTAGCTTTCCCCGAACCATCAATTACCATCAGATTTGAAATGTTAATAAATGATTCTTTTTTAATAATTCCACCTTTAGGATTATTGGCATCGGGTCGTGTGTGCTTTGATACCAGGGCAATTCCTTCCACTATTGCCTTATATTTGGCATTATCTACGTTGAGAACCTTGCCCTGGCTCCCTTTATCTTCGCCCGCAATAACCATTACGGTATCGCCTTTTTTAATATGAAGCTTTTTCTTTGTCATAATCTGCTCAAAAAAATTACAGCACTTCTGGTGCTAATGATATGATTTTCATGTATTGTTTTTCACGAAGTTCACGGGCTACAGGTCCAAAAATACGTGTTCCTGTCATTTCGCCTGCATTATTAAGGATAACCACTGCGTTGTCGTCAAAACGTATATAAGAACCATCACTACGACGTATTTCCTTTTTAGTACGAACCACAACAGCTCTGGCTACAGTTCCTTTTTTAATATTTCCTGATGGCAAAGCATGCTTAACGGTCACAACAATTTTATCACCAATTGAAGCATAACGTCTTCCTGTACCACCTAATACTCTGATGCACAACACTTCTTTTGCGCCGCTGTTATCAGCAACATTCAATCTTGTTTCCTGCTGTATCATAATTATTTCGCTCTTTCAATAATTTCAACTAATCTCCAGCATTTATCCTTACTCAAAGGACGAGTTTCCATAATCCGAACTGTATCGCCAATCTGGCATTCGTTATTTTCGTCATGAGTTTTAAAACGCGAGGATTTTTTAACGTATTTACCATATTTTGGATGAGTAATTCTGCGCTCAACAAGCACAACTATGGTCTTTTCCATTTTATTGCTGACCACCAGACCTATTTTTTCTTTTCTTAACTTCCTTTTTTCCATTGTTTAAAAATTAAACATTTGTGATTATCCCTGCTGGGCAAGTTGTCTTTTTCTTAACTCGGTTTCAAGCCTTGCAATAGTTCTTCTATAATCCTTTATTTTATTAGGATTTTCCAGCGGAGAAACTGCATGATTTAATTTGAGTCTTAAAAGTTGTTTGCGTTCTTCTTCCAACCTTTCAATAATATCAGGTGTGGAAAGCTCTCTAACTACTGATTGTTTCATAATTTATATCTTTAATTCCCGCAAGGATTAATTAAGTTTTTTCAACATAGTCACGTCTGACAATAAATTTGGTACTTACAGGTAATTTTTGTGCTGCAAGCCTTAAAGCTTCTTTGGCAACTTCCAGAGGAACTCCTTCAGCTTCAAAAATAATACGTCCGGGAGTAACCGGTGCAACAAAATATTCAGGAGAACCCTTACCTTTACCCATACGTACTTCAGCAGGTTTTTTAGTTACCGGCTTATCCGGAAAGATCCTAATCCATATCTGTCCTTCACGTTTCATATAACGTGTCACTGCCTGTCGGGCAGCTTCAATCTGCCGTCCGGTGATCCAGGCTTCTTCCAGTGTCTTTATTCCAAAAGAACCAAAAGCCAATTGATTACCACGCATAGCATTACCCTTCATCTTGCCTTTCTGCCTTCTTCTGTATTTAGTCTTTTTGGGCTGTAACATTATTGTAAAATATTAAAGTTGTACACAATTTTATATTATCTGTTCCTTCGGCGTCCGCCACCTCTTTCACCGGCAGAGCGACCACCTCCTTTAGGCCTTCCAGCAGCTGCTTTAGGTTTCTGAGCACTTTCAACAGAGGGTGATAAATCGGGCTTACCATAAATTTCGCCTTTACATATCCACACCTTGAGTCCAATACGACCAAAGGTTGTATGAGCTTCAGCTGTAGCATAATCAATATCAGCTCTCAGGGTATGTAAAGGAACACGACCTTCCATGTAAATTTCACGTCGAGCCATTTCAGCTCCACCTAAGCGCCCACCAATCAATACCTTAATTCCTTCTGCCCCAATTCGCATAGCCGAAGCTATGGCAGTTTTTATAGCACGGCGGTGCGACACCCTTCCTTCAATCTGACGTGCAATGGTTTGTGCTACAATAAGGGCATCAATTTCCGGGCGTTTAATTTCAGAAATATTAATCTGTATTTCTTTCCCTGTGAGCTTCTTTAATTCTTCCCTGAGCTTATCAACTTCTTGTCCGCCTTTACCAATAATTATACCTGGACGAGCGGTATTTATTGTAACTGTAACAAGTTTTAATGTGCGCTCAATGATAATTCTTGAAACACTTGCTTTTGATAAACGAACATTCAGATATCTGCGGATCTTATCATCTTCAATCAGCTTTGCTTCAAAGCTCTTTCCACCATACCAATTGGAATCCCATCCTCTGATGATTCCTAATCTAAGACCTATCGGATTAGTTTTTTGTCCCATTCAATATTGGTTTTATTTATTCTGCTTTTTTAGCAATTATTTTTTTATTCTTTAGTTTCCTGATTTTCTTCTTCTAAATTTATATTTTCATTTCTGCTACCCAAAACAAGAGTAACATGATTTGAACGCTTACGAATACGATGCGCGCGGCCCTGAGCAGCAGGTTTGATTCTTTTAAGAATACGTCCGCTGTCAACCTGAATTGTTTTAACGTACAACTGACTATCTTCAATTCTAACTCTTTCGTTCTTCAGTTGCCAGTTCGACATTGCCGACATAAGTAGTTTGCGAAGCCTGATAGCAGGTTCTTTTGGACAGGTTTTAAGAATATATAATGCTTTATCTACATCTTCACCACGAATAAGATCGGCTACCAACCGCATTTTTCTAGGCGAAGTAGGTACATTGCCTAATCGGGCAAAAGCAATTGATTTTTTTTCTTCCTTCCTGCGCTCAGCGCTATTATGTTTTCTTGATCCCATTATTATAATTCTTTATTTTTTGCCTTTATCTTTTCTTCCAGCATGGCCTCTGAATATACGGGTTGGAGCAAATTCTCCCAATCTGTGGCCAATCATATTTTCTGTAATATATACAGGAATAAATTTATTTCCGTTATGAACAGCTATTGTTTGCCCGACAAAATCAGGAATAATAACTGAACTTCTTGACCATGTTTTGATCACAGTTTTCTTTTTACTTTCGAGTAAGCCCAATATTTTTTTCTCGAGTTTATAATTTACATAGGGGCCCTTTTTTAACGATCGGCTCATTTGAAACTATATTTAATATTGTTGAGCAATATTATTAAACAAATTATTTTTTCCTTCTTTCTATTATATATTTATTCGATGCCTTTTTATTTGAACGGGTTTTATAACCTTTTGCAGGCAATCCTTTACGCGATCTGGGGTGTCCTCCCGATGCCTTACCTTCGCCACCACCCATTGGATGATCAACCGGGTTCATAGCAACTCCGCGGGTACGTGGTCTGCGTCCAAGCCAACGACTTCTCCCTGCTTTACCTGATTTTTCAAGAATATTATCAACATTTGATGCCATTCCTACGGTTGCTTTGCAGGTTTGAAGTATCATTCTACTTTCACCTGAAGGAAGTTTTATTATAGCAAACTTTCCATCACGCGACATTAACTGTGCAGATGATCCGGCACTACGAGCCATTTTTGCACCCTGACCAGGACGCAACTCAATATTATGAATTACCGTACCAAAGGGTATCTCGCTCAAATACATAGCGTTACCAATATCGGGACTTACACCATTGCCTGAAGTAACTGTCTGTCCTACCTTAAGGCCATGCGGTGCAACGATATAGCGTTTTTCACCATCGGCGTAAACAAGCAGTGCAATGCGGGCAGTACGCATTGGATCGTATTCAATTGTTTTAACTACTGCCGGAATTCCATCCTTGTCGCGCTTAAAATCAATAACCCTCATTTTCTGTTTATGACCCCCTCCTATATAACGCACTGTCGTTCTTCCCTGATTATTTCTACCTCCTGATTTCTTACGGGGAATCAGTAAACTCTTTTCGGGTTTCATGGTCGTAATGTCATCAAACGCGCTGATGACCTTAAAGCGCTGACCTGGTGTTGTCGGTTTGAATTTCTTTAAAGCCATTTATATTGGTTTCTAAATATTGCTGTAAAAATCTATTGACTGTCCTTCGGCTAATGTTACTATAGCCTTTTTATATGCCGCTGTACGTCCGGTTACGAACCCACGCTTTGTAAAACGAGATTTATTTTTCCCGCTATAATTCATAGTATTCACTTCCCTGACTTCGACATCATACAGATCCTCGACGGCTTTCTTGATCTGAATTTTATTGGATTTTTTTTGCACAACAAAAGCATATCTCTGCAATTTCTCGCCAAGTTCTGTCATCTTTTCTGTTACTATCGGTTTTACTATAATGCTCATCGCAATATATATTAATGTGTTTTAAAATTCTTTAATTAAGCCAGAACCCGCTCTAATTTACCTAGCGAACTTTCTAAAAAAACCATACTGTTTGCATTGAGGATCTCGTAGGTATTAAGGCTCTCAGCCAGAACTACGCTGGTATAAGGAAGATTTCTTGCTGAAAGTGTTAATCCTGGATTTGAGTCAGGAACTACAAATAATACTTTTCTGCCCAAGTCTTTGAAATTACTCAGAAGCTCAACAATATTTTTTGTTTTAGGCTTTTCAAATGTAAAATCTTCAATAACTATGATATTATTCCCTAGTGCTTTATAGGTTAATGCACTCGTACGGGCAACTTTCTTTAGTTTCTTGTTCAGTTTGAAGTGATAATCACGTGGTTGAGGACCAAATGCTCTTGCGCCTCCACGAAACAAAGGTGATTTTATACTTCCAGCTCTTGCCGTTCCTGTTCCTTTCTGGCGTTTAATTTTACGTGTACTATAAGTCATCATAGACTTTTCCAAAGTACTATGCGTGCCTTGTCTTTGATTTGCCAAATATTGTTTGGCATCAAGATATAGTGCATGATCATTGGGAGCAACATTGAAAATTGCATCATTCAATGCTACAATCCTTCCGGTCTTTTCTCCGGTTATTTTATATACTTCTAGCTCCATCTTTCAACAATTACATATGATCCTTTAGGTCCGGGAACTGCTCCTTTTATAAGTATCAGGTTCTTCTCCGGATAAATTTTTAATATTTGAAGGTTAATCATTTTAGTACGTTTACTGCCCATTTGGCCAGGCATACGTTTTCCTTTGAATACCCTTGACGGGTTTGAAGAAGCTCCTATTGAGCCGGGTGCTCTTACACGGTCGTGCTGACCATGAGAAGTAGGACCAACCCCTGAATAATTATGACGTTTTACCACACCCTGAAAACCTTTTCCTTTTGAAATACCTACAACGTCAATATATTCGCCTTCAACAAAAATATCAACACCAACGGTTTCACCAAAACCCTTTCTGTTTCCGACCTCAAAACGAGTAAATTCAGCAACCCTCTTTTTGGGTGTTGTCCCTGCTTTCTTGAAATGACCCATCAATGCTTTTGTAGTGTGCTTTTCCTTTTTTTCGTCAAAAGCTAACTGAACAGCTGCATAACCATCAGTTTCCTTGACTTTTATCTGGGTAACCACACAAGGACCGGCTTCAATAATAGTGCATGGCACATTTTTACCGGAAGCATCAAAAATGCTTGTCATCCCTATTTTTTTTCCAATAATTCCTGACATCTCTTCTTTTATTTAAATTATCGAAGTCTTAACACTTATTAAACTTTAATCTCAACTTCCACTCCACTTGGCAATTCAAGTTTCATAAGCGCATCAATGGTTTTTGAAGTAGTACTGTAAATATCCAATAAACGCTTATAAGTGCATAATTGAAACTGCTCTCTTGATTTTTTATTAACGAAAGTAGCCCTGTTAACCGTAAAAATCTTTTTATTGGTTGGCAAAGGTATAGGACCATTAACAATAGCTCCTGTTGATTTAACAGTTTTTACAATCTTTTCGGCTGATTTATCTACCAGATTGTAATCATAAGATTTTAATTTTATTCTGATCTTTTGACTCACGTTTGTATATTTATTTGAGTTCTGATTAATTATGCTTTTATTAAATATCCTTTGGTTTTATAAATTATATCATCGGTTAAATTAGCCGGGGTTTCGCTGTAATGCGAAAACTCCATGGTTGAAGTGCCACGCCCAGATGTCAGACTACGTAAAGTTGTTACATAACCAAACATTTCAGAGAGCGGGACCAAGGCTTTTACTGCCTGCATATTTCCTTTTACTTCAATACGTTCAAGGTTGGCTCGACGACGATTTAAATCACCTGTAACCTCACCTATATATTCTTCGGGGCAAACTACTTCAAGGTTCATAATGGGCTCCAGTAAAACAGCATGTGCCTTAGGTGCAGCTTCCTTAAATGCCAAGCGTGCAGCAATTTCAAATGATAGCGGATCACTATCAACTGAGTGATATGAACCATCAAGAAGAGTTACTTTAAGATTGTCAACAGGAAATCCTGCAAGAATACCGTTTTGCATTGCCTGCCTGAAACCATTTTCAACTGAGGGAATGAACTCCTTTGGGATATTTCCACCTGTAACTTTATTGATAAACTGTAATCCACGAACATTCTGATCAGCCGGACCCATTTCAAAAACAATATCAGCAAATTTACCACGTCCGCCCGTTTGCTTTTTATATATTTCGTGATGCTTAATAGTTGAAACAAAAGCTTCTTTATAAGCAACCTGAGGTGCGCCCTTGCTTACCTCAATACGATATTCTCTTTTTAATCTGTCAGTAATAACATCAAGATGTAACTCGCCCATTCCACTTATGATAGTCTGACCTGTTTCAGAATCAACCTTAACAACAAAAGTCGGATCTTCCTTGGTAAGCTTTTGTAATGCAATATTGAGTTTATCAATATCGTCCTGAGTTTTAGGTTCTATTGCCACGCTGATAACAGGATCAGGAAAACTGATTGTTTCAAGTACAATAGGATGCTTTTCGTCGCTAAGGGTATCGCCAGTGCGGATTTCCTTAAATCCTACAGCAGTACAAATATCCCCGGCTTCTACAACGTCAATAGGATTTTGCTTGTTGGCGTGCATCTGGAAAATACGGGAAATCCGTTCTTTCTTACCTGTATTTGTGTTTAGAACCAAAGCTCCTGATTTAAGTTCCCCGCTGTAAACCCTGAAGAAAGCTACACGTCCCATAAAAGGATCTGTTGTTATTTTAAAAGCCAAAGCACAAAACGGATCATTAATATCCGGATTGCGTAATTCTTCTTTTTCTGAATATGGGTTCGTACCTTTTACAGCTTCTACATCATAAGGGTTAGGAAGAAAAGTCACAATAGCATCAAGTAAATGTTGAACACCCTTGTTTTTAAATGACGCACCACATATAACGGGAGTTATCCTCAATTCAAGTGTAGCCTTACGAATTGCTGCGATCATTTCCTCTTTGGTAATACTGCTGCTATCAGTAAGAAATTTTTCAAAAAGTTCTTCACTTTCTTCAGCAACTCCTTCTATTAGTTTAGCACGATATTCTGCTGCCAGCTCAAGCATATCTCCCGGTATGGGACCTTCTTCATAATTGGCTCCTAAACTTTCATCGTCCCATACATATGCTTTATTGGTGATAAGGTCAACAACGCCAATAAAATCCTCTTCACTGCCGATGGGAAGTTGTAAGGGAACAGGATTGGCATCAAGGCGTTCCCTGATTTGATTTACTACGTTGAAAAAATCAGCTCCAGACCTGTCCATTTTATTAATGAAGCTAATACGCGGCACTTTATATTTATTGGCTTGTTTCCACACAGTTTCTGATTGTGGCTCAACACCGCCAACAGCACAAAACAATGCAACAGCACCATCAAGTACTCTAAGTGAGCGTTCTACCTCAACAGTAAAGTCAACATGACCTGGGGTGTCAATAATATTTATCTTATATTTTTGGTTATGATAATCCCAAAAAACTGTTGTAGCAGCCGATGAAATAGTAATTCCACGTTCCTGCTCCTGAACCATGAAATCCATGGTAGCTGCACCATCATGAACTTCACCCATACGATAATTCACTCCGGAATAATACAATATACGCTCAGTAGTTGTGGTTTTACCCGCATCTATGTGAGCCATAATGCCAATGTTACGTGTATATTTCAGCTTGTCTGACATTGAATTATATTGTATAACCTGTTTTATTCCTTAGTATATATTTATTAGAACCTGAAATGGCTAAAAGCCTTGTTGGCTTCAGCCATACGGTGTGTATCTTCTTTTCTCTTAAATGCGCCACCTTCTTCTTTTGCAGCAGCCATGATTTCAGCGGCTAATTTTTGTCCCATTGATTTTTCATGGCGCTTACGGGCAAATCCAATGAGGTTTTTCATTCCGATTGATTGCTTACGTGAAGGACGGATTTCAGATGGTATCTGAAAAGTAGCACCGCCAACACGACGACTGCGCACCTCAACGGAAGGTGTAACATTGGCAAGAGCCGTTTTGAATACTTCCAGCCCATCTTCCTGTGTTTTTGCAGAAACCAGATCAATGGCTTCGTAAAAAATATCATATGCTAAACTCTTTTTACCACAAAGCATGATATTGTTCACAAATTTTGTGACCATCGGATCATTGTATTTTGGATCGGGCAGAATAATTCTTTTTTTTGGTTTGGTCTTCCTCATTATTGAAACTACCTTATATTATTATAACTGTTGTTTGCTTATTTCTTTGCCTTTGGCTTTTTTGTACCATATTTTGATCTGCGCTGTGTGCGACCATCAACTCCGGCTGTATCAAGGGCTCCGCGAATAATATGATATCTTACACCAGGAAGGTCTTTTACCCTGCCGCCACGTATCATAACTATGGAGTGTTCCTGTAGATTATGTCCTTCTCCGGGAATATAAGCATTCACCTCCTTATTATTAGTGAGCCTTACTCTGGCCACTTTACGCATGGCTGAGTTAGGTTTTTTCGGAGTTGTTGTGTAAACCCTTACGCAAACACCACGCCTTTGAGGACATGAATCCAATGCCGGAGATTTACTTTTTTCAACTAGTACCTTACGTCCTTTTCTTATCAATTGCTGTATTGTAGGCATAAAATCATATTTATTTTACATAATCCTTAAAATTTTTCGGATCTTAAAATCATTTTAATTAATTCAATAAACTCAGGCAAAAAGGCTCAGGATTTCCTGATTCCGGAAAACTGATTTGCTTTTTACAATGTAAGACAAGAATTGAGAGAAGAATAGCGTTCCAGACACTACGGGTATCATAATTATCTCAGTGTCAGGGGCTTTTATCTTTGATATGATACCGTTGAAACCTATATTTGTCTGCTCTTCTCAGGTTTCCTGTTAATCTTACTAAGCTTTAAAGCTTGTCAGTCAGGGATTTTTTTTACCCTGGTCCGGCCCCATTTTTTGCGGGTGCAAAGATAGGAATAGTTTTTAATATCAAAACCAATTGTCTCATTATTTTTTTAAAAAATCTTCTAAAAATCTACTGCTCCTATAAAATTAATTATATAACGTACTGATTTTAAATTTATTACAATCTTTACAAATATGATTAAGAAAATGCCTCTTTAATTAAAAAAAAGTGTTTTTTAAGAAAAATCCTCTAAAAAAGTTTAGTGGATTATGATGATAAGAGAGCTAAAAGCTGGTTCTGAGCAATGATTTTAACAAAATATGTAACTTAACGAGCTATAAAATCATTTATCATAATTAATTTCTTTTTCAAGTTCTCCGTCTTCATCCCAGAATCGCCAGATTCCAACACGCTCATCCATTTTATAGGTTCCTTCAAAATATTTTTTTCCGTTTTCATGCCAAACAATACTTTTTCCATTTCGCTGACCTCTGGAGAAATACCCTTCGCTCCATTGATTGCCGTTCTCAAACCAATAATTCCATTTACCATGACGCTCACTATCTTTATAACTTCCTTCAATGCGTTTTATGCCGTTCTGATAATATCCTGTTTCTTTCACCAGAATGGAATCATTGTTCTTAATAATGAAATACTTTTCAAGTTCAACACTTCCATCCGTATAGGTTTGTACCACAACACGCTCAATATTGGAAGTACAAGCATAAAGTAAGCTTAGCACGAAACCTAAAAGAATTGTTTTTTTCATGGTCTAAAGATTTATGAGTTCATGTGGATATTCAAAAATAAAAATCACCGGTTAAATAATAACCTCATTCCTTTATATGAATCATTAATTATACCGTTCTCAAAAACAAGATTACCGTTAACAAAAGTGTGAGTGATTGTTGAGTGAAAAGTATGAGCTTCAAATGGCGACCACCCGCATTTATACAATATGTTTTCTTTGTTTACGGCGAAAAACCTGCTGGGGTCAATTAAAACAAGATCAGCATAATAGCCTTTACGGATAAAACCTCTGTTCTTTAAACTAAAGCAAATAGCTGGTGCATGGCACATTTTCTCAACTATTTTTTCAAGACTTATTTTTTTCTGTTGCCAAAATTCAAGCATTACAAGCAATGAATGTTGAACAAGAGGACCACCTGACGGAGCTTTAAAATACGTATTATTCTTTTCTTCGATATTATGCGGAGCATGGTCGGTGGCAACAACATCAAGTTTGTCATTTATCAGCGCTTCCATGAGTTCTTTACGATCATTTGCGGTTTTAACTGCAGGGTTCCATTTGATCTTTGTACCCAGTTTCTGATAATCCTCGTCAGAAAACCAAAGATGATGCACACACACCTCTGCAGTTATATGCTTGTCTTCCAGCGGCATACTGTTGTCAAACAATTGCATTTCCTGAGCTGTGGAAAGATGAAGAACATGTAGACGAGTGCCATATTTTTTTGCCATATTTACAGCATATTCGCTTGAACGGTAACAGGCTTCACTGCTTCGGATAGTAGCGTGCATATTAATGGGAACATTCTCTCCATATTTTTGAAAAAAAGCTGCTGAATTTTGTTTTATTATGGTTTCATCTTCACAATGGGCGGCTATCAGCAGTTTACATTCAGAAAATAATCGTTCAAGAGTTTGTGGATCATCAACCAGAAGATTGCCGGTGGAAGCACCAAGAAAAATTTTCACGCCACAAACTGTTGTAGGATCAGTTTTTAATACTTCATCAACATTATAATTGGAAGTACCCATATAAAATGAATAATTGGCTACCGAGGTCTTTGCAGCGATCTGATATTTTTCTTCAAGCAGTTCCTGTGTAAGGGTTGGAGGTAAAGTATTAGGCATTTCCATAAATGATGTAACTCCTCCGGCAACTGCTGCACGACTTTCTGATTCAATATCTGCTTTATGTGTAAGACCCGGCTCCCTGAAATGAACCTGATCGTCAATTACACCTGGAATAAGCAGTTTGTCTTCAGCATCAAGGGTCTCAATATTTTCAGGGATCTGTTCATTAGAGGGTACACCTCTGAATATTTCTGTGATTAAACCATCAGAAATGAGAACTGAACCATTAAATGACTGTCCTTCATTAACGATCTGAGCATTTCTGATGAGTAATGGCTTTTTCATAATTCAAAACTCTTATTTCTGTTTAATCACAAATCTGTAATGTTTTGTTAAAACACATTAATACCAGATATCTGTTTGCTCATAGAACTTTTACCGATATATCTTCAGCAAATACCAGCTAATAAGAACACGAAAGCTCTGTCAAACCCAATTTTTTTCAATAAACCGAAAAAAATATGTTGTGCTATTTTAATAATCCCGGATGATTTCGTTTGCCTAAGTATCGTATTTTTTAAAAAGGCTTTTCCATTTCATAGTCAATACTCCAAACACAGCCTCATTAATGATACCTTTTGACATTTTCGACTGTCCTTCAGCCCTATCGGTAAAAATAATAGGCACCTCCACTATTTTAAAACCATGTTTCCAGGCATTAAATTTCATTTCAATCTGAAATGCATAACCAACAAAACGGATACTATCAAGATCAATGGTTTCCAACACTTTGCGTGTATAACACTTAAATCCTGCTGTTGGATCTTTAATTTTCATCCTTGTAATCAAACGCACATACCATGAAGCAAAATATGAGATCAGAATCCGGCTCATAGGCCAATTCACTACATTAATACCTTTTATATAACGCGACCCTATTGAAAGATCAGCTCCATTTACAGCACATGCCTCATAAAGACGGATAAGATCATTGGGGTTATGTGAAAAATCGGCATCCATCTCAAAAACATACTGGTAATCATGTTTTAATGCCCAGCGAAACCCATGAATATAAGCCGTGCCCAAGCCCAGCTTCCCTTTTCTTTCTTCAATAAAAAGCCTTTCAGGAAATTCAGGTATAAGAGATTTCACAATATCAGCCGTGCCATCAGGCGAATTATCTTCAATTATTAAAATATGAAAACCTTTAGGAAACGAAAACACCTTTCTAATTATCTTTTCAATGTTTTCTTTTTCGTTATAGGTAGGAATAATTACAAGGCTGTCAGACATTAATTTTTATTTTAAAGGATTATTAAATCACTATGCACTCAGGTAATGAACAAGTTATAAGCTACTGACCGGGGAATATCCGTGCAAATATCCATATTTTTTTACTTAATCCTGCCACTATTTTCAAAATTTCAATTTTTATTCCGTTGCTACCTGATTTTGAATGGTTCTCAAACAACAAAACCAGGATGTACCATTGTCATACCATTAATACTTCGCCCTCAGTTTTTGCAATTATAACTGCGCCGCATGAATCGCTCCACACATTTACAGCCGTACGAAACATATCAAGCAATGGATCAACGGCAAGTATCAAACCTACACCCTCAAGTGGCAACCCAACAGCGGTAAGTACTATAGTGATCATGACCAGACCTGCCATTGGAATTCCGGCAGCACCAATGGATGCCAGCAAAGCTGTTATCACAACTACCAGTTGCTGTGCAAAGGTAAGCTCAACACCATAGACCTGAGAAATAAAAATTACTGCTGCACACTCATAAAGTGCTGTTCCGTCCATATTAACAGTAGCGCCAAGCGGTAGTGTGAAACTTGTAATTTTATTCGAAACACCTGCATTCTTTTCAGTGGCTTCCATTGTCAATGGCAGAGTAGCATTTGATGATGCAGTGGAAAAAGCAGTAATCAATGGCACTTGTAAGGCTTTTAAATGCTTCAGCGGATTAACCTTTCCTACCAGCTTTAGCAACAACGGTAATGTAATTCCGGCATGAATAAGCAATCCAAGAATAACCACCAACATATACATTCCCATACTTTGAATTAGAGCGATCAAATCGCTCTGTTGCGAAACTTTAGTAGCAACCAGACCAAGAATTCCAAAGGGTGTAAAACGAATGATGAAAAGTGTGAGCTTCATCATTACTTCAAACATTGAATTGAAAAAATCTTTCAATCGCTGGCTATGGGTATTTTCAACCTGATTGATAAAAAAACCAAATAGCAATGAAAAAAGTATGACAGAAAGCAACTGTGCATTATCTGTAAAAGCCAAAAATATATTTTCAGGAATCACTTTTAGCAAAATATCTCCAAGGCTGTCTTTAGCAAGTCCGGAATCAACAGTTTGAGTAAAATTTAATTCGGCTTCAACACCCGGTTTGAATAAATTCATAAGTAATAAGCCAGTAAGAATTGCAAAAATGCTTGTTACGATATAATAGGTCATAGTTTTTAAACCGAGTCTTCCCAGATTTCTTGAACCGCCAATATTGGTAACTCCTGAAATAAGAGAACTCAGAACCAATGGAATAATAAGCATTTTCAGCAAGCGGAGAAAAACATCTCCCATCCAGGAAATATATTTAACCTGAGCCGGAAAATAAATACCAAAAATAACAGCAAAAACAAGTGAAATTAGTATCTGCCAATGAAATGCTATTTTTTTCATAGTGCTTGTCTCAGTTTGTAACTTTTGTAAAAGGCGCTAAAAGTAGAAAAATTTGACGAAAGAGATCCTAAACCGGTGAACATAAAATTTAAGCCCTCCAAGGCTTAAATAAATATTCAGTGGGCTTTATCTGACTATTTCAAAAATTCATAATTCACTGATTTAAATTAAAAACCATCTGGTATTTTGACAATTACACTAATTTTGCACGTCAATACTTTATAAAAAACATGAATTATTCAAACACAACTGTTGCCATCTGTTACGATTTCGACGGAACTCTTGCTCCCGGCAACATGCAGGAACATTCATATATTCCTAATCTAGGAATTGCAAATACCGATTTTTGGGATCAGGCTAACCAGTTTGCCAAACAAAACGATATGAACGAAATTCTGGCATACATGTGGCTGCTCCTTGAAAAATCAAGACAAAAGAATCTTCCGATCAGAAAGGCTGATTTTGTTAATCACGGTAAAAATATTCCGCTTTATCCGGGAGTAGAGGGATGGTTTGAACGTATTAATAATTATGGGGAAACCTTGGGACTTGATATAAATCATTTTATTATCTCTTCGGGATTAAGGGAAATGGTAGAGGGGACTAAAATAGCGCCTAATTTTTCTTTCGTTTTTGCATCAGGATATTATTACAACGAAGATGGTATTGCTGAATGGCCCTCAGTTGGCATTGATTATACAGGCAAAACCCAGTTTCTTTTCAGGATTAATAAAGGTATTTTTAATTTTTGGGACAGCTCAATCATTAATAAATATATGCCTGAAAACCTGAAGCCTTTCCCTTTTGAAAGGTTCATATACATTGGCGATGGCGAAACTGATGTTCCGGCGATGAAAATGGTAAATTATCAGGGCGGATATACAATAGCTGTTTTTGATTCACAAAAATCGGTAAACCGTGAGGGGCGTCTTGCAAAAGATGTTAGTCTGGAGTTGCTCAGACAGGGTCGTGCCAGATACGTAGCACCGGCTGATTACCGTGACAACAGCGATCTTGATAAACTTCTGACCAATATCCTGAATGATATCCGTTTTGGTCAAAACCTTAAAGAACATAATGGAAAGTTCTTGTAATTGAACCTGATATTCAGCAGTTTACAGGTTTTCATATTCTTAAGCCTATTCTTGAATTTTCAATTCTATTATCTTTTTCGCAATTTAGAGGCTTTTTATTGTTCCGGCTCATTGAAATAACGGTAAACAATTTCTCCCTTACTTTTCCCAACACATTGCTGCAATTCGTCAAGACTGGCGTTTTTAATATTTTTAACTGATTGAAACCTGCTCAGTAATTTATCTGCCAGCACATTTCCAATACCATCAATTTCAGTAAGTTCTGTTTTTATTGTACTTTTTTCACGTTTTTTACGATGATGGGTAATAGCAAAACGATGAGCTTCATCGCGAAGATGCTGAATAACCTTAAGTGTTTCCGATTTTTTATCTAGAAACAATGGAAGGGGGTCTCCGGGTTTGTAAATTTCTTCAAGGCGCTTTGCAATACCAATGATTTCCATTCTGTGATGAATGCCTAGGTCGCTTAAACTTTTATAGGCTGCATTAAGCTGTCCTTTACCTCCGTCAATGATAATAAGCTGTGGCAATGGCTTTTCTTCATCAAGTATTCTTTTATAACGCCGGGTTACTATTTCATACATTGAAGCAAAATCATCAGGACCTTCAACTGTACGGATGTTAAAATGTCGGTATTCCTTCTTATCAGGCTTTGCATTTGAAAATACAACTACAGCCGCCACAGGATTGCTTCCCTGAGTATTTGAATTATCAAAACATTCAATCCTCTCAGGTAGCTCTTTAAGGTTCAGATCTTTCTGTATCTGGTTCAGAATACGCTTGGTACGTCTTTCAGAATCAACCAGATCGCGTTGCTTCTGTCGTTCAAGACGGAAAAAAGTAGCATTACGTTCTGACAGTTCAAGAAGTTGTTTTTTATCTCCGCGTTTTGGCACAGTGAATTTCACACCGGGTATTTCAAAATCAGGACGCATGGGAACAATTATCTCCATAGCATCACTGGCATATCTTTGCCTGAATTCAGTTATTGCCACCTCAAGTACATCATTCTCGGTTTCATCAAGTCTGGTTTGAATCTCAATGGTATATGACTGAATTATAGCCCCGTCAACGACTTTAATGAAGTTTACATACATCAGAGCCCCTGATTTCACAAGAGAAAACACATCAACATTGCTTATATTGGGATTGACAACCGTTGATTTACTACGATAACGCTCAAGGGTCTCAAGCTTCTCTTTTATGATTTGTGCTTTTTCAAATTCAAGGTTTTTTGCATGTTCTTTCATTAGCTCCTGAAGCCTGAGTTTTACTGTATGCAGATTGCCCTTGATAATTTCCCGTACCGAAGATATATTTTTCATGTAATCCTCTTCGCTCTGAAAATTTTCACAGGGTCCCAGGCAATTCCCGATATGATATTGCAAACAAACTTTAAATTTCCCTTTTCTAATATTTTCCTGTGTCAACTTAAGATTGCACGTACGTATAGGATACAACTGGCGGATCAAGTCGAGAAGGGTATGCATTATTTTACCTGAAGCATAGGGTCCGTAATATTCTGAACCGTCATTTACAAGATTACGCGTTGGGAAGACGCGGGGGAAGGGTTCATTTTTAATACATATCCACGGAAAGGATTTATCGTCTTTCAGCAGAATATTATACCGTGGTTTATAAGTTTTTATCAGATTGTTTTCCAGTAATAATGCATCCAACTCAGTATCAACAACAATATGTCGGATGTCGGCAATCTTTTTTACCATTACCCTCACTTTTCCAGTAAGGCTGCTATCGCGGGTAAAATATGAAGAAACCCGTTTCTTCAGGTTTTTTGCTTTCCCAACATAAATAATCTGTCCTTCTTTATCAAGAAACTGGTATATACCCGGATTCTCGGGAAGGGTACGGAGTATGGGGTCAATAAAAGAAGTTTCAGTTGAAAACATGATCATTTAAAGATTTAATGATTTAACCCCGTGATTTATTGCTTGTGTGGCTTATTTTGGTTATTTTTTGTTTTTAAATTAAATTCGATTTTTCTGTCGTAAATGTTCCCAGCCCTGTGCTTGTATCTGAACTGCTGTTCCATTGCGGGTTATCAGATTTACTCCTGAGCTTTCATCGGTAATATGACCTATTACAGTTACTCCCTTTATATTTTTAATTTTATCATGATCGGAAAGTGAAATGGTAAACAAAAGCTCATAATCTTCGCCACCATTCATTGCTATTGTAACCGGCTGAATATTAAACTCTTCGGCCATAATAGCAGTAGCTGTATCAATTGGGATCTTATCTTCATAAATATTACAACCAGTTTTTGAATTCTTACAAATATGCAGTATTTCAGAAGCAAGACCATCGCTTATATCAATCATCGCTGTAGGTTTAATATCTGCTTTCTTTAATTCAGCAAGTATATCAAACCTTGGCTCGGGTTTTAGCTGACGCTCAAGTATATAATCATGCCCTCTAAGGTCGGGTTGCATTGTAGGATCATTTTTGAACACTGATTTTTCTCTTTCAAGTACTAACAAACCCATATAAGCACCACCCAGATCACCGCTCACACAAACCAGATCATTCACTTTTGAGGTGCTGCGATAAACAACTTTATCCTTGTCAACCCTGCCCAAAGCGGTAATGGATAAGAACATACCCGACGGACTTGAGGTAGTATCGCCTCCCACCATATCAACTTTATAGCGTTCGCAGGCATAATATATTCCTTCGTAAAGTTCAGAAAGAGCTTCCACCGAATAACGGTTCGAAACTGCCAAACCTATAAGAATTTGCTCAGGAGTGCCGTTCATTGCAGCTATATCACTCAGGTTCATAACTACCGCTTTGTATCCAAGATGTTTCAAAGGAGTGTAAGTCAAATCGAAATGAATACCTTCAATCAACAAGTCTTTTGTAGCTAGCAAATAACTGTCGCCGATATCAATCACGGCTGTATCGTCACCTACACCCTTAATAACAGCAGGATTTTTGAGTTTTAAATTTCCGGTAAGATGATCTATCAAACCAAACTCACCCAATTCAGAAAGCTCTGTTCTATTATGCGATTTGCTCATTTTCAAACAATTATTATTATTACAGAATTAAAAATATCCATACGATGCAAAGGTATTGATTTCAATCCGAAGGAATAGTTGGCATTAAGTTTTTCCTTTATTTTTGCCATTCAAAATCCCAAGCTGTATATATGTCAAGAGCTTTATCCTTTAGTAGTCTTATTTTACTGGCATTCCTATGGTTTAGCTCTGAAGCACTGGCGACAATTACAGAAGGATCCTCCTTAGAACTACCTGAAAATGCATCTATTAACATACATCTTCCAGGCATTATTGTCAGCAATGTTGAAACAAGCGTAGAGCTTGAAATAGTTTCAGACCTGCTTTCTCATCCTGAAGAACAACCCCTTTCTGTTACAATAAACAATGAAACCTATGATTTGATTTTCCGTTCGGGAAAAGCTTCAATTCCCTATACTTTTAATGAACCAACGATTTTGGTTGTCGAAACCGGAAATATCAGATCTGAACTCCCTGTTCGTCCAATACCTTTATGGATGTCGGTTCTGCCACCTTTGCTAGCTATTATTATTGCCTTAACGTTTCGGGAAGTAATTTCTGCTTTGTTTCTGGGATTATTTGCCGGAACGTTAATTATATGGTTTTACAGAGGTGTTGGCGTTTTTGGAGCTATATTCAATGGTTTATTCATGATCATTGACACCTATATTCCTGAAGCCCTGATGGACAGGGGGCATATTTCCATTATTGTTTTTTCAATGCTTATCGGCGGAATGGTAAGCCTGGTAACTAATAACGGCGGAATGAAAGGGGTTGTTGATATTCTGTCGCGCTATGCCTCTACTCCCCGTTCAGGTCAGATAGCCACATGGTTGCTTGGAATGGCCATCTTTTTTGATGATTATGCAAATACACTTGTAGTTGGTAAAACTATGCAGCCTATAACTGATCGTTTGAGGATTTCCAGAGAAAAACTTGCATATATTGTTGACAGCACTGCTGCACCTGTTGCAGCCGTTGCTTTTGTAACCACGTGGATAGGAGCTCAGCTCAGTTATATTTCTGATGGTATCCGAACTCTTAATCTTGATGAAGCTCCATATCAGGTTTTTCTTTATTCGCTTCAATATGCTTTTTATCCTTTTCTTACTTTGGCTTTTGTAGGAATTATTATTTACAGTCAACGTGATTTTGGTCCTATGTTTCATGCCGAAGTAAAAGCACGTAAACAGTCTTTAAACAATATTGAACCTGATTCTATCATCACCAAAGGTGAGGTTAAAGCACGATGGTATAATGCTGCCATACCGGTTTTAATCGTAGTGTTTGGAACAATAACTGGTTTAATAATTACCGGACATGAAGCTGTTGATTGGGATAAAAACCTTAGTTTTTCAAGGAATCTATCAAATATTATTGGCGAGGCTGATGCTTACCGTGCTTTATTATGGTCGTCGCTAGCAGCAACACTTACCGCCGTTATTCTTACTCTATTGCAAAGGTTGCTTTCGCTCAGGGATTCTGTGGAAAGTATAGTTGAAGGTTTTAAAACAATGCTTCCCGCAATTTTGATTCTTACAATGGCATGGGGTATAGCTCTTATTACCCAGCATCTTCACACTGCCGATTATATTTCACATATTCTGATGAGTTTAAAGGTTAGCCCTTTTATGATTCCGGCAATAACCTTTTTGTTTGCTGCCGGAGTTTCATTTTCAACAGGAACATCATGGGGAACGATGGCTATTTTATATCCTCTGATATTACCTGCATCATGGATGATTTGTGAAGCAAATATGATGGATTACAATGCGACCCTCAGTATATTTCACAACGTTGTTTCGTGTGTACTGGCTGGCAGTGTACTTGGCGATCATATTTCGCCTATTTCTGATACCACTATCATGAGTTCACTGGCAAGTTCATGTAATCACATCGAGCATGTTCGAACGCAAATGCCTTATGCTATTATAGTTGCAATAGTTGGTATAATAGTTGGTACAATACCTACAGCTTACGGGCTTCCGTGGTTTATTAGCTACCCTTTTGCACTTGCATTATTGTATGGAATTATCCTGTTGTTTGGTCGAAAAGTGAGTAAAATTCAATAATTGAATAAGCTATGACCTGGTATCTGATTGTTTTACTTATTATTTCCGGGATATTAACTGGCTTTATCAACACTCTTGCTGGCGGAGGCTCGGTTATTTCATTATCGGTATTTATGATGCTTGGTCTTCCTCCTCAGATTGCCAATGGTACAAACCGGATAGGTATTTTGTTTCAGACTCTTTTTGCTTCCGGCTCGTTCCGGCATTATAAAGTATTCAGTCTCAACGAAGGAACCAAACTCGCCATACCTGCTGTAATTGGTTCAATTATCGGAGCGCAACTGGCTGTAGATATCAACAAGGAAGTTTTTAACTACGTAATAGCCTTTTTGCTCTTATTCATTATGGTTATGATGTTTATAAAACCAGCCCAATGGATTAAGGGTAATGAAAATCTCGCAGTTAAAAAACCCGGATGGGTGCAGATGCTTGTATTTTTTGGAATTGGTTTTTATGGTGGCTTTATTCAGGTTGGAGTAGGATATTTTTTAATTGCAGGAATTGTTTTGGGTGCCGGATACAATCTTGTTAAAGCCAATGCAATAAAAGGATGGATAATGCTTTTATTTACTGCGTTTGCACTTATTATATTTGTTATCAACAAACAGGTGATCTGGTCTTATGGACTAATTCACGCTATTGGCAATGTTGTTGGAGCATTGGTGGGGTCGCGCCTTGCAGTAAAAAAAGGTACAGAATTTGTTAGGTGGGTTATCGTTATATTTACTGTAATAACAGCAGCCGATTTATTTGGCATGATAAACTTAAAAAATTGGTTACACATTTAATACGCATTCTTATGAAAAAATTCAGTTTTGTAAAATTATTGGTTCTTCTGGTGGCTATTATTAGTCTTCCACAGGTTGTTTCAGCTCAAAAACCCGAATATGTACTGGTCATTCATGGCGGAGCAGGATATCTTTCGCCTGAGAACAGCTCAGAAAATGAATTAACTATTGTAAAAAACGGGCTTCAGCGTTCGCTCAATGCCGGTGAAGCTGTTTTAAGAGCCGGTGGTTCAGCTTTGGATGCTGTAGAAGCCAGTATCAGAATGCTGGAAGATCATCCGGCGTTCAATGCAGGCAGAGGTGCTGTAATTAATGCTGATGGTAATATAGAACTTGATGCTTCAATAATGGATGGCAGTAATACTATGGCAGGCGCCATTGCTGGTGTTCACACAATTAAAAATCCAATAACCGCTGCCCGTAAGGTTATGGAAGCCTCACCCCATGTTTTGCTTATTGGCGAAGGTGCTGAGAAATTTGCAGGAGAACAGGGTATTGAAATAATTGATCCGTCGTATTTTTTTACTGAAGGAAGCTGGAATGAATATTTAAGGATAAAAGAAACTCAGGAAAAGGACGGGCGTAAAGGTACCGTTGGTGCCGTTGCGCTTGATAAACACGGCAATCTTGCAGCAGGAACCTCTACCGGAGGAATGGTTATGAAACAATATGGCCGTGTGGGCGATGTTCCGATAATTGGTGCAGGAACTTATGCAAATAATGAAACATGTGCTGTTTCAGCAACCGGACATGGTGAGTATTTTATAAGAAATGTAGTAAGTTACGATATTTCGGCACTTATGCTTTATAAAAATATGAGCCTGGAAGACGCTGCACATTCTGTGGTGATGGAAAAACTGGCTAAACAAAAAGGAAACGGAGGAATCATAGCAGTGGATAAAGACGGGAATATTACAATGCAGTGTAATACCTCATCAATGTACAGAGGCTATGTGAAATCAACAGGAGAAACCAATGTACTGATCTTCAGCAAATAATTATTATATTTACCGGTTGTATCATAAAATAATACAAAAGAAGTTTTTTATCCGATTCTAAAACAAGGTATTTATACAAAACAGGCTATATGCAAGAAATGACCAATTTAACCAAAGAACTGGAAAAGGTGGTTTTGGTTGGTTTGATAACAAACCGAAATGATGAGATACATATTGACGAATACCTTGATGAACTTGCTTTTTTAGCCGAAACTGCTGGTGGTGTAGCTATTAAACGTTTCGTTCAACGAATTGACAGACCCGATCCAAGGACTTTTGTGGGTAGTGGTAAACTGTTGGAAATAAGTGAGTTCGTTAAAGAGAACAATATTGACCTTGTAGTGTTTGACGATGAGCTCAGCCCTTCGCAAATCAGAAATATTGAAAACGAACTAGCATGTAAAATACTGGATCGCAGTAACCTTATACTCGATATTTTTGCCAGCCGTGCACGTACAGCATATGCACGTACTCAGGTTGAGCTGGCCCAATACGAATATCTGCTCCCGCGTCTTACAAGGATGTGGACTCACCTTGAAAAACAAAGAGGTGGTATTGGAATGCGCGGACCTGGTGAAAAAGAAATTGAAACTGACCGTCGTATAATCCGTGATAAAATTTCATTATTGAAAAAACAACTTAAAACCATTGATAAACAAATGGCTACCCAGCGCGGAAACCGTAGCTCAATGGTAAGGGTTGCATTAATAGGCTATACAAACGTAGGCAAATCCACTATTATGAATGTAATAAGCAAGTCGGATGTATTTGCTGAAGATAAACTATTTGCCACGCTTGATACAACGGTTCGGAAAATAGTAATAGGAAACCTTCCTTTCTTGCTTTCCGATACCGTTGGGTTCATACGAAAACTTCCACATTTACTTATAGAATCATTCAAATCAACTCTGGATGAAGTGCGTGAATCTGATATCCTTCTGCATGTTGTTGATATTTCTCATCCTGGATTTGAAGAACAAATTGAAGTTGTAAACCAGACCCTGGCTGAGATAAAAGCAAATGAAAAGCCTATTATAATGGTTTTCAACAAGATAGATGCATATAGTAAACCTGCTGATCTGGTGGATAATAATGAGACACAGGAAGAACAAAATATCGAAGCTTTAAAAAAGCTATGGATAGCAAAAAATAATCCGCCAGCTATATTTATTTCTGCAACCCAAAAATCCAATCTCGATGAACTGAGGGATATTCTTTATTATAATGTAAAGGCCATACACTCAAAGAGATATCCTTACGATAATTTTCTGTATTAAATTTATCTTTTAACACATCGCACCGAAAATCCACTGCCACTGAAACTTTTAATGCGGGTAACAGTAAGCATAGTACTTCCTATCAAATAAACCCAGGCAGGTTCATTATTAGCGTATATCTTACTCCAGAAATAAGCATTCTGGTTCAAATAATTAAAATCTCCATAATCGTAGCGCATTCCAGCCATTAAAGCATTGAATCCAATACTTCCACCCTCTTTTAATAAAGCCGCTGCATCTTCCTGACCAATAATATCAATAAGGCGATCCCAATCCTTAGCCGATGGAAGGTACCAACCTGAAGGGCAAGCCTGTGCAGCGCCGGCATAAGAATAAAGTCGTCCGTATTTATCGCAATTGGCGGGGTCGTTATTATAACACCATGAAGCAGTGTTTTTATAATTTAAATTTTCAGCCATCCATTCATATTTCCCGATTTTCACAGTTTTATATGTTTTCCCGTCACGATTATCAGTCATAGTGCTGAAAACCTGAGCTGGAAGCGAAGAGAAATATAAAACCGATAAGAAAATCAAAAATATTTTACGCATATGACGATCGCTTATGAAATGTTGATAGCTTAATGTAAAAGACAAAAATAATAAATTTTGTCTTGAATTGATATTTATTATGATAGGAACGGTAAGAATTACAAATTATTTACTCATTATACATTGCTGGTTAACAGTTACTTGAATTGGTTTTTGGATTTCTATAAATAAGATGATGTTAAAGTTTTCCTTTTGAAATTAAACTTTTTATACTTTTGCACTTCATTTTTTTTTCAGTATCACTGCCACAAATTATCAGGCTGTGAAATCTTTGAAATAAAACAATGTCTCTCCGTAGCTCAGGTGGTAGAGCAGATGACTCTTAATCATCGGGTCGAAGGTTCGAGTCCTTCCGGGGAGACACTATCTTAAACAGGTTCGGGGTGTGGCGCAGTTGGCTAGCGCGCTACGTTCGGGACGTAGAGGTCGCGAGTTCGAGTCTCGCCACCCCGACTTTTTTCAGCCACTTTAGCTCAGTTGGTAGAGCAGCGCATTCGTAATGCGCGGGTCGTGGGTTCGAGTCCCATGAGTGGCTCGTAGTCAATGAATTACTATAAATCAACTGTTAAGAAACAACCTGGCTTTTTAAAAATAAAAGTATTTTTATTTCTTATCCATATCCATCTTATCCACTCAATTCCAATCCATTTTTATCGCCCGGATGCTCCAGCATTTTCAGGATGTTTAATACTGGCTTTTAGTGAGTTAACGAACCGAAGTCATGACTATATTTACGTTTCTTATTGTCATCATATTATAAAACTATAACTTTGCGCCCTGAAAATTTCAAAATCATGGATAATCCTCAGTGGCAGTTATCATCGAAATTACCTAATGTTGGGAATTCAATCTTTGCCGTAATGACCCAATTGGCAAATGAAAACAATGCTATAAATCTATCGCAGGGATTCCCTGATTTCCCAATTTCAGAAAAGCTTATTTCGCTGGTTAACAAATATATGAATATGGGATATAATCAATATTCTCCCATGCCGGGTGTATTGAAACTGCGTGAAGTTATCTCTGAAATAGTAAATAAAAATTACTCAGCACATTATGATCCGATTACTGAAATAACAATTACTGCCGGTGCAACACAGGCTATCTATACCATTATTTCGGCAATTGTAAGGGCTGATGATGAAGTAATAATTTTTGAACCTGCTTACGATTCTTATGCACCTTCGGTAAAAGTAAACGGTGGTCTGGTGAAATATGCCACTTTGAAGCTGCCTGATTTCAGCATTGACTGGGAAAAATTTCCGGCTCTGATCTCAAGCAATACACGAATGATCATTATCAACTCACCTCATAATCCATCAGGCACAGTACTGAGTCACAACGATATAAATCAGTTAATAAGAATTACGCGAAACCGTGATATCCTTATTTTAAGTGATGAGGTTTACGAACACCTTATTTTTGACGGGCTGATGCATGAAAGTTTGTGTCGCTATCCTGAACTGGCTTCAAAAAGTTTTGTTGTAGGTTCATTTGGTAAAACATTTCATGCTACCGGCTGGAAAACGGGTTTTGTACTTGCTCCGGCTAACCTTACCGCTGAACTCAGAAAAATCCATCAGTTCCTTGTATTTTCTACAAACACACCAATTCAATATGCTTTTGCTGAATTTCTTGAAGATGAGGCTAATTACAAACATCTGCCGGAATTTTATCAGAAAAAGCGAGATACTTTTCTGAAACTGATAAAAACATCAAGGTTCAAACCTTTGAAATGCAGCGGAACTTATTTCCTAACACTTGATTACAGCGACATTTCTGACGAAAATGAAATGGATTTTGCTGTAAGACTTACACGTGAACATAAAATAGCATCAATACCTTTTTCTGCTTTCTATAATAAAAACAACAATAATAATCTCCTACGTTTTTGTTTTGCAAAAACCGATGGAACTCTTGAAAAAGCTGCTAAAATACTATGCAAGATTTAAAAGTTACACTTATTCAGTCCGATCTGGTCTGGCACAATCCTGAAAAAAACTTAGACCATTTTGAACATTTGATTGACAGGATCAATGAACCCACTGATCTGATCGTTTTACCCGAAATGTTCACAACGGGCTTTACCATGCACCCACACGATGTAGCTGAAAGGCTTAATGGCAGGACACCTGAATGGATGCTGGAAATGGCAGTAAAGAAAAACAGTGTTGTTGCCGGAAGCTATATTGCAGAAGATAATGGAAAGTTCTTAAACCGTTTGGTTGTAATGTATCCTGATGGAAGTAATTATCATTACGATAAAAGACATCTTTTCAGGATGGCAGAAGAGAACAAATATTTCACACCAGGAAATAAACATCTGATATTCAATGTTAAAGGCTGGAAAATAAGTGCTTTCATATGTTACGATCTACGATTCCCGGTTTGGAGCCGGAATACCTATAACAATGGTGAATTTGCTTATGATTGCATGATTAATGTTGCAAGCTGGCCTGAAGTACGTAATTACATTTGGCAGGCTTTGCTCATTGCACGGGCTATTGAAAACCAATCTTATATTGTTGGTGTGAACCGTATTGGTTCTGACGGAAACGGAATACCACACAGCGGCGACTCCATGGTTGTTGACCCTCTGGGAAAACCTTTGAAACAACTTGAACCGCATAAGGAATTAGTTGAAACTCTTACAATTTCTGCTGAAAAGCTTATTAATTTCAGAAACAAAGTAAACTATGGTTTAGATTGGGAAAAGTTTAAGATTTTATAGCCTAAATCCCTGGTAAAACTCTGTCATCAATAAATTTCAGAAAAATGAATGGAGATCCAAATCTGTACCGTATTCTTAAAGAATTAAATATTGAATTTGATTATTATGAGCATCCTCCAGCTCCTACAGTTGAAATAGCTGCTATTTACTGGAAAGATCTTGAAGCAACGCATTGTAAAAACCTGTTTTTTCGCAACCATAAAGGCAACAGGCATTATCTGGTCATTCTTGAGTATTCAAATTCACTTGCCATACGTGATCTGGAATTAAGCCTGAAACAAGGTAAGCTGACTTTTGCCTCGCCAAAACGTTTAATGAAATATCTGGGTGTTACACCGGGTTCTGTAACTCCATTCGGACTGATAAACGATGCTGAACACCATGTTCATTTATTTCTTGACGAAAACCTTCAGAAATCTTCAACTATCAGTTTCCATCCATGTATAAACACAGCTTCTCTTATAATAAAATACAGCGATTTCATAAAATTTCTCTCATATACAGGCAATACTTACGAGTACGTTAAACTATATAGTTAAAAATCACGTTTCCATAGCAGGATTGCAATTTTTAAAAAAACCCGGACAAACCATATTTAAAAAATATTATTTATCCTGAAGCCGGTTTAAAAAAGTCCTGTATTGAAATTAAAGGATCCGGAAAATATATTTTCCTTATGACAAAATTTGATTTTAATAATTAAAGATTGGGTAAAATCGTTTAGTGGACGCTATCTTTGCAATTTAATAATGTTTTAATATTTAAGGTATTATGAATAAATTTCTTGATGAAGATTTCAGAATAAAAGCGGGTATTACCTGTGGCGATCTAAATGGAATAGGTTACGAAATAATAATTAAAACCCTGTCGGATAGCCGGATAAATGAGTTGTTCACTCCTATAGTTTACGGTTCTTCAAAAGCAGCCTCTTATCATCGCAAAACGGTTAATATCAACGATTTTAATTTCAATATTATCCGTAAAGCTGATCAGGCAAATTCAAGGAGACCCAATTTGGTCAACATTCAGGAAGAAGAAATAAAGATAGAGCTTGGTATTACTACACCTCAATCTGGTGCGTTGGCATTTAAATCGCTTGAGGCAGCAGTTGAAGACCTTAAGCGCAATCAGATTAATATTCTGGTAACCGCACCAATCAATAAATATGCTATAAAACAGGCAGGGTTTAATTTCCCCGGACATACCGAATATCTGGCAAATCATTTTGAAAGTGAAGATTACCTTATGCTCATGGTAAGTAAGAATATGCGTGTGGGAATTGTTACCGGCCATATTCCATTGCGTCAGGTAGCTGAAAAACTGACAAAACAACTGGTAATGGTTAAAACCAAAACCCTTCATGATTCCCTGGTTCGTGATTTTAATATTGGTAAACCTAAAATTGCCGTATTGGGACTTAACCCACACTCAGGAGAAGGCGGACTGATAGGAGAAGAAGAACAAACCATGATAATTCCGGTAATCAAAGAATTAAGCAAACAGGGAATGTTGATCTTCGGGCCATTTCCTGCCGATGGATTTTTTGGTTCATCCGCCTATAAAGATTTTGATGCTGTTCTTGCCATGTATCATGATCAGGGAATGCTTCCATTCAAGAGCCTGTCATTTGATACCGGCGTGAATTATACTGCAGGTTTACCAATTGTAAGAACCTCGCCCGCCCATGGAACAGCATATGAAATAGCAGGAAAAAATCAGGCATCGCCCGATTCGTTCAGAGAAGCCATTTATCTTGCTTGCGATATCTTTAGAAACAGAATGATATACGAAGAACTGACAAGTAACCCATTGATCCCACTTGCAACTGAAGATTCAAACGAAACACCTGAAACCTGATCTTAGGGTTTGAAATGTCAACAGTATAAACATCAAACAGAATTATTCGATAACACATTGTGTCTCTGAATGTTGGATCAAAGATATACAGCCCGGTCAATTGCAAAAATATTAAATGCTAAACTCATTGAAGGAAATAATCCCGATAACGGAATTTATCATTTGATAGTTGACAGCCGTAAACCTGTTTCAATTCAGAACGACTTGTTTTTTGCACTCGTAACCCGGCGCAATGATGGGCATCGCTACATTCAGGAACTTATTGACAAGGGGTTGCGAAGCTTTGTGATAAGTAATTATGACCCGATCTGGTCAAAAAGTAATGCATCATTCATTATTGTTGATAATACTCTTGAGGCACTCAGGCAACTGGCTGCATGGCACAGGCGGCAATTCAATTTTCCTGTCATAGGAATTACCGGCAGTAATGGAAAAACCATAATCAAAGAATGGTTGTCGCAGCTTATTGGTTCTGACAAACATGTGGTTCGAAGCCCCAAAAGTTATAATTCACAGATTGGTGTACCACTATCTGTCTGGAAAATTGAATCAATACATGATCTGGGAATTTTTGAAGCCGGAATATCAATGCCCGGTGAAATGGAAAACCTCGAAAATATCATTAAACCAACTCTGGGTATTTTTGCGAACCTTGGCGCAGCTCATGATGAAAACTTTGAGGATTCAACCCAAAAAGCCAGAGAAAAAATAAAGCTGTTCAGAAATTGTAAAGAACTTATCTGTTGCGCTGACCACAGGGAGATCATAAATGTTTACAATCAGCTTGAATGGACAGAGAAACCAAAATTAATTTCATGGGGGCGATATTCAAAAGCTGATCTTAAGATCACGAAATGCGAAAAACATACGGAACACACTATTATAAAAGCAGTTTTTAAGAAGAAAAATATCAGTATTGAGGTACCTTTCACTGACGAGGCTTCACTTGAAAACATCATTCATTGCTGGTTAACCCTGCTTCATCTGGGATATAAAAATGAACTTATCGCTGCTCGTATGCTTACGCTGCATACAGTAGCAATGCGCCTAACACTAAAGGAAGGAATTAATAACTGCTCATTGATTGATGACAGCTACAGTTCCGACCTTTCATCACTTGCAATAGCACTTGATTTTTTACAACAGCAGAACCAGCACCGCCATAAAACCATAATCCTGTCTGACATATTGCAAAGTGGTCGCAACGAAGAGGATTTATACCGGGAAATAGGGAATCTGATCAAAAACAAAGATATTGATCGTTTTATAGGAGTTGGAGCTGCATTGCAACGCCAGAAAATCAATTTCCCCAAAGATTCGGTATTCTATCTGTCAACTGATGAACTCATAAAAGCATTGCCATCACTAAATTTAAACAACGAGAGTATTCTGGTGAAAGGAGCGCGCGTATTTGGGTTCGAAAAAATAATTGCGTTCCTGCAGCAGAAAAATCATGAAACCGTTTTAGAAGTCAATCTTGATGCACTGGTCCATAATCTGAACTTCTACCGAAGTAAAATTAAGCCCGGTGTTAAACTTATGGCTATGGTAAAAGCTTTTTCGTATGGTAGCGGAAGTTTTGAAATTGCCAACATATTACAGTTCCATCGTGTTGATTATCTGGCAGTTGTTTATGCCGACGAAGGCGTTGAGCTACGAAAAGCAGGTATCAGACTCCCAGTTATGGTGATGAATCCTGAAGAACAGGGTTATGAGGGCATTTTTAAATATGATCTTGAACCCGAAATTTACAATCTGCGTACTCTAAGTTTACTGGAACAGGCTGCAAAACAATATTCCGGACATAATCAGGAGGTTCTTAAAATTCATATTAAGCTTGATACAGGTATGAACCGGCTTGGTTTTGATGAAAACGACCTGCCTGCATTGCTTACACGATTAAAGGGATCGCGTTTTAAAATTGCCTCGATATTTTCGCATCTTGCAGCCAGCGATGATCCAAACCATGATAAATTCACATATGAGCAGATAAATGCCTTCAGCAGAATGACTGAGGAGCTGGAACATAAGCTGGGTTATGGTTTTCTGAAACACATCCTGAACACAGCTGGAATAAGTCGTTTTCCTGAAGCACAATATGATATGGTTAGACTTGGAATTGGTCTTTACGGGATCAGTAATCTTGCTGATGAACAGCCTTTCCTGCAGAATGTCAGTACACTGAAAAGCAAAATATCACAGATTAAAAATATTCCGGCAGGTTCTACAATTGGCTATAATCGCGAATTCAAAGCTGAAAAAAACATGCGTATTGCAATTGTACCTGTAGGCTATGCCGATGGACTTAAACGAAGTCTCAGCAATGGTAAATATAGTTTGCTTGTAAATGGAAAGACTGCACCAATAACAGGAAATATCTGCATGGATATGTGTATGGTTGATATTACCGAAATCAAAGCTGAAGAAGGTGATGAAGTAATAATTTTTTCACCATCTTATCCCATTAATCAATTGGCTCAGGCTATGCAAACCATTCCTTACGAAGTACTTACAGGAATTTCGCAAAGAGTGAAAAGGGTTTATTTTCAGGAATAAGCGAACAAAATCTAACAATAAGCCATTAATAAAAAGCTTTTATAATTCTGAGGGTTCAAATCAAATCAGAAACCTCCTTATTGCAGTAAATCAGTTGCACTATCAGGTTTTCCCAAATCCATACTTCTAATTTCATTAATGTTTACTCCGTTTAGCGAATCGGAATAAATCAGGTTTACTTCAGCCAAACCTGTTGAAATAAAAACATCTTTGAGCAGTTCAGAAGAATTTTCATCGTGATGCTTGATTATTGCATGTATGACAGGGTAATTATTAACTAATTCATTAGCAGTATAGGGCTTATCAAACCAACTGAAAAAAAGTGCTTCCTGTTCTTTGAACAGATATGTATCAGGATATATAGAATTGAGTTGTTTACCAAATTTTTTACCTCCTGCCGGAGTCATCAGCATGCCAAACATCAATCCGCCCTCTTTCATTATATTCCAATTGTTAACAACTATCACCAGAGCATCGGCTTTGGGCAGCCTGTTCACCTCTTCAGCAACAGTTTTGTTATGGCTTCTGATTTTCTTTCTTATTTCAAGATATTCTTCATGCTGTTTTAGGTTTTTGGGATTTAACAGCATAACCAAAGCAATTATGCCGTATATAATTGCTTCAGCCCATTTTTTCCTGAACTGAAAAATTTCAAACAAAACATTAACCGAAAGATAGAATAAAAATACTGTTATCAATGAATAAGGGATCAGATAATAAGGTTCATAATGTTTGGAGACAGCAAGAATTCCAACTATCAGAGCTGTTGAAAAACCGGCAAGTGAATAAAAGTATTTTTTATTAGCAATCCTTTTTCTGATATATGGCAATAATGAAACAAGAATAACAAAGCTGGCAAGCAATGCAGCATACACCAAATGTTTTTCTGATTGAATTATAGTTTTTAGATGCAAAACAAATTGCTGTGGATCAATAACTGATGCTTTTCCGCTTCCATGTTTTCCGCTATGTAATACTATTGAATTTATCCAGTTAAAAAACACCTTGCCTCTTTTGATCAAAGGGAATGTGAAAACCAGAAAAGAAACAGTTGTTGCAGCCAGATAGAAAAGCTTTTTCCTCATCCCCCTGATTATAAACAGAGGGGCAATAATAAAAGGGAAAAACGTAAATTTCAGTGAAATCCCTGCACCAATTATAATTCCATATATCAGCGGACGCTTGTTTTTAGTTTTGCTATTGTCAAACACTCCATGTATATCAAGTAAAGTGGTTCCACACAGAATAACTACAAGTGCCATGAACCATGGCTCTGGCATATAGCGTTCTATTACCGAAAAAACATATTCAGCTACAAAAGGAGAAAATTGTATAAAAATCGCAGCAGGTAAGTTCCCGGTTTTACGGTAAATCCATAAACCTACAAGAAATAACACAATGGTTATTAAAATTATCATGCTGATATTCAGAGCGCTAAGATATTGATCAGGATTCTGGAGAACATCTTCAGAATAAGATGAGGCATTCCGGAATAAATAAACAATTCGTGTAACAATAGCGGCAAAAATTATCAATGGCGTTCCGGGATGGTCAATAAAAAGATTAAAACTCCCCTTACCGAGCAATATCCCACTTAGTAGATAGCTAAATTCCGGATCAATGGCAAATAATGAGTACTCCTGATTTATTACTCTAAGTGTATAACCAATGAAAAAAATAAAAAAGGGTGTTATTGACAATAAAATCAGAGAAAATATTGTTTTTCCCGGTGATATTACCCGTTTGGAAAACATAAGATGAATATTATATTTAGTGGCTACGGCCTATAGATTAAAAGCCCAAAGGTATGTATTAATACAATTAGCTTATGGTATTTAAAAATGTTATTGCAGGTATTATTTCGATAGTATTCATTATTGTTTGGTCATACTTTAATTAATCATGCTATTTTTGCGCAAAATAAATTAATTATATGCCACTTAAAAAGCTCTCTGTCGTTATTCCGGTTTATAACGAAGCCGCTACTGTTCAGGAATTGTTAAAACGCGTAGTAGAAGTTCAACTACCTCAAAATATTACAAAAGAGCTTGTTGTTGTAAACGACAGCTCAACTGACAACACTCTGGAAAAAGTAAATGAGTTCGCACAAAATAACCTAAACGCTGAAATCCATATTTTCAGCCAACAGCCAAATCAGGGAAAAGGAGCAGCATTGCACAGAGGAATTAAGGAAGCCACAGGAGATTATCTGGTTATTCAGGATGCAGATCTTGAATATGATCCGGAAGATTATCTGCTGCTTTTAAAACCGGTTCTTGAAAAAAATGCCGATGTAGTTTATGGTTCACGATTTCTTCGAGGGAGTCCTCATCGAGTTGTAAGATATTGGCATTCAATGGGTAACAAATTCCTGACCTGGCTTTCAAATATGTTTTCAAACCTTAGTTTAACCGACATGGAAACTTGTTACAAGTTGTTTAAGTCGGATATAATTAAACAAATTCAATTAAAAGAAAAACGTTTTGGGTTTGAACCTGAAGTAACAGCAAAACTGGCTAAAATTAAAAATTTAAGAATTTACGAGACCGGTATCAGTTATCATGGACGATCGTACGAAAGTGGAAAAAAGATAAACTGGAAAGATGGGGTAAGGGCCATATATTGTATTCTGAAATATAATATTTTTTAGATATATGTCTTTTTCAGGCAAAAACTACTTTTCAGAAAATATTGTTGGCATAACCGTAGGCATCATTCTTGTTGCAATAGCCTTTACTAATTACAAAATTTTACTGGCTTTTGTTCATAAAAAGACTGATCATTTCTTTGGCAACATTATCCCAACCCAGATTATTCAACATAAAATCCTTACCTGTCAGCCCTATACTTTTTCTTAAAGAAATATCTGATAATACAATAGAAACCTTTTCTGTAACCTCAGTAACATTCATACTTGCATAAATGATGTTTTGTATATCTTTTTGCAATGTTTTCCAAAAAAGATTTTCAGGAACGTTTGAAATGCACGGAATACTCAGAGTCATTGCTTCAATGGTTGCAGTACCCAGTCCCACATATTCTCTTGAAAGTATCATCATTGCAAACAAAACTTGCATTTTATACGATTTGTATTTACAAAATAGTCCAAACTGTTTTGTAAATCTACAAACGTAAATGCCGATGGTTTAAATATATAGAACAATCGAGCAGAGCGAAAATTGGTCTATTATATTTTTCCAATCGGTATTAGTGGTGGGTTGCTTCATAAATAAAAATTACACACTTTTATGGATACTACCATAACAACTGATTAGCAGGACATTAGAAGCTAATATCTTCCAATTCTCTCATTAGTCGGATAATAGTGATAAAATAAATTACAAATCGCTTGATAACAACGATTTATGACCGCACTAATTTTGAAGGGTACAAGTCAGGCGTTAGATAAGATATTTCTTATCAGCACTTTGCTTATTTGAAATGAATATTAGCTTGCGGAATTAAGGATTATTAAGAAGCTAAATTATTTTTTCGAATATTCATTCTCTCCTTTAAGTGCTTTTTCATAATCGGGTGCTTGAATCATTTGATTATAACCTTCCGGCCGCTGTTTTTTACCAAAAATACCAAAATATGCCTCTTTTGTCATGCTATCCCAATGCAGTAATGATGTTCGATATTGAGACATTTGAAACTGATTGAGCCATATAAAACCAATTAACAGGAGAATGGAAAACATCATAACAAATTTATTTTGTCGAATGGCGTTAATTAGAGCTGCCAGAGGTAGTGCCATAACACCGTACATATCAATCATCGGTCGTGCACCAAAGCTACCACCGTACCACCAGCACCACCAGCTGAAAACGACATAGATATTTAAGCTGATAAATAAAATTATTGGAAAAATAGTACCTGGTACCTTTTTGTATAACAACGGCACTCCCAAAAATGCAATAAACATTACAGGAGTGTAAACAAACCAACCTTTCCTGTAGCTGAACAGTCCGTTTATAATTTGAGGATTGGAAAAGAAGAATCCCTCTTCGCCATAGGAATTGAAGATCCAGTGACCCGTTTGAATTTTCCAGTATATAAGTTGAGGAATTACAATCAACAATGCAACTACTCCCGCGAAAAGGATTGATTTCCGGTTAGAGCTCAATCTATTTAGAAACTCTTTCAATGAACTCACCCCGATAAAAGCAGGGAATATCAGTATAAATACATTAACGGGACGGATAAGCACAATAATTCCGGCAAGCACGGCAAGGATAATAATATAATTATTCTTTGGGTTCTCCGTCCATTTGATAGTGTAATAAAGGAAAGTGGTAATCAGGGTAAAATTGTAGATATGTGACATCCCCGGTTCTGATATTACATAGTATAACATGTTGGTAGCCATTACAATGATTAATAATGTAACGGCTGAAACAGCTTCAGAAAAGTAACGAAGGAGCAATTTTCTTAAAAAGTGAAGACCTACGATAAAGTAGAATATTGTTGCTATAAAAATAGAAAGACTGTATGGCCAAGAATACCCTAATGCTTCAATACCTGACACTCCGGCATATAGGTGTGCCAACAAAAAAAACGGGATCCAAAGAATTGCCAATCCCATTGTCATCTTTAGATATGGTTTTCCGTTTGGTGCAGTTTGTAACCATATTGTTCCTTCAAAATCTTCAGGTAAATTATAAGCAAATGAAAAACTAAGATCATGAAAAATGAATGTTGCAGGAAGATATGCATAATAGGAGATTACGTCATTTTGAATTATTCTATTTCTCCCCCATGTGTCGAGATTTTTCCCATACCAAACAGCGATCACTGCCAATAACAGAATCGTCCATTTTGACCATTTTATCATCTTAATATTCTTGAATTCTCTTTCCATTATAAAACCCGATTTGACATTATTGTCATTAAAAAAATGATTCAGAGTTTATTTTACTCATTGGTTAATCCGATATCTACTTTTAAATAATCTGAAATAGTTTTGACTTAATCTGACAGTAAAGGGCAAAACAATTGATTTTTTAATGCAAAAACAAAAGAAATTTCACCCTTGAAAACTGTCAGAAATGAATGTAGAGACAAAAGTAATCAAAAGCAGGTTCGGTTATGAACTGCACTCTTTTTATTCTCAAAGTCAGAAAGGCTGAAAAGTGTGGGTTGAGAAATTTCCTGCTTAAAATTATTAAAGCATGCTTTTTTTATCTTTGTCCATAATACGGAATATCGCAATGTAAACACACTAATATTCAATGGAATAACAATGTATTTACCCGCATTATTTTTTATTTGTGAATAATTCAGAGTGGAATTAAAATTACTGCAATCCTAACATTATTTTCTTCACACAGCTATGTTCTCCACCGATGATCCATATAAAATAAACACCTGACTTAAAATCAGTATTAATAATATTAGAAGAACTATTTAAATCAGTGTTCAAAATCAATCTGCCGGTCAGATCAAAAATATTTAAAATCCCGGATGTACCATCAGGCATTTTAACAATTAACGAATTGCCGGATAAATAAACAGAAATAATCTCAGGCTCATCCTCTTTAACCAAACTGATAAAATTAAAGTTTATATCATCAAGCCTTATTTTAGGAGCCGAACCTGATTCACCGCTAATGAAATAATACCTCCAGAGCAGTTGAACATATTCTTTGTCAAGCAATTCTTCAGGAAAAGCAATATCTTCATATTGTGTTGTATGTCCGTTATATGAAGCTAAATACTCTACAGGCTGTCCATTTAACATAAAATCGCTGAAAGGTTCTTCAATATTTGTCCGGTATTGCAATCGTAATGCATATATTTTCTGATCCTGAGCAAGTGTTCCGGCAAGCCAGCTTATAGTAGCTGTTGTAATATCTCTTGTATCAACAGCAAACAAAACCCCACCCAAATCACAATTACAACCTGCATTGATGAATGAGATACCATCATCGCCAAGTCCGTTTATTCGTGTTCCGGCAGTATTTCTATACGGGAACCCGATATTTTCTTGATCATCAGGGTGATAATCATCATGAGAGATGAAATAGGGAAATAATAATGGGCTATCCAGATCGGGATCCTGGGAATCGCTCTGTAAAAACATCATGTGAGGAGGATATGAATACTCTGGTTCGTCAGGGTTCCATGAAGTAAATGTATAATTACCACGGCTGTACTTAAAGGCTTCCGGATAAATAAGAATTCTGAATGTATTTGAAACCACAGTGTTAAACCCATCAAATACACTAAGGGTAATAATAGCTTCTCCACATTGCAAAGGTATTATATTGAGTTTATTATTTTCTAAAAAAAGATTAACAAACTGCTCATTATCAGTAGAAGCCATAAATATCAAAGAATCGTTGTCAGGATCTTCAAATACCTGATTGAAATCAATTAGCAAAGATTCTCCATTTTCAATAAGTGATTGAAACTCAACGGGGTTAACTACTACAGGGGGCAGATTAGGAGCTTGAATTGGTGTCCCATCCAAACTAAAGTTATTAAACGTAACTCTATTACCCAGATTAGCCGACATATTTGAACCACCAAAACGAAAACGGATCTTAAAATCAGAATTATCATTTATAGAACTAATAGCACTTAAATTTATTTCAAAAAGTTGATACAAAGTGCTTAAAATCAGTGTGTCATAAGGTGGATTGAGCGGAAACCATTCAGGTTCGCCTGAATTTACTGAATATTCGGATAATAAATAATCTGCAGCATTTTCATCTTTAGCTGCAAATCGGAAAATCAGGTTTTTATATCCCACTGAGGGCAAATGGAAAGTTATGATATTTTCGCCGGCATCACCGGTAAATGGTTGCTTAATCTGTAATCCCCTCATATTTGAAGCAGGATACTGAACCCCGTTATTTCCCTCCGGACTATAATTTATGTCGGTAGGAGCATTTCTACGCTCCATCGAAGCTTTTCGCCAGTTGGGATGACCAGAATAAAACGGATAACCCTGTAGTGAAGAATGGTAACTGATTATTCCGTTTCCCGGAAGCTGATATCTTGGATTTACTACTTCCAAAGGATAATCGTTAGGAAGAGTTGTATCAAAAACCCAGAAATATAAAAGCTGCGGTTCAACGGCTTTAATAAAATGAGCTTTTACACTTATATTTCCTTCAGGAATGAGAATTGCAACAGCCGGAGTATTAGTTGGTAATCCTTCCCAATGACTAAAAGTATATCCCGGCAAAGCAACTGCCTCAATCTCAATTGGAATATCCTTAAAATATATTCCTGTCCATGGATATGGAATTGAATCTACACTCGGTGTTTGATCTGTAATATTTATTGTGTTTATACGAACGTAACCGGCATTTGAATTATTTATATCCAGTGTAATATCAATATCGCTCTTAATATCAAAATATTCTCTGATATGCTGACGTTGAAAATCAGGCCTTAAAATAGCAAAATCACGCATTTCATCTAAGAACCACCTCCATGTTGAAATATCAGGATAAGTGTTCCAGCGCATAAGATGTTCCGGTATTTCAGGCGCAATTCTGTTGCTATTTTCATTAATAAATTCAACAACTCTTGCCGGCAAAAAGTAAGTATTCATTAAATCGGCAAAACGATTGATGAACCTGGTTTTGAACTCTTCATTCTCAAGAAATTTTCTTAACAGAAATGTTGACCAATCAGGATTCGGATAAGAGGTTCCTCCCACCAAGGTAGCATGATCAAGCATATTATAACTTGCGTTTTGACTACCACTTGACAACCCGAAACTAAAATCCATATCATAAAGCATCCATCGCCATCTTCCATCATGTCCAATAGGTGCGCCTGGTATATAATCCTGAGTTCTGAGCCTCCAATACTCAAGGTTAGCACCAGGCCAGTCAATATTATTGGTAAATATATTTGTGATCTGATAATCAGTGAAGTTATCAACATCAATTCTTGTTTTAATATACTGATAATGAACATCTTCAATCAGTCCGTTAGCTTCTATATAATTTATAGTCTGACGATAGTGCACAGTATCGCCTTCTTTAATTTCGTTGGCAGAAAGAAAGTCAATATTTTCAGGATCAACACCGTAAACTCGTTCAAAATAATGCTTGTCGTAGCGTTCCCTGATATTATGAATTCCCCAGTATTCACCATTTATAAAGACTATAACAGGTTCATACTCTTGAATATCAAAGTGTAAGCCTTTTACAAGTGTTTGTACAGTTGCATCGCGAAGCATGGTACTAAGAAAATCCTGCCCAGAGTTACGCAACAACAAGCGTTTGAAACTATTATCATCAAGATTAGTAAAAAACTTATGTTCAAGTTCTGATTTCCCATATTTTCCACGGGCGTATAATCTTAATGATTTCATGGGTCTGCGCCGGGCTTCGCTGCCATGGATACGTATTCCGATTTCCTGAGAAATTTGGGATAAAGGATTTCCCGGTTCATAAAGTTCAATATGAGAAGGAATCTCCCATTCCTCTCCTCTGCGATCAAAATTACATTTTGTATGCCATGTATTGCTTACTGTAGGATTGGCTATCCTCCAGTTATCATAATCAATTCCGGCAACATAAATACCATCTTCATAATCAAATAATTTCTGCTCGGGGATACTGATAGAAATAACCGGAAGACTGTAGCGATTCTGAGCTTCATCAGTGATAAAATAGGTATTTGTTTGAACCCTGCTCGATAATGCTCCGGGCTTCAATGCCCGTGCCCTGACTACAGTACCTTTAAAAACCGGATTTTCAGGTAAATAATATGGAGACTGATGCCAGGTGGATGAAATCTGAGTGAGGCTGTCAGGGTGTGATGAGCGATCAGTAATCGTAATTGTTTCATCATTCAAAAATGACCGATATGAACCGGCGAACAGTTCCCCAAAAGGGTCTCCCGGATTCTCAGGATATTGGTTTTTATAAGTATAAATGGTTCCTTCGAGGTTGTCAATATCAGGGATAGAACCATCAAGGGTATAAACTATTACAACCGCTGTATCGGGATGACTTAAACCAAGTGTAAAACCGTTGGTATAAAATCCTCCGTGATGTGAAAAAGCGGGAGGCTCAAGAATTTCGTTATATGTTTGTGTGGTATTTGCTGTTCCTGGTGTTGGTTCATCAAAAAAATAATAAGCACCCGTTCCATCAGGTGATCTTCCGTACGAAATATCGGATTGCAGGGCAACAGGCTGAATAATGCTTATTGCTGAACCGGAAGGATTAGTTAATATAACCTGTTCGCCCTCAGCCTTAATACTAAAATTGGTATGTAAAGGAGCATCGGGGTTAGTGCGGTTTTTTCCTGATGCCCATACTATCAGATATTCACCGGGCTGAATTACAATATCAGGAAAAACCCATTTAAAAGGCTGACCGGCTTTATCGGAAAGTCCAAAATCGTCCAGACCAACAGTTGTTGTTCCAAAATTGTAAATTTCAATCCAGTCTTCATAATCACCATCTTCATCAGCAATGATTGAAGAATTGGACGACATTAATTCATTAATTGTTATGTTTTGTGCATTAGCCTGATAAACAACAAAATATGCCAATAAAATCAGGATAATCAAAAACAACCTCTTACTAAAGTATAAAACTATCTTTTTCACTTTGGCACGGTTAGTAAATTAGTTGATATTCAGCTAAAAATGGTCATAAAAATCAAATTTCTGCTTTTTTGCCTGTTTCCTTTCAAATTCATTACAATCCAGTTCAACCTTGATTTCCTGTAAAGGAGGGTCAAAATTGCCAGTATTAATATGCAGACTGGTATCAGCATAAATTTTCTTCATATACATCGCCCATATCGGAAGAGCCAGATTTGCACCCTGTCCCAGTGCCATACTACGGAATCTCACGCTACGATCTTCACCACCAGCCCAGACCCCTGTGGTCAGATCAGGAGTAATTCCCATAAACCAGCCGTCAGAATTGCTTTGTGTAGTGCCCGTTTTGCCGGCTATTGGATTGGTTAACCCATATTTATATCTCAATCTGACCCCGGTTCCGCTTTCCACAACTCCTTTCATCAGCTCAAGCATCAAAAAAGCTGTCTCCTCGCTCATAGCCTCTTGGGTACGTGGCAAAAATCTACCAATAACATTACCGTGTTTGTCTTCAATTCGGGTTACAAACATGGGTTCTATGTAAACTCCTTTATTGGCATATGTATTCATTGCGCCGGTCATTTCCATAAGCGATATATCGGGTGTACCCAGACAAATTGCCGGAACCGGATCAATAGGTGCTTTTATACCCATTTTACGTATCATGGTAATAACAGCCTGAGGAGGATAGCGCTTTATAAGAAATGCCGAAACCCAGTTAATTGAATTTGCAAGAGCTTCTTTAAGCGTAACAATTTCATTTTCTTTATATTTCGATGAGTTTTTAGGCTCCCAGTATTCTCCTGTAGGAAGCTCAATAGTTTGCTGTACATTGGGTACGCCACTGCACGGCGAAAAATCGCCTTCCTGCATGGCAAGGGTATAAACAAAAGGTTTAAAAGTGGATCCAACCTGCCTTCGTCCCATGCTAACCTGATCGTATTGAAAATGTTTGTAATTAATTCCACCAACATAAGCTCTTACAAAACCGGTTTGAGATTCAACTGATAAAAGCCCGGCACGGATAAAAAACTTATAATACCGGATTGAATCCATTGGGCTCATAATAGTATCTGTTTCGCCATTCCAGCTAAAAATCCTCATCGGAACCGGTGTATTGAAGTTCAGATCAATGGAATCGGCAGGCATTCCGCTTTTCTTCAATTCCCGATAACGGTCAGAACGGCGCTTTGAAGCCTCCATAATTTTCTCAATCTCCTTGCCAGCAATATCGTATGTAAAATCAAAAGGAGCAAAACGATTATTACCCCAATGTTTATAAAAAGCCGGCTGAATATCAAGTGAGAGATGCTCTGTAACAGCCTCTTCAGCATATTGCTGCATGGTGGAGTTAATAGTGGTATAAATCTTCAGTCCGTCTTTATACAGGTTATAGTATGAATCATCAGGCTTTGGATTTTTATAAATCCAGCCATAAAGAGGATTATCAGCCCAAAGAGTTGAATCTTCAACAAAAACTTCCCTGTTACTGTATCTTTCAGCATCAGGCTCGCGGGCATTCATTATTTTGCGCAGGTATTCCCTAAAATAAGGAGCCAACCCCGCAACATGATCCTGAATCTGATATTCTGAAGTATTGATTGGTAACTGGCTGTATTCATCATATTCTTCCTGGGTTATAAATTTGTTTTTCCGCATCTGGTTAAGTACCACATTTCTACGTGCCAGAGCACGATCAGGATTTCTAACAGGGCTAAACCATGACGGAGCTTTAAGAATTCCTATCAAAACAGCAGCTTCATCAACTGTAAGCTCATTGGGTTCTTTATTGTAAAAAGTCTGTGCAGCACTCTTTATACCGTATGAATGGCTTCCAAAATCAACGGTGTTCAAATACATGGCAAGGATTTCTTCCTTGCTGTAGTTCCGTTCCAGTTTAGCAGCAACAACCCATTCTTTGAACTTTATCAGCACCATTCCAATGAAGGTACGGTTTTGCCCACGTGGAAACAGATTTTTAGCTAACTGTTGAGTAATTGTGGAACCACCACCACGGCTCTGACCTGTAAGTACTCCATAAGCTACTCGCACAAATGCCTGTACGTCAACACCTGAGTGTTTTGTAAATCTTATATCTTCAGTAGCTATCAGTGCATTGATCAAATTAGGCGACAGCTCGGAGAAATTAATATTAGTCCGGTTCTCAATAAAATATTTTCCGATAACTTTCTGATCGGCAGAAATGACTTCTGAAGCTAGATTACTTTGAGGATTCTCAAGTTCTTCGAAGCTGGGCATAAACCCTAACCATCCCTGAGAAATAAAAAAGAAAAGTAAGAACAGAAAAGCAATGACGCTGGCAAAAATTATCCAGAACCTTTTAATGTATTTGTCGTAATTGCTTTTTGTAGAGGCCTTTTTAGCCATATCAGAATATTTTTGCTGTTTTAATAAGATAATTTCTCAATACGAAGTCCTACATCTGCAATACCAAAAAGTATAGTGTCGCGCATTGCCTGCTCAAGAGTTAAAACATAATTCCCGGTATCGGCAAAACGAAATGAATCTTTTATCAAAAAACGATTCTCCCTGATCTTGCCAAAACCTTTTCCCAGCCAGTATCCATATTTATCGGCAACAAGGCATTCAATTGTATCGCCTACATTTGAATTATCAGGCAAATGCATGTTTGTAAACATAAACAAATTACTATAAGGGTAATCGGTAGTGTTTCGTACTATAAAGATCATATTATAGCTTGTGGAAATATCATCAATCCTGAAATTGAACTCTTTGATATCTTTCATATCCCAGTTTTCCTGTTCCACAGTGCTGAATTTCTCAAAATAAACACTTTTGCCACACCCTGAAAGCAGAAAAAGAAGCAAAAGCTGAATCAATACAGTTTTGAACAACAAAATAAGTATATCAGTTTTAATTTTATATGCTGTATTCCCGTCCTTCATGACCTGGATAAAACGAGTTTTACAAAAGAATAACGAAGTACTAAAGAATTAATTATTATCGAACCGGGTAAGGTCGTCCTGGCCTGCTGAAACCGGATATTCAATCTTTCTTTCCTTTGTTTTGGCAAAATCTTCAAGCTTGTTTGGCATTATTCCTTTATTATTATTTTCAATTATTTGCTTTACATTTTCAACAGGAATAGCAAGAAGATTTGCAGGGTCGCTAACATAAGAATACCACATAAGATTTTTAAACACGTCAGATTTCTGATAAACTGCTTCACCCTTTTTAGTTTTCAGTTTTATTTGATTATCAGGGAACTGCTTCAATGCATCCAGATAAACATCGTTTTCATAATTCAAACAACATTTCAGTTTTGCACATTGTCCTGTAAGTTTCTGCGGATTTGGCGATAATTGCTGTACACGTGCGGAATTGGTAGAAACCGAATGAAATGCAGTAAGCCACGTTGAACAACATAATTCACGTCCGCACGAACCTATTCCTCCCAGGCGGCTTGCTTCCTGCCTTACTCCTATCTGCCGCATTTCAATACGGATACGAAATTCCACAGCAAGAATTTTAATGAGTTCGCGAAAATCGACCCTATCTTCAGCAGTATAATAAAAAATAGCTTTAGTGCCATCAGCCTGATACTCAACATCATTAACTTTCATCTTTAAATTCAGCTGTGAAGCAATCTGACGTGTACGCATCATAATATAATCTTCCTGCCCCACTACCAAAACCCATTTTTCAATATCGGCAGGTCTGGCTTTGCGATATACTTTTTTAATTTCTGACAGTTCAGGATCCACTTTTTTATTTCGCATCTGCAAACGAACAAGCTCTCCTGTAAGAGTTACAATGCCGATATCATGTCCGGGCAAAGCTTCAACAGCTACAAGATCACCTGTGTGTAATCCCATGCTGTATGGCATACGATAAAAATCCTTTCTGTTGTGTTTCAGTCTTACCTCAATACAATCAAAAGGAGGCTGACCAGGGGGCAGCGGGATATCTACAAGCCAGTCAGTAACATCAAGTTTTGCACAACCATGACAAAATACGTTCTTGTTTTTATTATACGGATCGGGATTAGATGAACAACCGCGGCTTAAAAAATCATTCTTTTCTGGTTTTATATTATTGTGTAATTCCATTGTTGCAATATTGTTTTTAAAGTTTACAGGCATCTCTAATTATAACTGAGCCGAAAACAGTATTTTATTGTTAAACCTGCAAAAGTAATCAATTTTTACCGGCAATTTTTTACCTGCCTTTACTAATTGATCTTGCTCTGGATTTTAACATCTTATTAATTTTCAGTGAAAGATCCATAAACAGGATGGAAACATTGGCATTTCTTTCAATATGCATTGAAGCCCGGCTTAGTTCCCGGCTGATCTCTGATATGAATTCTTCCGAAATGGTATTTGAGAAATTTAAAATGAATTTTCTTTCATCACCTTCATAATTCAGGAATTTATCGCCATGAATCTTTATTATCATTGTCTCTCTCAGGATATCAACGGCTGTTGAAAGAAATATCTTTAGCTTTTCTCTGCCAATTTTTGTTATTTCACCAATCCATGCCGAGATATTCTCAATATTAATGTTGAAACATAGCCTCATCCATACTATAAAGTGTTCAAAATAATTGTCATTCCCTTCTGAATTGACATATTCCAGAGCATCAATAAAATTTCCGCGTGCGTTTCTTGCAGCCAAATTGGCTCTTGAAGGTTCAATGCCATAATTATTTATCAGAGCAATACTGATGTCATTATTGCTTAACGGTTTGATCTTTACTAGTTGAGTACGAGATAAAATAGTGCTGATGATCTGTCCTGATTCTTCAGCAACAAGCAAAAACAAAGTATTATCAGGTGGTTCTTCAAGGATCTTCAGGATTTTAGGTGCCGCAGAGTGAAAAAGTTTCTCTACCATCCAGATAATCACCACTTTATATTTCGACTCATAAGACTTATAGCTTAAAGTCTTTATTATATCAGTACAATCGTTAACATTGATAATTCCCTGCTTGTTTTCAATTCCGATGGTATTATACCACTGAATTAGTTTTATATAAGCGCCCTCGTTATCAAGTAAAAGCGAACGCCATTTGCCAATGAAGTCTTTGCTCGAAGGTTTTTCAGGAACTTCTTTTGTAGTTGATGTAGGATATATGAAATGCAGATCGGGGTGTGCGAGTATCTGGTATTTACGGCAGGAAGCACAAACACCACATGAATCATCGCTTTCGCTGTTACGTCCGGTACAATTTATAAACTGGGCATAAGCAATGGCAAGACCTAATTTACCACAACCCTCAGGTCCCAGGAACAACTGAGCATGGCTTATCCGGTTATCTTTATCAGTCTGGATAAGTTTATTCTTAATTGTTTGCTGCCCAATGATCTTTGAGAATTGCATAGTTAAATCTTTTATAGTGTTCAGGCATTTAAGAGTATAGCAAGTAAAACCCCAAATCCTGTTAAATAACCAAAAAATATCTGAGCGGGGTTATGTGCCGAAAGCTTTAACCGTGCAAATCCAGCAACACCACTCATCAGGATAAGAATAATGATAAGCATTGGCATATCAATAATCATGGTAAACGACAGTCCGATAAATGCACCGGTTATACCACCCATACCAATCATATGAGCACTTATTTTCCAAAAGAAACTAACAATCAAACCAATAACCAGCGAAATAAATGCTCCCAGCATAAAAAGAGAATATACAGCCGAAATTTCCAGTTGACCCAGTAAATAATAGGCAAGATAATAAAATAATGCTGTTACCATGAAAGGCCATAGGCGTTCTTCGCGCTGGTTCATCAGAAGATTACGTATCAACCCCGTGCGGGTCATTATAAAAGTAAAAAGCAATGGCAGCAATCCTGTGGTTAAAAACACAAAAGAACCTATAAACCATTTTACTTTGTTTGGGATTATAAGCGAAAAATAAGCATGTAAATTAAAGAGTATGACAATGGTATATGTAGGCAGTAGCAAAGGATGCAATACAACTGAAACAACTTTGGCAATATTTGTTTCGATACGGTTAAACATCTTTTACAGTTGTTAAAGTTCTTTTCTTAACCGTGCAACGGGAATATTCAATTGTTCCCTATATTTGGCTACTGTTCGCCGCGCTATGTTATAACCTTTTTCTTTAAGAATTTCGGTAAGCTGATCGTCAGTATATGGTTTCGACTTGTTTTCTGAGTCAATACAATCAGATAATACGCTTTTTATTTCGCGGGTCGAAACTTCTTCTCCACTATCGGTTTGCATTGATTCTGAGAAAAAGCTTTTTAATAAGAATGTACCAAAAGGAGTTTGAACATATTTGCTGTTAGCCACCCGCGACACTGTTGAAATATCAAGTGATACTATTTCGGCGATATCTTTCAGGATCATTGGTTTAAGTAATATTTCGTCTCCTTCAAGAAAATAATCGCGCTGATAATCCATAATGGCTTTCATGGTTACGTAAAGAGTATTTTCTCTTTGTTTTATGGCATCAATAAACCAACGGGCTGAATCAATCTTTTGTTTGATAAACGAAAGGGCTTCTTTTTGCTGCGTACTGTTTCGCTTGTTTTCCGAAAAAGATTCCATCATATTCAGATAGGTACGATTAATACGTAATTCAGGGGTGTTTCGGTTGTTAAGGCTTAGTTCAAGCTCGCCGTTTTTATTGTAAATAATGAAATCAGGGATTATATACTGACTTATTCTTTCAGTTTCTCCCACTGAGTTGCCCGGCTTGGGATTAAGCCTGATGATCTCGTCAACAGCAAGTTTAAGTTCTTCTTCCGTGATTTTTGCCCTTTTAACAATTTTATCATAATGCTTTTTGACAAACTCATCGAAATATTTTTCAATAACCTCTGTGGCAAGCTTAACTGGATCAGTATTTTCAAGTCGTTCAAGCTGTAGTAACAGGCACTCTCTAAGGTTGCGGGCTCCCACTCCGGGTGGATCAAGCTCCTGAACCACCTTTAAAACCTCCAGAATTTCCTTTTTGTCAGTTATCAGATTCTGTGAAAATGCAAAATCATCAATCATTGCATTAACATCTCGTTGCAGATATCCCGAATCATCAAGGTTTCCGATTATTGTCCGTGCAATTATCATTTGACGTTCGTCAAGATCTTGCATTCCAAGCTGAGAGTTTAAAAATTCATGAAACGATATACCTGCAGCATAAGGCATCTGTACCTGATCATCGTCTCTGCTGGTATTATTTGCTGAAGTTTTGTAGGCAGGGATATATTCATCTTCATCAAAATAATCGCTCAGGTCAAATTCTTCATCAGCATCGTTACTATCTTCCTGGCTCTCATCCTCATTTTCGTTAATATTCTGTGAAATTCCTTCATCTGACAGATCTTCACCACTCTCAGACAAATCTTCAAGGGCAGGGTTTTCCTCTATTTCTTGTTTGATCCTTTGCTCAAGAGCCATAGTAGGTATTTGTAAAAGCTTCATCAGCATTATCTGCTGTGGCGATAATTTCTGTAAAAGCTTCTGTTGTAACTTCTGGTTAAGCATAGATCAGGGTTTGCAAAAATTTGTTTATGTTAATTTCAATTGGTGTCAAACAACAATTGTGCAAGATACAAAATATTTTACTTTTTTTTATTTTTATTCAGTTAAATTTTCTCAAAATTCAGCATTTTGCGGAGTTCTTGGAAACGGAATAACATCACGAATATTGGCCATGCCTGTAACAAAAAGCATAAGACGTTCAAATCCCAGTCCAAAGCCACTATGCGGAGCTGTTCCGTATTTACGGGTTTCGAGATACCACCATAACTCTTCTTCAGGGATCTGAAGTTCTTTAATACGTCTGTTAAGTTTATCGAAGTCTTCTTCTCTTTGCGATCCGCCAATGATCTCTCCAATTCTCGGAAACAAAACATCCATAGCCCGTACTGTTTTGCCATCCGGATTTTGTTTCATATAGAATGCTTTGATCTCTGTAGGATAATCGGTAAGGATTACAGGTTTTTTAAAATGCTTTTCTACCAGATAACGTTCGTGTTCTGCCTGCAAGTCGCTGCCCCACGAAACAGGGAACTCCCATTTCTGCCCTGATTGTATCAGAATTTCAACTGCCTCAGTATATGTAAGCCGCTCAAATTCATGCTCAATTATTGATTTCAACCTTTCAATCAATTCCTTGTCGTACATATTGTTAAGAAATTCAAGGTCGTCAATGCAATTATCAAGAGCATAACGGATGAGATATTTAAGAAAATCCTCAGCCAGGTCCATATCATCGTGAATATCATAAAATGCTATTTCGGGTTCTATCATCCAGAATTCAGCCAGATGACGTGGTGTATTTGAGTTTTCAGCTCTGAAAGTAGGACCGAAAGTATATACTTTTGATAACGCCATAGCGCCAAGCTCAGCTTCTAATTGTCCGGATACTGTCAGGTTTGTTTGTTTTCCAAAAAAATCTTTACTGAAATCAACTGAACCATCTTCTCTTAAAGGAGGATTCTTGGGATCAAGAATTGAAACCCTAAACATATCTCCTGCACCTTCAGCATCCGATCCGGTAATTATAGGTGAATGAATATAATAAAAACCATTGTCGTTAAAATATTTATGAATTGCAAATGCCATGGCATGACGCAAGCGAAGCACTGCACCAAAAGTATTGGTACGTGGTCGTAAATGGGCTATTTCGCGTAAGAACTCCATAGAATGACTCTTTTTCTGCAAAGGAAAAGTTTCAGGATCAGCGCTTCCGTAAATAAGAATATTTCTTGCCTGAATTTCAACCTTTTGACCGTGCCCCAACGATTCTACAAGTATCCCGTCAACCGAGATACATGAACCGGTAGTAACAGGTTTTAGAGCTTCTTCGCCAAAATCCTCAACATCAGCAACAATCTGTATATTATGAATGATTGAACCATCATTCAACGCTATAAAAGCAACTTTTTTATTTCCCCTTTTGGTTCTAACCCAGCCCTTTACATTTACCAATTGCCCAATTGGCAGCTCACCTGCGGGTCGGAGCAGATCTTTGATAATGGTTCTTTTTAATTCTTTCATTTTTATTAATCATTATATTTTTTGCAAAAAAACGATTTTTTTAGCTGACAGACAATTTTGAAGCACCTGAATCTGATAATAACTATGATTTTATTCCTCATTATTCCAATCTCCTGATCAGCAAATCAAAGGATTAATATTTCAATATCACTGATTTTAAAAAAAACCGGTTTTATAAAAAAGCATAATTGAAACAGCGGTAAACTAAAACCTGCAATTATAAATTGGAAAAAAATTGTAACGAAAAAAATCAGGGTTGTTTTGCCTGTTTCTCACTTTTTTGTATTATCTTAGCACCCAAATTTTAACTTATGTTACGCAGTTACGCAGTTACGCAGTTACGCAGTTACGCAGTTACGCAGTTACGCAGTTACGCAGTTACGCAGTTATTTCAAAGTAGCTTCCCCTATATATTTACTGTTCATACAAGAAAAACCATTTAGTATGAGAGCCTATTTCCTCCTTAGTGTAATTATAATTAACCGAAAGAATGG
>LSQX01380111.1_pt1 | contig 104351 bp, 38 predicted proteins | sample 654561 | NCBI WGS metagenome assembly LSQX01 (sample SAMN04489861, study PRJNA283612) | anaerobic digester metagenome | isolation source: 4 biogas reactors fed with cattle manure at either 37C or 55C with and... | place: Denmark: Kongens Lyngby | collected 2014
AGATGTGTATAAGAGACAGTTTTACATCTCTTGGATTTTTTATAAATTCTAAAATAGATAATATGTAATCAAAAATTAAACTCTCACTTAATGTCACTCTAGAAGGTACAAAAACTGGAATATCATATCTTCCAAAAATTTCTTTTATACTAAAATCATTTTCAGCTAATGAGTTGAAAATCGTGATATCTCTATATCTATATTTTTCATTTCTCACAAGCTTTATTATTTCATTAGCAACAGCATTTATCTCTGAAAAAGCATTATCTTCAGCATATATCTCAATATTTTTGATATTTTTAAATTTTTTATCTGAATAACCAAAAAGTTCTCTTCTTAAAAAATCCAAATCATTTGTTAACTTTTTAGCTTTATTAATTTTTTCTATTTTTTCTTCCCTTGAAACAAAATTTCCTCTTACAAACAACTCAATGTGTTCTACTCCTAATTTATCTCTAAGCCTAGTAAAAGTTTGAGTTGGTGTTGTTTCTACATTAACTTCATCAGTTGGCACAAATGATAAAGCTATATTTGTTTCCTTTGCATTTTCTGCAATAACGCTAATGAGTTCAATCTCTTTATTTGATAAAGTATTAAATCCCATAATATATACATATGATTTTTTAATATCTTCTTCATTTTTAATATTGTTAATAAAGCCATCATATACTGTAATTAGATCAGGAGTCGTTTTTGCAATTTCTTCCCTATATGCTTTGTATAGTAAAATTATATCTTTAAGTTTACTTTGAGTAGACGATTGCAATTTAGGAAGAGATTCTTCTAGCGATTCTGGCAAATATCCACTAAGCCTTAAGCTTTCAATAGCTCTATAAATATCAAGTGCAAATGTATTTTTCTTACAAGAGCCAGCATAATGCTTTAATTTTTGAGAATTGGCATTAATGACTTTTCTCATTACCATTATCGCCCCTTCCCTTGATAAATAACTTTTCCCTACTTTTTCTAGCGACCTTGCACAAACTCTCTCAAATGAGCCAATAAAAATATTAAATGCTCCTTTAACATCTAAATAATCTAAAACTAAAGTCTCCATACCAAGCGTATAACTTGTTGGAGTTATTACTATATGCTGACTTTCATGGTTATAGTTTTGTTTTAATCTCTTTAAAACATGCCCTATTGCCCTTTTATCATTATCATCACAGAAAATTTTTAACATATTTACTCCTTTTATTTACCTTCCAAACCTCTCTCTTTTGTTGCAATAGATACAAAGCTATTCCTCGTTATTCTTAAAATATTCCTCATTTAGTTCTATCAATATATAGTACAAGATTTTTTTGCAATTTTTCTTGATTATTTTGAAACTTCTATAAGTTTCTCAAAAATTTTTACCATTGCTAAAGTATCAAGTTTGCAGTACTCTAATAAACTTTTCCTTGCTTTTTCCGCTTCATCAGGTGACATATTTTTAATTTTAGGAAATATACTCATCGCATCAGTCCCGCTTTGTACACCATCAAGATTTTGATAGCTTAATTCTGCATCATTAGGAAACAATGCTGGTAACACTTTTTTTATAGACGCCGATCCATTCATTTCTTTTGTGTGGTAATAGCGCTCTTGAAAAGGAGTCTTTAAATCTATTACATTGTTTTGAATATTTAATAGGTGCTCTGATAAATCTGGAAAAGCCTTAGCTAATTCTTTAAGTCTTGTACATTCAAATTGTTTATGATATGCCAAAACACAAGCATCTTTAGGAATATCCTTACAAAGTTGTTCAGCTAATAGGCGTCTTGGATCTATCCCTGAAGTATCTAAAAATTCCTTGTGCTTAAGTTTGCCACCAGGAGATTCAATATAATGCAATGAATATTGAAATGGGACTTGTTGATATGGTGTGCATCCTTTAAATTCTGAAAATACTGGCTCTATATCAAAATCAAGACAATCTATTGGTTTCAATGTTTCAAAATCGAGAAAATATATCGGATATTTTAATTCATCTAAAAATTCATTTATTTTGGCTTTTTCTATATATGGCTTGTCATAAAATATACAATCTAATTGAATTTGTCGCCTTTGTGTTGCACCTTTTGTATGATGCATCAATTGATTAAGTGAAATAAAACCTTTTTCATAACAATAAATTTTATCTTTAAATTTCATTTTACTTAACTTTGACTCTTCAAGAGGGGAAAAGTTTTTAAAACAATATTCCCAAAAAGCACAATCTTCTCGTTTTTTACATTCAATTAAAGATTTTTGGGGTTCATTTTTCAAATCAAGATCCAGTATTTTTTTAGCTTCTTGTAAGTTTTCTTCTATTTTTTGTTCTTCTTGCTCTATATCATTATCCATAAAATCGGCAATGAAAAACTCTTTAATATCCAATTCTTCTTCAAAAATATAATTTCCATTAATATGCATAAGATAGATACCAATTACTTTCATGCCACATTTTTCTAATACATATTTTTGATAAGCAAGATCAGGCAAGTATTTGTCTTTTTCACTTGTTGCTGAGCTTTTGACTTCATATATTTTAAAACCATCTTTTTCTCTTTTTAAAATATCAACAGCACAATATCTACCGTAATAGTCAAATGATGCTTCACAAATAATAGGTGCCCCTTTATTTATTTCCTCTTTGGTTTTCTCAATCATTTTTGAAATATCAAGTTTCCCATCATCTTTATATGCGGTCACATCAACAAAATCTCCAAAAAAATTTCTAGCATATTCCCCAACCTTTGTGCCTGTAGAAATTATTCCTTGGGCAGATTGATTTAGCTTAAATTCTTCAGGTTTATATTTCGATAACCACAAAATTTTAGGACATTCTAAAAAATTACAATACTTTGATTTTGATATATTGATTTGTTCAATTTTTTTTCTTCCTGCACACATTATTATATTTATCCTCTTTTTGTAAAATAAGGTCCCTCAGCAGACAATTTTTTGACATAAATTTTTGCGACTTCAATATTGCATAATTATTGTATAATTTTTTCATTTTTTTGTCAATAGCGATATTTTTTAAGGACATATTTTGCTGTCGCTATCTTATTTTATCATTATTTAAAAAAAATACAACTATAAATGCTACTTTTTAGAAAAAAAGATACATTTTTCAATGCATCTTTAAATTTTTGAAAATTTTATTATAATTGATTTTATAAAAAATCCACCTCTGAATAGCGTTGAGGTTTCGCAATTTTGCTTTCTGTTTGACGAATTACTCTACCTGCTTTCCAATAGAAAGAAATTGATTTGCCACCTTCAATCGTCAGTCCTTTAACTTCACCTTCATACCATTCATCAGGTAGTGCTGGTAATAGTTCTAGTTCATCAAAAGATTGGACAAGCATTTCATTAATAGCAGCAACTATGCCAAAGTTTCCATCAATTTGAAATGGTGGATGCGCAGATAATAGTGAAGCATATACTCCACCACCACCAAGCCTCATTACACCTTTATTTGATTTAAGTCTCAAAGAATTTTTTAAAAGCTCATAAGCATGATTGCCATCTTTAAGTCTTGCCCAAAGTGCAGTCTTCCATGCAAGCGCCCAACCTGTACCATCGTCACCTCTAGCTTCTAGAGATTTTCTAGCAGCATCCTTTAGTATTGTTCCTTTAGATTTAGCAATTTCATCCCCTGGATATAGACCATATAAATGAGATACATGTCTATGTTTAGGCTCTGCTTCTTCAAAATCCTTGCTCCATTCTTGAATTCTTCCACTTTCTGAAACCATATAAGGTGTAATAAAATGAATATGTCTTGCGACTTCTTTTTTAAAATCATCTTCAATTTTTAACTCATCACAAATATCAACATAAGCTGCAAATAATTCTCTAATAATGCACATTGTCATTGCAGGAGCTTTGTCTAAAGAATATCTTTTTCTTTTTAAAACATATGTATTTTCAGGACTAATTTCTGGATAGCATACATACCTATTAGTCTTTTCATCAAAGGTTATAAAGTCTATATAAAATTCAACTGCCCCTTTAATTACACCAAAAACTTTTGATAAAAACTTTTTGTCTTTTGTATATTGATATCTCTTATATAAACTAAGAGCAAGCCATCCAGATGCTCCCATACATAGAGAATATCCAATTGAACCACGCTTACCTTTATCCACTGGAACAACATGTCCATGCAAATCACTATTATGCCCTGCAACCCAACCTCTTGCTCCAAAACTTTTTGCAAGAGCTTTTCCATTTTCAGCAATCTTTTTAATTTGATTAACATATGGAGAATAGCATTCGATTAAATTTGAACTTAATGCTGCCCAATAATTCATTTGAAAATTTATGTTTAAAGTATAGTTTGATGCCCAAGGAGGAGTTAAAGTATTACACCAAATTCCTTGTAAATTTAAAGCGGCTGACCCTTCTCTAGAACCTGCTATCATCAAATATCTTCCAAAATCATATAGTGTTAAAACAGCTTTTAATGGATCTGCGCCTTTTTTGATATTAATTAATTCTTTTTTAATATCTTTAGGACTATCTTCTATACCATTTATAGAAAGCTTTACCCTATTAAATAATCTTGAAAAATCGCCAGCCGAAACATTTTGACTTTGCTCAAATCCAAATTCAAGTGCTGTATTTATTGTATCTAGACAATATTTATATCTGTCACCAAAAAATTCATATGAAGTTTTGGAGGTATAATAAAATTCTGTCTTGGTATATCCTTTGATAAAAAGCTTTCCATCTTTTTCAAAAATCTCTCCATCAGTTAAAATTTTACAAATCGCTGTAAAGCTCATTCCTTTTTTATCATCAAAATATTTAACAGGACTTACACTAAGTTTACTAGGATGATCTACCGTACTTGGAGCTAACCCTTCCATTAAAAGCATATCTCCATCAATTTTAGTTTCATGTTTTACTTTTGATGTCAATTCAATATTTAAATTTGATGGTTTGTCACACGAAATTTGTCTTATATAAACTTGATTAGGAAATGAAACAAAAGATTTTTCTTCAAACAAAGTACTTCTTTTTTTATATGTTACTGTATGAAGACCTGTGGCAAAATCTAACTTTCTATAATAATTTGAAATTCTACCTTTTCCCTTATCAGTTATAATACTTCCAAGTTGTATATAGCTTTCAGTTGTATCGCCATTAATTTCATTTTCAATAAGCCTTTCTGCTTCTGAAATTTTACCTCTATCATATAGTTTTCTTACTTCAACAATTACATCTTTATTATATTGAGGTTTTGTTAATTCTCCAGTCCCTGACCAAAATGTGCTATCGTTTAAACTAATGGTATCTTTAATTGGATTTGCATCATCCATAACACCAATCCTACCATTTCCAAGCGGATAGCATTCATTCCAATTTTTTGCACTTTCAAAACTTCCTAAAAAACGTGCCATATTAAAACCTCTCCTCCAAACATTTAATATTTACACAAATATTTCATTACTTAACCAATTAAATTATCGGCAACACTGGTACAGGCGAAAACTCTTCAAGCCCAATAACATTTTTAATCCTTTTTACTGTTGATGGATTACTTAAAATAGTTTTGCCTCTATATCTCAAAACCACCCTTCCTACTATACTTTCTAGTGGTGCCGTTTCTTTTGTTGTACTACTATCTGAAGAGTGATTTCTATTATCTCCCAAATAGAAAAACTCATCTTTAGGCACTGTTATTTTGCCAACAGCATTATTCCCAGAAACATATCTTTCTTGATTTACATATTTATCTTCTAACATTTCGCCATTTCTAAACACTCTATATCCACTAGAGGTATATTTAAACTCAATAAGGTCTCCTGGCAAACCGATAATTCTTTTTACAAAATGCTTATTATTTCCATTTCCATTTTCACTATCTGGTATATCTGTTTCAAAAATTACAACATCTCCAAATTGATATTTCCCAGGTTTATATACCAAAACCGTATCACCATCATGTAAAGTTGGCTCCATGGATATACCACTTACAGGAACCGTTACAAATAAAAAAGTTGCTAAAAGATATGCAGCTACTATGCACACCACAAAAATAACTATATTTATAACAGTGCTTATGGTTTTTTCTCTTTGTGTTTTTTGTTTTTTTGCCATTTTATTTTAACATCCAATCTTTTCTAACATTTTATATTATAGCATTATATTACTTCTAATATTTAGTTTTAGTGAAAAATCAAACCACAATTTAAAGTATTATCATATTTCCAACAAGGACATTTGGTGCATCTATTACAATTGCCTTAATTTCACTTGTGTCTTTAATAGACATCCTATCTTTATTTTTAAACTCTTTGAGATTAAACATATAGTTATAGAAAAAGCCAGATGTATCTGGTATTTGCTTAACAGTATAGTATTCTTCAATAGTATTTTGTTTAGTTGTACAAAGTAATGTTACCTTAGCGTCTACATCTTGCGGTGAACAAATATTTATTTGAATTATACTTTCTCTATTTAAAACATTTTTCTTTAATTTATATGTCTTTAACGGAATTTCACCCGCAGTTATTCCCTTCAAGCCTTTAGAGCTTTTTGCAATCTTTAATGTTCTTTCTAATAAAATATCACCGCTATAATTTTCCACAAACGGTGAAGTGCCTTCAGCAGGTTGATAAATTACGGTATTGTCTCCCTCTTGGTCTCTATTGTTTTTTAACTTATTATTTTCAGATATGTCTTTTTTCAATAACTTACTATTAAGTGTAAGACCTGTGATATATGTGACCAATGCAAATGCATATATTGCTTTTGTTTCTTCAGCGAGAAGTTTTGGAGCACACATATATTCATTGTGTGACACTGTATCAACTTTACCCATTCTCCAATCTCTAACTTGATTATTCTCTTCATCAAAACTGTAAAAAACATTGACTTGATCAACAATTAAACCTGGGTCGCAGGTAATGTCAAAATATAACTTATTTTCTTTATTGATTCTTATTGCAATTTCTGGGTTTTCTGGGATATATGCCCCAGTTCTTAAACTATTTAACCAAGTAATTACACTTGTATGAAGCCTTGGAGTAATAAAGTCACTAAAGCCTGGACAATATGCATAATTCAATGTTGCTTCCACAAGCAAGCTTCTAATATTTTCTAATTTATCAACATTTCCTTTGCTACTATTCGAGCCTAGTGCTATAAAAACAGGAACATCTATATATTTTGCATATGCAACTGCTGATACTCCTGAAAGCCATGCAATTTTTTCTTCATTATATGGCTCTTCTCCTAAAAATCTTGTGGTGTCTTGCATTTCGCCATAACCACAACCATTTAAACAAACTAATGCTTTGATATTTTTATTTGTTGAACCAACAACTTGTATTGCAACGTCACTTGCTGTTCCCATGCCTAATAAAATGACATCTCGTATTTCAAATTGTTGTTCAATAAATTTTACTGCTCTTTTAACAACACAAGAATAGATATGTTGACAAGTTTCCTTTGCAGTTTTTTCAAGTTTATATAAACTGTCATTATCCTCATCATATACACAATAATGTAGTGATTGAGGATAAACCGTTGGATATGGTGATGAAGCAGTAATGTCTACAATAAAAACTCTATAACCATCTCGGATAAAAGCATCAATCAATTCTTTTGTAGGAAATCTATGATATTCTGGCACAATTAAAATTGAATCTAAAATTGTTTTTTCAAGTGGTTCATATGTATAAAAGCTAACATCTGCAATTTCAGAATCTTTAATTAAAGCATTAAATCTATATAAGGAGTGATGAATTCCTTCTTTTTCTTCAACATAGACCTCTTTAATATCTGTTACTTCAACATCAATATCAAAGTTTTCCCATACTTTTTGAGGAACCAAAACTCTTCTAGATTTTTTTCTCAGTCCTAATTCTTCCATACCCATACCTTAGATTTTATTTCCAAGCTAGATTTAACCTTTTCATACTAACATCATTTGCTAGTTTACCCATCTCACACAAATACTTATAGCTCTTTATAAACTTTATCAATTTCTTTTCCATTTGCTAGAGCTTCTTTTTCTTTAGCAAGATTTTTCTTCATATGCAACCTAATAAATATCTTATGTATTTCAACTATTGGGATAATAGCAAAACCAAGACCTATGCAAATAGCCCATTGTGAAATGTGTAAAGGTATTGTATCAAACAATGTTTCCCCAACTGCAGGAATTGCTATAGATAGTATTATTAGGATAAATCCAATTATAAATGAACCATTCAAATACTTATTGCTAAATGGATTTGATGAAAATAGTGAGTTATGATCTGATCGCATATTATATGCGTGGAATAGTTGAATAGCACATAGAGTTAAAAATGCCATTGTCATAGCTTCACCATGGTTATTATGACCAATATCAGTATATTCACCAATAAAATATGCTGCTAGAACTAAAACAGTTTGAAATACTCCGTGAAGAATAATATTTAAACCATATGAACCAGCAAATAGGCTTTTACTGTTTTTCCTAGGTGGCATATCCATAACATCTGCTTCAGCTTTCTCTGTTCCAAGTGCAAGTGCTGGCAAACTATCAGTTACAAGGTTTACCCATAAAATCATAACTGGTGTTAAGAAAACTATGCTTTCTCTTTGAATTGCAGAAAGTATAACAGTTACTATGAACATACATAAAACTTCTGCTATATTTGCAGACAATAAATAATGAATTGCCTTTTTAATATTTGCATAAACCTTTCTACCTTCTTCAACAGCTGCTACTATAGTTGCAAAATTATCATCTGCTAAAACCATATCGCTAACACCCTTTGAAACATCTGTTCCAGTTATTCCCATTCCAATTCCAATATCAGCAGACTTAATTGATGGAGCATCATTTACACCATCTCCTGTCATTGCAACGATTTTTCCTTTTGCTTGAAATGCTTTAACAATTCTAACTTTATTTTCAGGGCTTACCCTTGCGTAAACATTGATGTTTTCTATTTTATCTAAAAATTCCTCATCACTTAACTTGTCAAGTTCAGCACCTGTAATCGATATTCCACCTTCAACTAAAATTCCAATCTCTTTTGCTATAGCTCTTGCAGTATCCATATGATCGCCTGTAATCATAACTGGTAATATGCCTGCTTTTTTGCAAGTAGCAACCGCATCTTTAACTTCAGTTCTTGGTGGATCTATCATACCTACAAGACCTACAAAAATAACATCTTCTTCAATAGCCTCTAATCGTAAATCCTTATCTTCCTTTATTGTCTTTATAGCAAAGCCTAAAACTCTCAAAGCCCTATTTGCCATTTCACTATTTTTTTCTTCTATTATTTTTATATCTTTTGAAGTAATTTCCCTTACCCCATTTTTATCTAAAATATATTTGCATTTTGCAAGTAAAATGTCTGTTGCACCTTTAATATGAGCAATTTTCTCACCATCTACATTATTAATAGTAGACATCATTTTTCTCTTGCTATCAAATGGATTTTCTTCAACTCTTTCATATTTTGTAGAAAGGCTTACGAACTTTTGATTGTTTGCATATGCTACTAAAGCTGTTTCTGTCGGATCTCCAATTAAGCCTGCTTCCGTTTCTTGCGTATCATTGCATAGCGCCATAGTCCTAATTAAAATCTTTCCAATATCACCATATTTTGTTTCAGTTTCTGAATACATGCCATCTGCTGCATTATATAGTTGTTTTACTGTCATTTGATTTAGGGTCAATGTCCCTGTTTTATCAGAACAAATAACTTGGCAACTACCTAAAGTTTCAACTGCTGGAAGATTTGAGACAATTGCTTTTCTCTTGCTCATTGCCTTGACACCAATAGACATAACTATTGTTACAACTGCAGGTAGTCCTTCAGGAATCGCAGCAACTGAAATTGCAACCGCAGACATAAATGCAAATACTATGGTATCTGCAAGAGGTTGTGTTTTATCTCTGAACAAAACACCAGCAACAAAAATGATTGCAGCAATAATCAAAATTCCTACACTAATTATCTTTGCTGATTTATCTAATTGTTTTTGTAATGGTGTAGATTGCTTTTTATCTTCAGCAAGCATTTTAGCAATCTTTCCAACTTCTGTATCCATGCCAGTTTTTATGACAACAGCTTTTCCTCTACCGTATGTAATAACACCCGTGCTATAGCACATATTGTCTCTATCACCAATTGGAACTTCATCTTGGTCTATAACTGTGGTATTTTTTTCACTTGGGACGCTTTCTCCTGTAAGTGATGCTTCTTCAACTTTTAAACTTACACTTTCAAAAAGCCTCATATCTGCAGGAGCGACATCACCAGCTTCTAAAACAACAACATCACCTATAACAAGCTCTTCACTTAAAATTTTAACAACTTCCCCATCTCTTAAAACTTTAGTATACGGTTTATTCATATCTTTTAAAGCAGAAAGAGCTTTTTCAGCATTGTCTTCTTGTATAAGACCTATTATTGCATTTACTACTACTATGAATAAAATTAAAAAGCTATCAACTAAATCCATATATTCTTTTTGAACAATAGCTAAAATGCCAGATATTAATGCTGCAACTAATAGCACTATTATCATGGCATCTTTAAGTTGATTTAAAAACCTAACAATTAAAGAAGGTCTTTTGACCTCATCTAAAGCATTTTTACCAAACTTTTCAAGTCTTTTTTTAGCTTCTATACTCGTTAATCCAGTTTCTGATGTTTCTAATTTTTCAAAAACTTCCTTTGAACTCATATTCCAACATTTTTGAATATCTTTCATTTTCTAGTAACCTGTCCTTTCTAGTTTAAACAAACTAAAGGCTTTTGACCTTTAGTTTTAATATATTATATAATAATCTTTCATCAAAAATAAAATACATTTTACTATGGATTTTTTCCCTTTCGAATATACCTTATACTTATGTGCTTATTTTTTATTTTCTTCAGAATATTTTTGATTTAGCATTCTCTTATTTTTATTTACTCTTGCAAGTGACTCTTTGCCTCTTTCAATATCAATCTGTTTATAGAATTTTTTCAAAGATTTTAATCTAAATAACCCTCGTGGATTTACTTCTTTAAATTTTGCAAAATTATATCCATATTTATTTACTAGACATTCTGATATACCTTTTGCTCTAGTTTCAAAATCTTTATAGTTAGTATGCCATGGAGACCAACCTCTTTCTGCTACTGCAAGGAGCCTTGGAAATGTTTGGTACATAATTTTATCAAAATCTTTTACATATTCTGTCCATAGCGGAGCTTCTACTCCTAAAAGTCTGCTTTCATCATTTAACCATTTTGGCACTGGATTAAATTTAAATGTTTTTCTAAGCGGAGTCATTCCATATGGATAATCTAAATAGTAATGGAAAAAAGGACTCATAATTAAATCTTTACCAGCATTTACATGTTTTTTACTTGCCTCAATATCTGCTTTTTGAGTTCTCCAGTAATGAACAGTAATATTATCTGAAACATTATCCCCATAAAGACCGTCATTCCAGTTAATAACTTTCCTGCCATTTTCTTTACAAAACTTGGCAAGTCTATTCATCATAAAAGCTTGTAACTCTTCTTCATTTTTCAAGTTGTTGTCTTTGATAGTTTTTTGACAATCAAAACATTCAAGCCATTTAATCCTTAAAGCTTCATCTCCACCAAGGTGAATATATTCATATGGGAAAAGCTCAAAAACTTCTTGTAATACATTTTTAAAAAACCTATATGAATCTTCTTTGCCAGCACACATTACATCTTCAAATATTCCAAAACATTCTTTTACTTCAGCTTTTTGTCCATCACAAGATAAAAATGGATATGCTGCAATAGCCGCTGAAAAATGCCCAGGTACATCAAGCTCTGGTATGATATCTATATGCTTACTCTTTGCATATTCGACAACTTCCCTAATTTGATCTTTGGTATAATATCCCTCAACAGGGATACCGTCTCCAAGAGTTTGGTCTCTCTTTGAGCCTATTTTGGTAAGTAGAGGATATCTTGATATTTCAATTCTCCAACCTTGGTCTTCAGTTAAATGCCAGTGGAATATATTGAATTTTAGATATGATATTAAATCTATAATCTTCTTAATTTCTTCGACTGTAAAAAAGTGCCTACAGCAATCTAGCATAAAACCACGATAGTTAAATCTTGGCTCATCATATATTAAGACATTTGGCATTTTTCCACTTGCTGCTATTTGAGCTACAGTCTGTGCACCATAATGGAAACCTCTTTCATCGCTAGCTTCTAAAAAGATCCCTTTCTCATTTATTTCTAATTTATAACTATTTGGTTTCATATCAAGGACATATTTTCTTGATATATCATATTGCGAATAATCATATGTGCCTTTTGATAAAATTTCAACCTTCACAGGTCTTGGAATAATATTTAACATAAATCCTCCCCTTAAATTTTAAAATATTACTGACTACATAATTATATCAAAAAAATACACCAAGTAAAATATCAGTGTATTGTAAACATAGATTTCCAACAAAAATCTTTTCAATCATTAAATATTGCTTGTTATTATAATCGTTTCTTTTACGCTTCAAAGTATTTTTAAATACTTAATTTGTCGCATTCACTTTAAATGTGCTTTTCTTTTGTACCATCTTTTTGTATTTAACAAATGCCTTCCAAATGCCTAATTTGCCGCATTTACTTTAAATGTGCTTTTGTATCTTTTACACCATCTAATACAGTTGTTTTTGCATTTAACAAATTACTTCCAAATGCCTAATTTGCCGCACTTACTTCAAATATGCTTTCATGTCTTTTGCACCAACTAAGGCAGTTACATTTAACAAATGCCTTCCAAATACCTAATTTGGCGCACTCACTTCAAATGTTAAATTTGGTGCTTTTGTATCTTTTGTACCATCTGATATCGTTATGTTTTTAAGATGTATCGTGCTTGCAGAAGACGGTTTTTTTATTCTAATAGAATATAGTAAAATCTTTTGTACAGACTCCCCTTCGGCAATAGTGGTAAGTAGAGTGTCTTGTCCATTTTTAGCATAAGCTAAAATGCTAAATTTGTTTGGATTTTCCGTATTTTCATAGGGAGTTGTTGTCCATTTTGCACTTATTCTTTGTGAAAGCACTACAGTTGTCACTGCAATTGATAATTCAGCCGCTTTTTCCACATCAAACATAAGAGCATATATACCATTTGTAACTTCATCAGCATGTAAAATATAAAGATTGAGATAACAATAACCTGCCCCTTTTTCTGGATCGGGAGCTTCTTCTATAACTAATCTTATAGGGGATGTTACATGTGTTTCTCCCAAAACTTCATAAGTAAATGTTGTAGATACTCCTCTATATACAACCTCTAGTGTCTTTGTTGCTGGCAAGTTTGTCTTGGTATTAAAGCCTGCTATCATATCTAGGGTAATTCTTTTCTCTTCTGTTTCGCCACTAATATAAAAAACTTTTATTTTAGCATTTGATAGATCTAATTGTTCATCCAAGGCATATTGTGATTTAAACGATCCTTGCAAAATTTCAATTTTTTCAACAGGACTTTCTATTGTTCTGCCTTTCTTGCATGCAGTTAAAATCGCTATTAGAAATGTAACTAATAGTATAATGCATATTAACTTTTTGAGAGTTTTATTCATAATTTTAACTTACCGTTATTATTGTTTCTTCTTTTTCGGCTTTTAAATTTGTCTTCTTACTTATAAAAATATTTGCTACATCATTTATCGGAAGAGGAGCATTTAAAGGCTCAGGATTATTAATTGCTCTTACCCTTGAAATAAAGCTTGTTAAGGGATCACTTGACGCTTTATTACCACCCATTATTTCTGGGATATATTTATTTTCATCGTATCTTTTCATTAATAACATTGTTGCAAGATATACTATATCATCGCTGTTTACTTTACCATCTTGGTTTGCATCACCAATGACAGCTAACATATATTTAAATACTGTATTGCCATCGCCATTTCTAAACTCTAACATATCACCAGATTTTACACTGACATTACTATCTAATGAGATTTTTACATTATTTAAATAAATGTGGTCTATTAAAAAATTAAAATCAGTATTTAAATTTGCTATTTTATTAAAAATCTTATTAAATTCTGTTGGCCCATTAAATACTAAAATCTCAAACTTTAAGATTTTTAAATCTCTAGGGCTTTTAGAAAACATATCATTTTTTATAAATACTAAATCTTTTTTAGCAGCAAAGGTAACATTATACCCAGCACTTACACTTGTCTTTTTAAAGGCTGCTTTTGGTCTTATATCTATCCTTGTTGAACCACCTTTTGTTGAATCATATATAATTTCAAAACTTCTAGTAATATCAGTTTTACCAGAAAGATTTACTTTGTTAGTACCTGTATCAGAATATACCATTGTTGCCGTTAAAATGATTTCTGAAAAATCGGGAGTTGAGCCAAAACGATATGTAGGATTAGTTGCACTATCTTTCAATTTTACTGACATCTCCGTAACGTAATTTTGAACTAATAAATCCACCACAGTTGATGTAATATCTGCAGTTGATCGCACATACTCTCCAGCTGCAGGCACATATATTGCTTTTATTTTCCAATTACCAGGAACTAAATAACTAGACGCCACAGGCTCACTTGTTGAAAATGAATTTTGCTCAGAACCAGGCAATGCTGCTAAAGCTCCAGTATCATCATATCTATGCGATCTTACTCCCTCTAAATAATATCTAGTTGCAAGGATATCATTTTCTTCGCCACTTTTCATAAATCTACGAATTTTTACAAAGCTTTCGGCACTTTCTTCTAAAATATCCTTATAAAAAATTGCAGGTTTTGAATTAAAGGTAAAGATCTTATCTGTATTAAGAAATGTCAATGAAAGACTTGATACGTAGTCTTTTACAGTAAGGTGAAATTCTATATATTTATTTGATCTTGTATGTGTAATAGTTACAGTTTGAGTTGTATCTATAGCTTCATTATTAAAGTTTTCATCTTCTTTAATTACTACTCCCCCAGTAATTAGAGCATTTAATGTATATTCTACTTTTTCTGGATTCCCATTAAGGTCTTTTGAATATCTTAAGGTAAACTCGAACACCATATTATTGAGATAATCCATATAATTATCTTGATATCCAATAATATGTTGATTACTAGCTACGGCCATATTAACCACTTCATCTTTTACTCTTAATCTAAAATTCTTCTCAAAGGTCAAATATTTCACAGTCAACTCATGTGATGCGACTGGCTCTACTACACCATTATCTGTTAGCTCTTTTGTAATATCTAAATAACCACTTGGATCAACATATGTTACACTGCTATAATCACTTGGTAATAGCGAAACTTCTCCAGCAAATCTCTTTGATAGTTTCACTTTTGAAGCAAGAGTATTTTCTAAACTTGCCCCATCATTACTATAGTTAATTACAATTTCATCATCTATTAATATATCTTCAATTACATCTCTAACAATAATCCAATAAGTTTGATCTACAAAATCAACGCCATCTCTAACTTGAGGCTTTGAATTACCTATAAACTGGATATTAAGTGGTTGTTTTTGATCAACAACATTTTCATCAAATGAAATATTTTTGGGACTTAGTGTAGCACTTTCTTCATATGGATTTAAAGAGTTAAAATATAGAGCTATCTCAGATTGATTAGGGGCTCTTTCATAGTCAGCATAAGCAAATTCCAAAGGATTTTCTTCTGTCCCCGGTGAAATATATTCACCTTCTTCTTTCATCCCTTTTATTTCCCACCTTAAGATGCCAAAAGTTGTTACATAATGAGTTAATTGTTGTTTAAAAACAATTGATGCGCCTTCTTTTTCTTTTGCATAAATATATATCGGCACGAATAAGGGCTTACCAATAATTGCTTTATTAAATTTATCAACAACTTCACCAGTATCATTTGTTTCAAAGTTATAATAGATATCTTGCTCTAACTCTGGATTATATTTTTCAACAATAAGAGACTTGTCGCTTGATGGTAAAGTGACCTTCACATCATCTAAAATTAAATCTCCATTTTGCAAATAATAAAAATAATGATCACCTTGGCCTACATGTGATTCATAGCCAAATATTTCAGTTCTAGAGCCTTGTAAAATAACATCAACTATCTTTTTAGAGGTTTCAACTTCATTGCCAAATTCATCTTTATAACTAAATTTTACTTCATGGGCCCCCACAACATTGGCATCAAAACCACTAATTGTTACTCTAGACAAATCAACAGATATTTCCTTTGTTGATTGAAATGTTAATTTTAAATAATAAGGGAAATCTTTTAAATCGCTTTGATATTCTAGTGTTGCCAAAGTAGCCGGCGGATTACCTAAAAAACTGATGCTTTTTACATAATCAACAACTTGTATTTGATAAATAGTTCTTACTTGATTTAGATATGAGCCTATTTGTTTTGAATAAACAAGTTCAATAGTTCTTTCTCCAGGAGAAGTATACAAGCTTGTTTGTGCCAAATTTGTAAAAAACTTTCCATTAAAAGGCTTATCTAAATATGCACAAGTTATTTCATCACCACTAGATGCCTTTGTATATTTTATTTCTCCTATTTCTGTATTTGCATCAATAAATGTAGTACCTAATTTGTATCTAGTTTGAGGATTAGTTATAAAAATACTAGAAACATAGTCATTTACTGAAACTTTAAATATACATTCTTTCCCCAAATAAGTAATCCTAACTTGTTGCTCAGCAGATAAATCAACAGGATTATATGTACCTGAAACTACCATCGTAGCGCTCACACCCATTTCAGATTCCACCGTTCCACCATCTACGTTACGAATTATTTTAATTTTCATTTCAGCATATGGTAAAGAATCTCCATATTTCAAATCAAAGGAAGTTATTCCTGATGGATAAACAGCAGAAATACTTTCTATTTCAGAAACAATTTTAACTACTGTTTGAGTTGAATATGTTGTATTTTTAATACTTAATGTTGCAGTAACAATACATTCTCCACTAGCACCTTTGACAGCCCTTATTTGGCCACTATCATTAATTGTAACTAGATTGCTAGGACTTGCAGTATATGTAGGTTTTGGCAGCGGGGTTAACCCAAGAGCATTACTTGGATTTTTTAGTATTTTTAATTGCACTAATGGAGGGGGTACTGAAGCATATGAAGCATATTCTTCTATAAATATACTAGCCTTTGTTAAATCTGGATCTCCATTTTCATCCAACTTTGTACCTTCTATTAATATGCTATCTAACGGAATATACTGTCTCACTTCTATATCAATAGTTTTTGAAATGTCTGTCCCATGAGCTGTAATATTTAATCTTATAAAGCCTTCTTTAATAGAAGTAATTTTCCATTTTGTAATATCTTGCCCCTCTGGTAAAATATCATTTCCCGTATTAGGATGTGCTTCTATATCTATTTGAATTTCTGCAACTTCATCTTTTCCTTCAATAGGACTAGTCGAAAACATAAGCCTTTTGTAAGTTGAAAGTCCTCCGCCTTGTGCAACTGTCTTCATAGTTAAATATACATGTTGGGGATTTCCCGCATCATAGTCAAGTTGCATGGTTGTTGCCATCGAAAATCCAAAACTATCTCGAATTTCAATATTTGTAACTTCTTTAAATTCGCCTACTCCTGTATATATTAAATTGTTAAATTCAACATTAGTTTGGTATACATCATTTTGACCTATATATTCTACAAAGCCATCTTCGCGCAAAAACATAGCATGATGATTTGAACAAGACAAATCTACTATATCTATCAAACTATTAAATTGATCCATGAAAGCTTGACTAGGCCCCATTGGTGTAATTACCTTTCCTGCATTTGTCAAAAGAGAAAAATATGAATCTGCTACAGACACCTTTTTAATTCCGGTTAAACTAGCTAAAACCTCATTTAATGCATTCATTGTCACTGTATCATTTCCAAAAGCTTTTACAGTTCCATCTTTATATATTAAAACGGCGTATTCTTTAGAAAGACCAACTTTACTTACATTCGTCTCCGCTTCAATAGCTTGCTTAACTTCATCAGCTAATACACCTGCAACTTTAGCTTTAGCATTTTCCGTAATTCCTATAACATTATTGCCATGTGCTACAATATCAACAATGTTAGTCCATGAGTCAACTTCCATTTGCCCTAAATCATCGGCTCCTAAAGCTAAAACAGTTCCATCTACAGTTACTCCATAACTTGTTCCAGTGCCTGCTGCAATATTTAAAATATTGCTCCAATTTCTTGCTCCAATTTCGCCACGATAATCATAGCCGTAGGCTTCAACATCTAAATTTTTAGTTAAAGCTAGCACATGATCTCTCCCTAAAGCAATAGAAATATATGGGCCTCTACCTTCTATATTCCACTTAGCTTCGAGGGTATTATAAGGAACATCACCCGTGTGTCCCAAAGGTATATTTGTTCTTGCAATCCCATTTTTATCTAGCGCAACACTCATCGTATTTGAAGCATATATTGTGGCTTCAGGATATAGTTTTGAAAGAGTAGACCAGCTTTTTCCTGCTTTATTTATTGCAATCTTTTTTTCTATACTGAAATTATTATTGATATCAAAGATAACCAAAGATACCTCTTGTGGATACTCATCTTCGGAAACCGCGTTTCCTGTCATTACTCTAGTATGATGGAAAAGATTGTTCAAATCTACAGTTTGTCCTAAATAAAACCTTCCTTCAAAAACACTTTTATAGCTGTTATATTCACTTTTAAATTTAGCTATATCAATGTTGGCGATTGAAAAAGGTGGTTGCCCCTCTTTAACGAGTGAAGCTTGAATATTTTTTAGTAGACTTAAATTAAGTCCAGATGATGCTGAAAAGAAAAACTTAACACCAGCCCCAACATCATCTTGGAATAACTCAGCATTTAATATTTCAAATTTATCAAAAATATTTTCAGGCAGATTTTCATCGCCAGGTAATACAATTCTAAATTGACTATAATTTGTAGATGTTGAAAGTGGAGTAATTTGAATACCTGTATTAGTTCCGTCTACATAATATATTGCATCACTTTCATAAGTTTTTTTATTATTTGGGTCTAAAGGTTTACCAAGATTATTAAAGTGATTATTGTATACTGATAAATATCCTAATTTTGCATCACTATAGCTTGCAGAATATCTTTGACTAGGAGATGTCGTAGGCTTAAGAGAAACTGCTGGTCTATATACATAAACCTCATCTGGTTTATCAACTTTTCTATATACCGCATCAGCATTACCGTTTATACCTTCTTTTACCCTATACACAATTAATCCACTTCCTGGTAATGGCCAATCATATACTGATGATTTAGTTCTCATTTCAACCATAATATATTCATTAGATTTATCTGTCGGTATTTTATATGCAAAAGGTTTGCCCACGCCTTCTCCAGAAACTCTAGATAAAGTTGTTGCATATGCGGTATATGTTCCACTTGAGGTGATTGTTTGAATTTGCTCTGGTTTTATACTTTTTAAATACTTGTTTCTCGTATGAACAAGCATATATTGAGGAGTTTTTTTGTTAAAAGACATCAAGTCCCACTCGCCAGTTGGGACAAAATCGTTATTGTAATGGTAATAATCTGGAGCACCCAAAACATGTCCCATCTCATGGCAAACTGTCCCAATATCAACACTATCTATAAAGTTAAAGGTATAATCACCAAACCATTTTCCTAGCATTTTGGGGTCGCTTGGGTCTGCCCCTTTTATCTCTCGAATATTCCATTTATGTGGCCACAATAATCCGCCCCATGTTGGGTTTCTAGATCCTGTAATAAAAATTGATACTGAATCAACATATCCATCTGAAACACCATTTGGACCCAACTTATCAATATCATCTGCTGTAACATTATATTTTGTTGAGATACTTGTTAAGATACTTTTAACTAACTCATATTCTTTATTTCTTCTTTCGCTAGAAGAAGAATCCTTTACATCGTAATATGATCTATCATAAGGTGCTTCATATATATATGTATCATTTGCTTCTTTTGCAGGAATTGAATCTACGCTAATTTTGTTTTGAGTAAGAGTTTTATAGTAGTTATCTAAATCTGTAAAATTTATCATATTTTCAGGTGGGAATGGATTTGAAGTAGTCTCACCTTTAAACTTTACGTATACAACTAAATTTTTAATAGACATTTGAGAGCTAGAATAGGCCATCCTATTTTGCCCTTTTATTTCAATTGGCTCAAGCTTAAACCTTGGATCGTTTCTATCTAAGTCACTTACACTTACCTTTTCAATTCCTGAAGCATCTTGATCTAAGGTCACTCCAGACCCTACAATTTCTCCATCAACTTTAGTTAAATATTCTAAATTTGTTCTATCTTCATTTGGGACTAAAACATTGCCATATTTATCGTGGTCATATTTAAATTGCTGATCTCCACTTTGATAAAACTCAAAAACATTACCATCAACTTCAATTTCTCTTTCAAAGTTATATCTATCAAAACTTTCATTGGCTACGTCATTATTTAATGTCGGATTTTTGCTTACCACAAAACTAGCTGCAACAACTATAGCCACAACTAACAAAATCATTATTGCTATTATAGATACTCTAGCTTTTTTATTCATTTCTTCCCTTTAAGTAAGCTATCTTTTTGTTTAAGCAATATATGTAGCACTCTATTTAATGCTATAAAATTATAAAATGTTATATAAAGTTTAACATTCTACTATTTCATTTTCAATATCCACCATATTTATACACTTATGAATCAACAAAAATTTAGCCTACGCTAAGTTGAAATTTAATAAAACCTAAAAAATATACATCAAAAAAACCTCAATTTCCTTAAAAATATCAAATATAGTCTTCCCATAAACGACAGTCTTTTTTGTTGTGGCTACATTTTTCTTTAAGATTTGCTTTATAAATTTAGGGAACAAAAAAGGCACGAACTATCATAATCCGCACCATTTCTTTACCATTTCTTTTGCAAAGTTTTCATATATAGTTAGCTCCTAACACAATCATTTAATCTTCCTGATTAAAGATGCTACTGAATTATTTTGCCATTTTGTCACTAATATTCAATGAAGATTTTTATCTATAAGTCTACGCTATCCCACTTCTCAAGAAAATCAAAAAGATTCAAAATTAAAATGCTTGTTTCTGTTCGCCAATTTTTTGCAACATCTTTTGCAATAATTATTTTTTACGCAACTCATTAATGGGTTTTAATCCAAGTAACTTAGGAACAACTGTTTCTATATCAAAGGAAGTAAAATGTAATTCTATACAATTTTCAAACTGCCTTTTAATTCTCAATATACCTATTACATCACCTTTAAAAACGTAATATGGCTTAGCTATTTCTAAAGATTCGGTTTTGAATTTTTCGTAGGATTTATAGTTATCAAAAAACACTTGTGCACTATTATTTTCTTTTTTGAAATCAAAAATTAAATTCGGGTATTTTTCTTTAAGTGATTGTAGAATATTTATGCAGTTTTCTTGACGTTTTTTTTCAAATTCATCGATCAAATCAAAATTATCATTTTCAAAATAAGTTCCCATTGTGCGTTGCCAATTAATAGCTATTTCAAACTCAATTGGATATGAATATTTTTTAAGTCTATCAAAGGACTCTTTAATATAAAAGTTAAGATACATGAAAATCCAAAGTATTGGTGCATCAAGAAGATTCTTTTTGCAACTTTCAGGAATAGTCTCGCAAGATTGCAACAATTCTTCAGCGTGATAATCTTGACATGAGGCAAAGTATTTTAAGATGAGCCCCGATAAATCATAAGTTTTATCATTTACTGGATACCGACTAACTAGTGTTACCATTTTATCATAGATTTTTTTATGTTCTTGATTCGAAAGATTAAGAGGGTCATATGAAAGTCCTCTTATATACACATTACTCTCATATTTAAATTTACTTTTACACTCATATAACATTTGCTCTTGTATTGATAAATTTAATAAAAAGTCTGATGTTTTATATCCTATAATCATGTTATAGTTAGGATTTAAAAAATTAAATTTTTCTGGCACCCGATAAAAAAGATGCTTGGCCAAAAGTATATCGTTGCAAGCTATCTCTAATATCTTATTTAAATCTTCATTTAAGATATCACTTGGTTGTGGTTGAGCTAGCAAGTGTTCTTTTATCTCCTGCATTCTTTCTTTTACAGTTTTAAAAATTAAATATATTTCAGATTTAACTATTTTTGCATTAGATAATCTTTCTTTTGTATCTTTAATAAGCATTCTATTAACAATATCATCTAACTCACTATAACAAATATTAACATCTGCTATTTTTTTATAGTTGTTTCCTTGTGGAACTTCTTTTGTAAATATTTCATTAATAATCAATCCTAAAGAATATATATCCGTATACTTTCCAACATCTTTTTTATTTAATAATTGTTCGGGGGCTCTATAAGTAAAATTTGCAAGTCTATCACCCGTAGTAGTAATATTTGAATCATTAAATTGTGCAATCCCAAAATCGGCTAAAACAGCATCGCCGTTTTTATCTATTAAGATATTTTCTGGTTTTATGTCTCTATGAACAATGCCTCTATTGTGAATAAATATTAGTGCTTCACATATTTGAATGCATATTTTCAATTTGTGGTCATCGCTTATAATACCCTCATTAATTAACCTTCTCAAGCTACAGTCATATAGTGGCATCAAACAATAAAGCATCTCCGTTGTACTTCCGTTTTTTGTTTCAGGGTGTTTACCGTAGCTTATGTAATTTATTATTCGATTATGGAGAGTCTCATGTGCAAAATCGCATTCTTTCAAAAATCTGATATTCTTCTTTTTATCTTTGCTTGCTACAAGCTTTAAAGCAAAATATTTGCCCTTTGATTCCACCTTAAAAACAGTGCCAGATCCACCATTTCCAATAGATTCAATTATCTTATATTCTATACCATTTAATTCAATCTTCTTTTTTTTCATTATCCCCCCCTTGTTTCAATTTTTAATTCCGCATTTTATATATGTTTTCTATTTTCATCATAACATCATAAAGGTATAATATGTTACTTATTCACAAATATTATTCATGATAAAATATATAATTTCACTACATAAGGCAGCACTTTTTCATCATATTGTCTATTAAATATGCTATTGAATCATATTTTCTCAAATCATTCAAAAGCAATATGCGCAAAAAGGCCTAATAACTATGTATCAAAACTATGCATTTAGTATGGTGGTGCAAGAATTTAAAGTTTATAATGGATGGTTTAATTTTTTATAATCTTAGTAAAACAATAGATACAAGGCGATACAACTGATCAACATTTTTGAGGAAAACTGATAAACAATGTGTGCGTTGAAAATATTATGGGTTTGTCTTTGATATGAGAAAAGCAAAGGTATAAAATTGGTGATGGATTTATAAAGTATTCTTTTTGTTTGACTTGAGTAAAGTTCTGAAAAGATCTAGGGTTCCAAGTTGATTTTGGACAAAACTTGCTGAGCGTCTTTCTTTTTCAAGAGCGATGCGTTTTTGCTTTTCTTGAAGAGCAATAGAGATATTTTCTTCCCATTCTAAGAAGTCGCTTGTAAGGATAACTTCAGATTTTTTTATATTTAAAACGCCATCAGCGGAAACAAAGACTTTTTTTTCACCATTTTCTAAAATTACTCTGCATTCACCAGGAAATAAATATGCTATTGACGGTAAATGAGAAGCTAAAACTTCTAGACCGCCATCTTCAAGCATGACTTTTAAGCTTTGAACTTCACCTTGAAATAAGGTTTTTTCAGGTGTAAGCATTGTAAGTTTAAAAAGTTTCATTTACTGTCCTCGTATAATAAATCAATAATATTTTTAAATTTAACCAGTTGATATGGTTATAGACTATTTTTTATGAAGAGCTTTAAATTTTTAAGTGTAATTTATTCTCTATAACTAGGTATGTCCGTTAGGTCTCCGATAAAGAAAAATTGACTTTCTGGAATATGATCAGCTTTACCATCAAGAATTGCACGACAATTTTTAACAGTAGTTTCTACAGGAACGTACCTACCAGGAATTCCAGTATAGACACTTGCAACATGGAAAGGTTGAGAAAAAAATCTTTGGAGTTTTCTTGCCCTATATACTGTAAGTTTATCTTCTAAACTAAGTTCATCCATTCCTAAAATTGCAATAATATCTTGAAGCTCATTATATCTTTGTAGTGTTTCAAGCACTCTTTTTGCAGTTTCATAATGCTCTACTCCCACAATATCTGGCTCTAATATTCTACTATTAGATTCAAGGGGATCAATTGCTGGATAAATACCTTGTTCAACAATTTTTCTTGAAAGAACAGTTATTGCATCTAAATGTCCAAATAATGTTGCAGGTGCAGGATCTGTAAGGTCATCTGCAGGAACATAGACAGCTTGAATTGATGTAATAGAACCTCTATGAGTGTTGCATATCCTTTCTTGAAGTGCGCCTATTTCAGTACTTAGCGTTGGTTGATATCCCACAGCAGATGGCATTCTTCCAAGGAGAGCAGATATTTCACTTCCTGCTTGTACGAATCTAAATATATTATCTATAAACAACAAAACGTCTTGCTTTTGAACATCGCGAAAATATTCAGCCATAGTTAAACCTGTGAAGGCCGCTCTCATTCTAGCACCAGGTGATTCGTTCATTTGACCAAAGACTAATGCTGTATTTTGGAGGGTGCCTGCCTCAGTCATATCTTGAACCATTTCATACCCTTCTCTACTTCTTTCTCCAACTCCAGTAAAGATCGATCTTCCACCATGATGGTTTGTAATATTGTGAATCAGTTCTAAAATTAAGACCGTTTTACCAACTCCGGCTCCACCAAATAAGCCAATTTTTCCACCTTTTGCATATGGGGTTAGCAAATCAATAACCTTAATTCCGGTTTCAAATATCTGTGTATTGGGATTCTGTTCTATGAGAGATGGTGCTTCTCTATAAATTGAACGAGTAGGTCCTTTAACAGCACCTTTGTTATCTAAAGGTTCCCCTATAGCATTAAAGACCCTTCCTAAAGTATTTTTACCAACAGGTACTCTTATGGTTTGACCGGTAGAAATAACACGCATACCCCTACTTAACCCCTCTGTAGGTTCAAGTGAAATACATCTTACAGTTGAATCATCCAGGTGGTTCATTACCTCTATTTTTACATGCCTATCTCCAGCATCAACCTTTAAAAGTTCATTTTGCATCGGAAGATGGTCTGGGAACTTTACATCTAATACTGAACTTATAATTTGTACTATTTCTCCATCTAGTGTTTTTCTTACCATATATCTACCTTTGTTTTTATTTGCATAGAAATCTACTTGTTTTTTTGTTTAGATTTACTTGCTTTCCTACATATATTTATTTTTACTATTTTATACTTTACTCTTATATAGTTAACTAATAATTTCTACTCATATTTGTTGTTGTTGCATCTAGCAAAGCATTTGTAATACTTTCTTGTCTTTCTTGGTTATACTTCTTTTGTAATTCCTCGATAATCCTTTTCGAGTTGGATGTTGCTTCTTGCATGCTTACCATTCTTTTGAAATTTTCCGCATATGAAGCAGAACATATAGCTTGATAAATTCTTGCCCAAAGATATTGGGTTAATACTTTCTCAAATGTGTCTCCTCCAGAAATGTAATTTACTTCTTCATCACATCCTAAAATTTCTAATGGCAGAATTTTTTTAATAGCGATTTTTTGTTGAGATAGCTTATCTGCCATTGTATAAATAATATAAGCTCTATCCATTTTCTCTGCTTTAAAATCTGCACATAAATCATCAGCTATTGCCCTTGCATCATCTGGCATAGGATCTGGGAATATATTAACATAAGAATTATCTACATCTATGCCTTCCTTTTTATCATAATAATCTCTAATTATCGCTCCAACGGCAAAAAGATTTGTTACTTTTTGAGTTCTCATAGATGCATCTGAGGCATTTAAAATCAATTGACTATAATCACCACAAAGACCTTTGTCGGCACCTATGACAACATATGCTGCACGATTACCATCACGTTGTTGAAAAAATGGATGAGATTTTGCTTCATTTGATGACATAAGATGTGTTGCTGCTTCCCTAGCTTCATCTAAAAAACCATTAGCAAGTTCAAATTTTTCTTTTGCTCTATGCATTTTAGATGCTGAAATTAAATGCACTGCATTTGTAATTTTTGCAGTTTCTTTAACACTAGTTATTCTTCTTTTTAAATCTTTAGCATTCATTATAGATTCTCTTAAATTTAATCAACTATTCTCTTAACTGATGATAAAACACATTTTAGATTAGTTCTTGATTTTAGAAATATATTCTTTAAATTCATCTAATATTTTTGCTGCATCTTTATCAGAAAGCTCTTTAGTTACAGTTATGTGATCATATATCTGAGAAAGACCTTTATTTTTATATAATTGGATAAAATTAGTTATAATATTTTGCGTGTTTTTTGCTGGGAAATTATCAAGAAGATTATTTTGCAAAATTAAAAACTCAATAGCCATATCTGTCATTGATACGGGACTAAATTGTTTTTGTTTTAAGGCTTCAGTTAAGATAGCACCGTGCTTTAAAACTTCTTTTGTTGCATCATCTAAATCTGCATCAAATCTAGCAAAAATTAACATTTCTCGATATTGAGCTAAATTTAAACGAATTTTCCCGCTTACCTTTTTGATAGCTTTACTTTGTGCAGCTCCACCTACCCTAGAAACAGACAACCCTACATTTATTGCTGGTCTCATGCCAGAATTAAAAAGTTCTGTCTCCAAATAGATTTGCCCATCAGTAATTGAAATAACATTAGTAGGAATATATGCAGAAATGTCTCCATCTTGAGTCTCAACAATAGGTAAAGCTGTAAGTGAGCCACCACCTTTTTCGTCAGAAAGTTTTGCGCTTCTTTCTAATAGACGTGAATGAATATAAAAAATATCGCCAGGATATGCTTCTCTACCTGAAGGCCTTTTTAGTAATAATGATATCGTTCTATAAGCTACTGCATGCTTTGATAAATCATCATATATAATTAAAACATCCTTTCCTCTATACATGAAATCTTCAGCTACAGCAGTTGCTGAATAAGGTGTAAGATATTGCAGTGGCGCTGGTTGTCCAGCAGTAGAGCTAACGACAATGGTATAATCCATTGCACCTTGCTTAGTTAAATCTTTGACAACTCTTGCCACAGATGAAGTTTTTTGCCCAATAGCCACATAAACGCAAATAACATCTTTCCCTTTTTGATTAACTATAGTATCAAGTGCTATAGCAGTTTTCCCAGTTTGCCTATCTCCGATAATTAACTCTCTTTGACCTTTCCCTATAGGAATCATTACATCTATTGCTTTTATGCCTGTGTACAAAGGCTCAGCAACCTTGGCTCTATCAAAAATAGTAGGAGCTGGGCTTTCTATATCTCTATAACTTGATGCTCTAAAGGGACCCTTCCCATCTAAAGGTTGTCCAAGAGGATCTATTACTCTACCTAAAAGATTATCCCCTGATGGTACTTTTATTGTTTCTCCCGTGGGATATACAATATCTCCAGGTGATATTTCGTTTGAAGCAGAAAGTAAAATTGCTCCTGTAACTTCAGTTTCCAAATTTAACGCAATGGCATAGCTTTCATCTGATATACGTACAAGCTCACCATTTTTAACATCCATAAGTCCTTCAATCATTACAACTCCATCACAAGAAGAAATAACCCTTCCAGCAGGACGTACATCTGTTTCTCGCTTGAAAGTAGCAGCTTCTTCTAAAATTGCTTTGATTATTTCCGATGAGTTATAATTCTTTGTCATATTTATATTTTCCTTAACTGTTTATTTGATACCACAAAATTGAATTCATATTTACTGTTGAATCTTATCAACGACTCTATCTCTAAGTTTTGCAAGTTGTGTTTTGAGTGAACCATCATAAGCCGTTTGACCATCAAAGATGATTATTCCTCCTAAAATTGTTTGATCTACTCGATATATGGCTTTAAAATAACCATATTTCCTTTGAAGCTTGGTTTCAATATCAAACTTTTTTTCAGGAGAAAGTTCTCTACTTGTGGTTATTGTTAGTGTATTCATAATATTTTCCTAATTACCTATATATACGGTTTTGTAAAAACTATTCTTCATTAGTCCAATCATCAATGCATTGATCGATAATTTTGTCATTTTCTTCAGCACTAATTTCTTTTTCAATTAATGCCTTTGCAATAGCTACAGCAACATCTGCGACTTGGGTTTTGATACCGCTTATCGTTTCCTTTTTTATTTCTTGCGATTCAAGTTCAGCCCTATTAATTATTTCTTCTGCTTTTTTAGCAGCTTCCGATGTAGCATTTTCCTTAATCGTATGTGCAACTCTTTCAGCCTCAAGTCTTCTAGCCATAATTTCATTGTCTACATTTTCAAGTTTTTCGTGATACAACAAATTAAGTTCCTCTGCTTCTTTTTTTGCTTGCTCATTGCTTTCATATTGCTCTTTTATCTCATTTTGCCTTTTTTCTATGAATTTCTTTACTGGCTTATATACAAGCAAAGTAACCCCTATCATTAAGATAAGGAAATTCATTAGGTGTAATAGGATTTTCATCCCATCAATGCCTAAAGGGAGATTGGCAGATAATATAATGTCCATTATTTACCTCTATAGCACATTGATTACTAGTAGTATGGATATAATCAATGCATAAATGATAACTGTTTCAATAAAAACAAGACCTAGTATCAAGCCTGACTTAATTTTTGATTCTGCTTCGGGCTGTCTTGTTATCCCTTCAAGAGCCTTTGCAATTACAATAGCCATAGCAATTGCTGCGGCTACACCCACTAATGCAATAGCAAGACCCGCTGCAAGTGCATATATACCTTTTAGATCAATAGCAGCTACTAAAAAAGAATTCATAATTTACCTCCGATAATTAATTTATTTTACTTTATATTTTAGTGTTTTTATTTGTTTGACTAATTAGACTAAATGTTATGTAGATAAGTTTTTTCTTAATCTATGCTCTTTTCAGCTAATTAATTTATTTTATATTCAGTGTTTTTGTTTATTTAACTTAATTAAACTAAATGTTATGCAGATACGTTTTCTACTTGCTCTACATTCTCTTCAACAACATCTAGCTTCTTTTTTCTTTTTTTCTTCTTTTCCTTCTTAGGAATTACTTCTGCTGCACCACCATAAAACATAGATGTTAACAATGTTAAAACATATGTTTGGATTACTGCATGGAATACGGTAAAAATAATTCCTACAAAAACAGGCACCACAAATGACAGTGCAAGAAATTGATAAACTAATTCTGTCATTAATAAGCCACTAATCATACTTCCAAAAAGACGAAATGACATAGAAAGTGGCAAAGAAAAATCTTTTAGCGCATGTAAAACACCTTTGGGGCCATTTACTTTCATTCCACCTGCAAGAATTGTTCCAAAAGAACATAAAGCTATGGCTATACATGCATTTATATCTACTAAAATAGGTCTTAAACCTATAAGTTCTATCATCGTGCCAAAGAAAACGTAAAGTCCAGCACTGAAAACATAAGCTCCTAAAAACCTATTGCTTGTTGGGCTATTAGAAGAAGCGAGATTTGAAAAGAATGATACAGCTTTTTCTAAAATAACTTGAGCCTTTCCTGGAATTTTCTTCATCCTTGGAATAAAGAATATTCTTAGTATTAAACAAAACAATAAAATTGCTGCTGTTACAATAAGAGCTGAGAAAAAACTTGGATTAACTTTTAAGCCCAAAAAACTCACGTCATCTGGCAAAAGGGCTTTTTTCATTATCTCCCCAAGAGACATTCCATTTTCAGCTGCTAATAAATAAGTCATAAACTTCTCCAATTAATTTTTTGTTAAATTCGTTATATTACTATTGTATATATTATACCCAAACATTACACATGTCTAAATATAATTACAAATTTTTCACGTTTTTTCTATGCTAGCATATTCATTTTTTTATATGCACTCTCATTTAATCCTTGTATTTCAAATTCAATAGAGCCACGAGAGTATTCTTTTTTGCACTTAGCAATTCTTTCACTAGCGGTTGCATCCATTTCTTTTACTTCAGATAAGTCTAAAGTAATTTTATTGACATCTGACATCATTGATGTTGATGAAATATATTGTATTACTTTCTCAATATTGAAAACATATAGTATGCCAGATGCCTTAACTAACATTCTATTATCGCCAACTTCTTGTGTTACATTTAATTTCCTCTTGTAATTAGGAATATTGATTAAAGTAACTGCCACCATGCCGCCTACTACACCCCAAATTAAATTTTTGAATACTGTCAAACCACATGTTATCAGTAAAACAATTGCTTCTTTATATGAATACTTAAGTATCTTAAAGACCAATGGAAAATTACACATCCTTATCGAAACTGAAATTAGTATCGCAGCAAATACTGTAAGTGGGATATATTTAATGACATCCATAAGCGTAAAATACATTATTAGAAGAAATATAGAATGTACAAAACCTGATATAGATGATTTAGCTCCTGCATTAATATTTGCGGAAGTTCTTGCTATTGCACCAGTAGCAGGTAGTCCACCAAAACATGAAGCTGCAATGTTTATAACACCTTGTGCTAGTAGCTCCTGATTGGGATTATGTTTAGTCCCTGTCATGCCATCAGCCACTTTTGCTGAGAGAAGACTTTCTATCGAACCCAAAATGGCTATAATTATAGCGGGAACAATAAGACTTGCAAATTTAACATTTTCATACTCTTCAAATGAGATGAGATAAAACCCTGCCTTAATATCACCATATTTGCTACCTATAGTTTGTACACCTTGATCTCCTGCAGTTTTTACAATAATTAAATTTATCGCAGTACAAGCAATTACAGCTATAATTATAGAGGGAATCTTGCGGTTTATTTTATTTAACACCAGTATTAAAATTAAGCCAAATAGACCAATTAAAAATGTGACATAATTAAACTCATGAATATTTTGAGCATATGAAGTTACTTTTGGAATAAACTCTGATCCTGAAGTATGGATTAAACCAAAAAAGTCTCTTATCTGTCCAGTAATTAGCGTTAACCCTATGCCCGTTGTAAAGCCAGTCACCATAGGATGAGAAATATATTTTATTATCTTCCCAGATTTAGTAATTCCCATAATGAGCATCAAAACACCAGCCATTAAAGTTGCTATTTGCAAACCTAAAAGACCAATATTAGGATTTAATAAATAACCATAAATAATTACTACAAATGATGTAGTTGAACCTCCAACCTGAAACCTACTACCGCCTAAAAATGCCAAGATAATACCAGCCATAATAGAGGTATTTATTCCCATTTGCATACCTTTAGTAGACACACTCTCTGGTACAGTTTGAAGTCCTAAAGCTATAGATAAAGGAAGAGCTACAATGGCGACCATGAGTCCTGCCATTATATCATTGAGGATATATTGTTTTTTGTAGTCTTTATAAAATATGAAGATATCTGGCTTCATAAAAATCCCACCCGCCCTCCTTTTTCATGATTATTAACTATATATGTTATTATCTACTATATTAAACACTAAATTGCATGAAAAAGCAAGAATAATGGCATGTCATACACTACAATTTTACAAAAATCACCTTTTTGTAGCACATCACGCTACAGTTTGATAAAAATAGAAATATTGTAGCGCACTACACTACACTTTTGCAAAAATAGAAATATTGTAGCACAGCATACTACAAAAGATAGATGAAAAAAGCCATTGTATTTATATTGTTTCTCTTTGCAATGATTCCTTGGCTTATCCTTTATAGACTCTAGCCCCTAGATGTTCCATACAAAATGGCGTAATAAATGGCGTAATAAATGGCGTAATAAATGGCGTGGCAAATGGCTCACCATACATGTCACCATACATGTCACCATACATGTCACCATACATGTCACCATACATGTCGCTATACATGTCGCTATACATGTCACTATAAATGTCACTGTAAATGTCACTGTAAATGGCACTGTAAATGGCACTGTAAATGGCACTGTAAATGGCACTGTAAATGGCACTATAAATGGCACTGTAAATGGCACTATAAATGGCACTGTAAATGGCACTCAAAAACTGCCACAGCTAAAAATATGAATAAAAACATCGCATTAAAACTATGCCTTATTTATAAATTTGGGACTTGCAGTAGCCATAAGTGGACAATTAACCAAAAGTGGACTTCTATGTTAAAAGTAGTATATTATATATTGAAAAAGGAAGTTTTTTATGTGCTACTACTTATATGGAACAGTCGAAGGCGATGTAAACGAAAATTTATTTAACAAACTGAATAATATGAAATATTTTAAGTTTAAGCTTGGCACATACTCTAGCTTAGTTAGTTGCATAAAAAAAGGCACCGAAGAATTTAGATTAACTAATGGCATGTGCGATTGTGCGACTGCAATTGGTGGCAAAAATCCTAGTTATGACAATGCTACCTTATATGAAGTCGATGAGGAGATAGAGGAATACGTAGAGTTTATTCAAAGCTTAACTGAATTGAGAAATATAAAAAATCTCTACATTTGCAAAAAATATAATAGAGATAAATTAGAAGGCATTATTGAATTACAAATTGATGATATAGATGATTTAAATCTGTTTTTTGCTAACATTAGACCTAACTTAATATACAAAATTGGACTTTATAAAAAATATTTTTAGCTTTGTAGTTTGTACATACTTTATAAATTCTTCTCTTCTAAATTAAACATCTTGTCCTCTTGTATTACTAATTAATTAAAATGACCTATTTATTTAAAAAATTTTAGGTTACATTTCAAGACTATTTTTGTTTAGTAGGAAATCAAAAATACTCATAACTAGTATGCCGTCTTCATTATACAAGGGAGCCAATGCATCCTTTGTAATAATTATTTTTTTAAAAGCATCTTGAGTCATAAGTAAAGATTTCTTCTCTTGTTCTGCTTTCTTGTCACTAGAAATATGCAAAGCTGATTGAATATAATATCGTTTAGATCCTTGATTGCATACAAAATCAATCTCTCGTTGTTTTCTAATATTTTTATTGTTTTTATCAGTTTCATTTGAAATTACAACACCAACATCAACGTTATATCCCCTTACTTTTAATTCATTAAATATTATGTTTTCCATTGCATGATTTTCTTCAATTTGCCTAAAATTTAATCTAGCATTTCGTAATCCTAAATCAGTAAAATAATATTTCAAAGGAGTGTTTATATATTTTTTTCCTTTTACATCATACCTATATGCACTATCTATTAGAAATGAATCTTCCAAATACTCTAGATATTTTTTTACCGTTGTGGGGCTAATTTTTATATTCTTAACACTTTTAAATGTGTTAGAAAGTTTGTTTGGATTTGTTAAAGACCCAATACTTGAGGAAATAATATTTAATAGCTCTTCCAATTCTACCCTATTCCTAACATTATGCCTGCCCACAATATCAGTTATATAAGTTTCTTCAAATAACTTCTTTAAAAAATTAATTTTTTGGTCCACTGTGGTAAACTGTAATACTAACGGAATGCCCCCATAAAGAACATAATCTCTCCATCCTGAATATTCATTGCCAGGATATACGCTCATAAACTCAGAAAATGTAAGTGGATACATGCGAATCTCATCTCCACGTCCTCTAAATTCAGTAATTATATCTTTGGCAAGAAACTTTGCATTACTGCCAGTTACATAAACATCTACATTTTCCATTCTAAGCAAACTGTTAAGGACCGCTTCAAAATCTCCCAATAACTGCACTTCATCAAGAAGAATATAATGCATTTGGTTATCTTTAATTTGCGACTTTAGATAAGGGAAAAATACTGCGGGATCTCGATATTGTTTATTTTCATATATATCAAATGACATTTCAATAATATGTGTATCTGATATTCGCTCAGATTTTAAATGATCACGAAATAATTTAAACAAAAGATATGATTTTCCGCATCTTCGAATACCTGTAATTACTTTTATCAACCTATTGTGCTTTTTTGATATTAATTTATCCAAATATATATCTCTGCTAATTTCCATAAATAACCTCTCTGTGATAAATTTTTGCGGATTTCCGCATTTTTATCTAATATAATTATGCATCTACTAACCCCTCATTGCAAGTCTAGAAGAAATTTTTGCGGGTTTACGCATTTTTATCTAATACAATTATACATCTACTAACCCCTCATTGCAAGTCTAGAAGAAATTTTTGCGGATTTCCGCATTTTTATACTCTAGACTCTCAATCTGTAAAGTTAAAATAAGATAATCTCTAAAATACAACTACAGTTATTTTGCAATAAACATTAAACTTCAAAAAATAAATATTAAAGTCAAATACACATTTTGCTAATGAGCATGCACTTATTTTTGAACAAACTTTAGACTTAACAAGACTTAACGACATTTGTTTTATTTGTAATACTCCTTAACAACGATAGCTATTTATGATACACTAAAGGTGAAGTTTTTTTAAAACTAACCCTAATTATATGAGGAGGAAAAAATAATTTATGGAAAAAATAAATAAAAATGGATTTGGTATTACTAGATGGGAAAAAGCTGCAGATATTAATGCAAGGTTAAAAAATTTAACCAGCAAACCTATACATAGTATATCGGAAGACTATTTAAAAAATGAAGTTTTGCCTCACTTTGACACAAAGTGTGCTAAATCAAAAGAGATAACTGCTGAGGCAAAACAATATATACCAGGGGGAGTACAACATAATCTAGCTTTTAACTATCCATTCCCAATGTGTATGGTGAAAGCTGAAGGTGCATATCTATATGATATAGATGGCAACAAGTACTATGATTTCTTGCAAGCTGGCGGACCTACTATTTTAGGCTCTAATAATGAAAATGTTAGAAAAGAAGCCATTAAGCTAATCAATGAATGCGGCCCTGTTACTGGATTATTTCATGAGGCAGAATTGCTTATTGCAAAAGAAATTAATAAGCATATGCCATGGGTAGAAAAATTTAGAATGTTAGGTTCTGGTACTGAAGCTGTTATGGGCTCACTTAGAATTGCTAGAATCGCAACTAAAAAGAAGAAAATAATCAAGATGGGCGGAGCATATCATGGCTGGTCAGATCAAATGGTATATGACCTAAAAATAGGTGGAACGAGAAACCTAACTGAATCACACGGTATCCCATCTCACATATTTAGGCATACTCAAGCTGTTAGAAATAATGATATCCAAGCTCTAAAAGGTTTAATGGCAACTAATCAACTTTGTGGCGGAACTGCTGCTGTCATTTTAGAGCCATTTGGACCAGAATCAGGAACAAGACCAGTGGATTTAGACTTTGCAAAACAAGTTAGAGAGCTTTGCGACAAATATGGCGCCTTGCTAATTTTTGATGAAGTTGTAACAGGTTTTAGAGTAGGACTTGGTGGAGCCCAAGGATTTTTCGGAGTTCAACCAGACCTTACAATATTTGGAAAAGTTGTTGCTGGTGGATATCCTGCTGCTGGTGGTATCGGCGGAAAGAAAAAATATGTTGATGCTCTAGCTGGTGGAGTTGCGACAATGATGAAAAAAGCATATGTTGGTGGAACTTTGGCTGCTAACCCCCTATCAGCACTTGCTGGATACCTAACTATTAAAGAAATTGAAAAAACAGATGCTTGTGTTAAAGCAGGTAAAGCTGGCGATAGATTGACAGATGGATTGCAAATATTAATTGATAAATATGAGCTTCCTTTTGTTGCATATAACCAAGGATCAATTTGTCACTTAGAATGTACGGGTGCTATGAGCTTTGATTTCTCATCTAGGTCATTTTTGAAGTCTGCAATTGGCGCTTTAAGAGCAAAACCTGAAATGCTTCGTAGAAAAGTTGCAATGGAACATATGGGTGCAGCTTATATGGCAAATGGAATAGTCACACTTGCAGGAAGCAGACTATATACATCTGCAGCAGATACTGATGAAGTAATCGATGGTGCATTAAATAGATTTGAAGATGTCTTCAAACATGTAGTTTCATATGGCGGAAAAGAAGAATTTTTCAATCACAAATAGAAATTAATATTTAAACAAAACATTTTGAATAGAGCTAGATTGTTTTCTAGCTCTATTTTTATGTGTTATATGACAAAGTTCTATAGGTAGTTTAAATAAAAACAATGCAGTTTCGGTAGCGACTATAATATACAAGACTAAAATAACTATAGTTATGCTGCTTTGATAGCAAATGATGCTTAATAGTGATATTAATAAAATAAAAGACAACACTTCTAAAATGTTATATAATTGTATTGCTTATAAGTTTTATATATTTATATAAAGTAATGTTGCTAACTATTTTTACTGGTTAAATTCCAACAACATTATTATACGAGAAAAATATGGCACAATATGATTTTAGAAAATTAATCATCAAATATGCACTAGAATTAGCAAATGATAAAATGACAAGTCAAGGCAAAGATTTTATCAGCTATAGAATTAATCAAAATACTATGTTTATTACTAAACCTGGAGCCGATTTTGCAAATCTGAAAAACGATGATATCGTAATAGAAATCATCAATAAAGATGCAAAAGATAAAGAAGTTGCTTTGCACTCTAATATTTATGCAACAAAGATTGAAATAAACGCCATAATTCACTCTAATCATGACCTTATAGAAACTGCAGCAAATATGAAAAAGAAAATGAAAGCACCACTAGATGACATGGCTCAAATTGTTGGACCAACACTTAGAGTTGTTCAAAAAAATGAAGTTAAAGATATCATGAAAGCTCTAAAAGGTAGAGACGCCTGTCTTGTTAAAGGCGAAGGTGCCATATCTTTAGGTAGGACAATAGCTGAAGCTCACACCGGTGCAATGGTATTATTTAAAGCTTGCAAATGTCATGCTGAAGGTCAAAAGCTTGGAGGTACAGTTACTATTCCGTTTTTAGAATCTTTCCTTATGCACAAAGTTTACAAGATGAAATATAGTAATGTTAACCAAGAATTAATGATTAAAAAAGAAAAAGAAGAAGCTTTAATTGGACCAAATGATGATACAAGTGGTTTAAATATATAGATATAATAGTAAAATATAGATACTTTAGATATATAAATGCAAATATGAAGGTAAAATATAGATGCTTTTAGGTATACGATGAAATATCTTTGGTTTAGATATATAAATATAAAAGAAAAATGCAGACACTTTTTAAACATATATAATAAAACTGTCTTGCAAATATGAAGGTAAAAATATAGACACTTTTAGATATACAATAAAATATCTTATAAGTATAAGAGGTATATTATGAATGAAATGGATATTAGAAAAAAGATTATTGAAACGGGCTTAAACTTAGTTAAAGATAGATTAGTGCAAGGAACATGGGGAAACATTTCTATGAGAATAGACGATGAATATATGATAGTCACCCCAAGTGGATTAGACTATTCAATTTTAAAACCTGAAGATTTGCCAAAGGTTAGCATTTTAGATACAAAAGAATGGACTGGTCCATATAAACCTACAACTGAAAGAAAAGTTCATGCTGCAATATATAGAAGTAGACCCGATGTTATGGCAGTTATCCATACTCACCCTATGAATGCTTCAGTTTTTGCAAGCTCTAGAAAAAATATCCCATTGTTTAATGATGAGTTAAAATCTTGCCTAAAACATGATGTTATCGTATCAAAATATGCCCTACCAGGAACTAAAAAAATGCAAAAAGTAACAACCCAAGCTCTTGGCGAAAATGATGCTTGCCTACTTGCAAATCATGGAGCTTTCTCCTGCGGAAAAACTATGGAAGATGCCTACAATGTTTTAGCAACAATTGAAAAAGCTTGTGAAGAATATCTAACTAAAAAATAGTCGCTTAACTTAAAGTAATTTGAAAAATTTTAATTAATGTAAAAAAGGAGCTGTTAAGAAACCCCAAAAAATCTTAACAGCACCTTTTTATTGTCAAAACACAAACACATTTAGAGAAGTGCTATTTTGATATTAGCTATTTATATGTTGTAGTTATTTAAACGTTTCTTAACAGCCCCAGTTTTTCAAATGAATATAACGACCTACATGCCCCACACTAACCAAATAAGGACATAGCCTGTGACTACTGCAATTAAAGTAAATGGGACACTAATTTTCATAAACTGCAAGGCTTTAACTTCATGTCCATCTTTTCTTAAAATTCCAAGTGCAGTAATATTTGCTGATGCTCCGATAGGAGTAAGGTTTCCACCAAGTGTTGCACCAGAAATCAAACCAAAATACAATAATGTTGGGTCTACACCCATCAATGCAGCAATTCCAGATACTACTGGCAACATAGTTGCGACATAAGGAATATTGTCAATAAAAGCAGATAGCAAAACGGAAAACCATACCAAAATTGAATAAATTGCAAAAAGATTTCCGCCAGATAAACTAACAAAGAACTCACTTAATCTATCTATAACACCAGCCTCTTTTATCCCAGCAATGACTACAAATAAGCTACCAAGTAATAACAATGTAAAGAAATCTATTTCTTTAACTGTTTCTAATGTTACCTTAACATTTTTTTCAGTTATAGCTTCTTTTATTAATCCAATAAGCAATAAACTGACACAAATAACTCCATTAGTTAAATCAAGTTCTCCTGCCATTATTTTTGCCTTAGCAGGTAAAAATGAAGCAATTATCAAAAGAACAATCATTAATAAAAGCAAAACAGATGGGAAAAAATCTTTTACTTTCGTTTGGTCTTCTAGTGTAATTTTTTGTTTATCTTTTCTAAAAACAAAAAGCAAAAGTAATGTGGCTAATATCGCACTAATTTGAACAACAAAGAAAAGTCCCATCTTCCCCCTATAAATGAAAAAGTCTAAAAATGTCATATTTGCATAACCACCAAGCATAATGGATGTAGTATCCCCTACCAAAGTAGCTGCACCTTGAAGATTTGAAGATATAGCTATAGCAATAATACAATTGACTGGTGATATTTCTAGTTTTTTGCAAATTGTTAAAGCAATAGGAGCAATCATAAGAACAGTTGCAACATTATCTATAAATGCGGAAACTAAACCTGCAAAGAAAGAAAGTGAAACCATTGCCCATTGAACATTTGGGGTTTTATGAATGATTTTTTCAGCAAGAAGGGATGGCATTTCAGACTTGATAAAAAGAGCAACAATGCCCATTGTTCCTCCTATCATCATCAAAACATTCCAGTCAACTGATTCTAATAACTTTTTAATTGGCAATATTCCAATAGCAAGATATAATACTGCGGATACTAAAGCTACATATGCCCTATATTTTGGCAAAGCTAATAGTAAAATATACGTTACAGCAAACAATACAATTGCAATGATAAATTTTGTTGATTCAGCCATTTGTCTCTCCTAAAAATCCTACCCTAAATATTATATACCATATCCAACTTTTTTTACACTACAAAATATTTTTTAAACTACTATATTTGTGAAATGAAATGCTGTCAATTACTCTATTGAAAAAACCACCAAATTTGGTGGTTTTTATTACATGAAACATAAGAAATATAATCTTTTATGGATTAACCCTTAGCACTGTATATAGTTTCATTTGACGGTGACCAAGGCGTAATGAATATTCAAATGTGTAATACATTGCTCTACCTTCTGTGTAAGTTACTATATCACGCCAATTGTTGACTAATTGTGTTCCAAAGTTTGTTGGCGACCACGTTGTTGTACGATATACTGTTGCACTTCTCCAGTCAACTGGATACATATAGTCATAGTCATGTCCAGGCACCTCAATGGTTTGTATTCCCAAAAATCCTCCTGAGGTTGTATATGGATCGATATGGTCTCTCATAGACATCATTGGTAGATACTGTAAGCTAAATGGTGTTCCAGAAGCTATTTCAATTCTTGGATATTGATTGTCTGGGCTCCATCTAATTTGTTCAGATAAACCTTGTTGCACAACTGTTGACTTGTATTTTGCTGCTGGGAATGTTTGAGTCCTATCACCAACAGTCATGACACCTTGATCATCTAAGCCAACATATCTCCATTGTTCTTCTGGTGGTAGCTGAGGAGCTATCATTCCATGACCAAACGATGTTGCAGGGTGATATAGGCCTACCCCTTGAATAAATAGAGAGTTATTAGGAGTTCCTTCACCATTTGTATAGCTAGATGGATCTTCATATGCAGTCAGATAAATCTCACCACCTACAGGATCTTCAGGGCTTGGATATGCTCTTACTGTTGTTGCATCCCAATAAATTATACCTGCATAACCTTGCTCAACTACTGGTGTTGGATCATCTTGGCTTATCGATGGTTGTCTAAATTGTGATGGTGTAGCCTTTTGTGCAGAAATTTGTATTTCTGCATCCAAGCTGTAGATATCTCCTATCACACTTAAGCCTACTGTTTTTGCATCCTCATCATCATCAAAGCTATCTTCTATCACAGAGAATATTCTAGTATTTGTGTCTCCAAGATTGAACGTATATTCAAGTGGTATGGTTCTAGATTGTGAGTATGTGCTTCCTGCAAACACTTGTTTAAACGTCTTTTGTAAAGTAGTGGTTTTGCCAACTTCTAAAGAAATCATGTTATCAACTGTATTCATTAGTAAAACTTTCTCTGGTCTTACATTAAATTCATATTCAATTACTTGGCCACCTCTTCCTCCAAGCTGCAAGTATGCTTTTTGTGTTTCTTGTGTATCAAACCAATTAACCTCATCAAAGCTCCACTTATTAACTCTATTTCTATATGTACCGCCACCTCTAAATCCTGTGAACTCAACTATACCACCGTCAAAAGAGACCCTTAATCCGTCGTTTGATCTTATATCTATTGTAGAAGATGGTGTCAATCTTTCTCCAGGCATTACTTCTGCCATATGTGCTAAATCTCCTCTAACACTAGAAGGTAGTAAAATAACTTCTTCCATAGAGAAGGTTCTAGTAGCTTCTCTAAACAATGTAGGATTAGGTATAGTCCATAGATTTGGGCTATTATGTACTTCAACAGAATGAGTTTGTCCATCTAAATCTAGTCTAAAGGTTGTTCTCATAACTTCTTTATTGTAATGAACTAGCAAGCGATTACCAAAAGATCCTGACCAAATTGAATCTGTAACATCAACAAAGTCTGTTGCCTTTCTTGGATTTGCAAACAAAGCTGCTCTTTTTGATAAGTATTCTTCAGTATTTCCAAAATTCCTTGCTTCAAGTATTGTAGTATTTAATTCTTCTAAGGCATCTTTTGTTCCTACATAAACTCTGTATTCTGTAGGTAGAGGAATTCCACCAAGCTTAATGTATTCATATGGATTCCTTACATAATAACTTTCATTTGTTGTTGCACCAAGCTGATATTCTAGGGCTTGAATATTATTTGAGTGAGCATATGGCATTCCCCAATCCTTGAAATCTTTAGCTGTTTCATTTTCAATAACTTCAAAACCTAAAATGTATGCCTCTTCACAATGTGCATCAAATTTTGCATATTGTTGTCCGCCTTCACCAAGTCCAAATCCTGGAATTTTAATATAAAATCTTGCATCTTTACCTTTATGTGATATGCCTCTTGTTGAATCTAGGGTAAATCTAATTCTCATAGACTCTTCTGCTTCTGAAACAGTAATGTAGTTATTTTCTGTTGTAAATAGATTTGCATAACCTCCCATTGTAAAGGTAATATCATATGCACCTTCCTCAGAGCCACCTGGTACATTTTCTGGAATATTTCCAAAGCGTAAAGTGAAGTATCTTGAAGTAGATGGATCATCTCCACCAAATAAATCTCTTACCACATCAGCAGCGACATCATATGAGTAGTTATATTTATATGGTTTAATTGTAGGTTTAATTGGGATTTCTTCGCCATATTTATCAAGCATTGGATATGGGAATCTACCTGAAATTTGTCTTCCCGTTGTTTCGTCTAAAACAAGCTCGTTGTCTATAGTTATTAAACGACCAAGTTCATCGCGTACTTGTTCTGTATATATCTTGTCTCCATTTTCATCTACAACATAATCTAAATCTGTAGGATGATTATCTTGTAGGTATACTGGTTCATAAAGATTAGTAAAGCCAGTAACAGTTCTATCTAACACCCTTACATTGTATTTTACGCTTTGAGCAAAACGATTATCATTTGCAGCTTGATTTGCATTTGCAGCTATTCTATTTAACTTAACAATTGCAATTGCATTGTTATTTAATTCTGCTCCTTTAACAGAAACTTTGACACCAGCAATATTCCAATCAACCTTCATTTGACTAGCATCAACTGGCGCATTATATGGATTTAATCCATACTTTCCAACTAAATCGCCATCTTGTGCAAATTTTACATTTATAGATTCTTTTGGATAAATTTCATCTGGGTTATATACTCTAAATGGATCAAATACAAAGTGCAATCCTTTTTCCCCATCTTCTTTTGCAAAAGGTGAGTCACTAACAGCAAATAACTTTGATATCTCTCTATTCACGACAACTACAGGAATAATAATTGTTTGATATCCACCAGCTTCATTACCCATCTTTGCAGTAATTCTGCCTGTACCACCCTTGTAGTCTATTTCTTTTGATACTCTACCTGATGGCGACAAGATATGATATGCATGAGTTCTATCATATTCAACAGATGTTGTTGTCCTAAATCCAGATGCAGTCATAATGACAACATTATCTTCCGTAATTATATTAACCTTGTTAGATTCAATGTCTTCAAACATTGGAATTTCCACTCTATATGTTGAATTATGCTCTGTAAATGAAGTTGGTGTATATGTTCTATATTTATAGTCTTCATAACCAGGCTCAGAAATAGCATCTCCATATTTCACTGCATATGGATCGATGAATACAGCATCTTCAATACCTGCAACGTATGTCATATCATAAATTGTTCCAGTGATTGTTAGTAGATACATTGCATCTTTTGCTATAGTATCGCCTTTTCTACCAAAGTTTACAACAGCTCTAATACTTCTTCCTTTATACAAGTCTTGTAGTATTGTAGGTCTTCCAGTATTTGCATCAAAGATTTGATATGAATCTTGAGAGAGTTCAAAGACAATTTCTTTTAGTGAATTATTGCCTAAAATATTTCCTGAAACATCTTCATTGCCATATCTATTGACACGATAAATAATTTCAATTGGGAATGCAAAGGCATCATCAGCAAAATCTTCACTATAACCCTTGACATATGGGTCAATGTTGATGTGATTTGAATATGGAAGCACACTACCATCTCTATATCTTACGAAACGGTCTTGCGTTCTTCTGTTTATAACTTCAATTGGTATGCTAATTGATTGTCTACCAGTTACTCTACCATTTTCTTCTACATAAATTGTAGCAATTGCACTAGAACCATTGCTTTCGTTATACATGCCACCATAAATTGTTAGCTGTGATAAAGCTCTACTTATATCCCAACTTACAAATACTTCACGTCTTGCATTTATTGTCTTTCCTTCTTCTTCACTACCTGCACTTCCTAAGTTTGCTAAAACTTTGCTTGGTAATCCAACAAAACCAACATATGGGTCAACTACTAATTTTTCAATTTGTCCAAGGCTATTTAATCTAACAACTGAATCTTCCGTTAAAGGCTCTGTTTCGCTTATTGAGAGGCTAAATAACTCTGATGGCAATACTTCAACATTGATTAAGAAGTTTTGCTCTAACCCTTGAATTCCTTTGCCTATCGTGGCCCTTAATCTATATGTACCACCAGTCTTATCGTAAACTAAACCAACTTGGCTGACTTCAACTGAAACATTTTCATCTATAGCACCTTGTTTGAATAGAACTTGTACACCAGGATTAAATTCAACAATTTCAATAGCTACAGCTTTTACTGCATCATATGCGCTTAGACCTATTGGATTTGCATCGTATTCATATTCTTCTAGTGTATAACCTGCATTTGCAAGTTCTGATATGTATGCAGGAGTTGTCTTGCCATGACCTCTATAGCCAACATAAATTACTTGGTTTACACTATCTAGATATGAAACTAGAACTTGACCACTTAATTTGAGATATTGTAATGCACTATCTATCTCTGTTATTTCACTTGGCCATTCGTTAAGCGTTAATTGTTCAAGACCATTTACAACATCAAGTATATTGGTATTTTGTTTGATTATTGGATCTGATACATTATATGAGGCATTTCCATATGAAATTGCAATTAAAGTAGCCTTGCCTAAGTCTGCAAACTCGATCTTATCATACAAGCTACCTTTTAGGGTTTGCTCACCATACCAAGTTCTAATTGCCACTGCGATTCTTTCTTGTACAGTAAATTCCATTGGTCTTTCTTGCCTTATAGAAAGAGTATTAGTCGTTGTATCATCTTCATGGATAACTCTTAAAATTCCACCAAAGTCTTCTGTTATGCCAAAGCCTACCATCTTGTTATATACATATTCGTACAAATATGTGTATGGAATATCTGGATAATCAATATCTAATTCTTTGGTAATTTCTGTTTCACTGTCATTAGATTTTACAGCTACACTAACTTTGCCATCAATTGCACCTAAAGCATTATTTATTTGCTCTATTATATTTCCATATGGATTTAGAGACACTTCATTTGTAATGCCACCAAAGCTTACAATTGTTTGTCCGATTTGGAAAATCTTAATTTCTACTGGGTGATATCCAAATAGGCCGCCACCAACTCTTCCTACAACAGTTCTTTCTACATCTTCAAAATGTTTAAATGCATTAATTTCTAGCCATTCTACCGGTAAATCATTATATTCAGTAAGTGGGTTATCTGGATCTGAAGCATTTGGAACTAGACTTTCTACTCTTGCATAATGTGGAAGCTTAATACCATCAAATGCATAGAATGTATTAGATTTAGTGTTATCTGCTACATCAGCAATTGTAAACTCATCAGAATAGTCTTCATCTTTGAAGTATTGCACTGAGGTTATTTCTCTTGATTTCAAGTTAATATATCTAACTGGAATTACTCTTCTATTATTATCACTTACACCAAGTGTAGCATTTCCAATGATTCCCTCAACTTGTGAGTAGAAGCTCTCTTTATCTACACCAAGGTCAAATACTACAGGAACAGCTTCTTCAGTTTCAAATTCATCTTGCAATTTAACGTTAATCAATTTTGGAAGCTCAAAATTAACAGGGTCTTTTATCTTTATTGTTACCTTTGGATCAGCATCATTATTTACTTCAATTGTAAATCCATTAACATCTGATGTTACTGGAGCAATATTTGAATATTCATGATTTGATAAGAAGCCATCATTTGTTAATTGATATTGGATTTCTTGAGACCATATTGGGTTTTCTGCATAACCAACATTTCCAATTCTTACTTTTATACCCACTGTTCTACCGTCTAAGTATATTCCACCTTCTTCAATAAAGTTCCAAGATATAACTTCAAACATATCTCTAGCAATCGTAACATTTAGACCTTTAACTTTTGCCTTGATTCCTGCTTGCTCTAACATGTCATCGATATTACCTTTCATAGCTGGGTCTTTAGTATCTTTTAATCCGATTAAATAATCGATATCTGTAGATTCTGCAAAATATGGATTAATATCTATACTTGGGATTATAAACTTTTCAATCTCGGTCTTTCTCAAGGTTATTCTTACATTTTTGACTACATAATTGCCAAGATTTTGATCAACAAGTAATGCATTTGTATAATAGAATCTTCCAACATATGAAGGTTTAATAAATCTAATATCTTTGTAGTATCTAACATCGTTATATGTAATGTAATCTTCACTTGCCGTTACAAAATCCCATGAAGTTGTATTTGATCCCTCTCTAAAGGTTCTATCACTAATTGCAAAGTAAACTTCTGTTGGAGCAGTGATATTTTCAACCCCATCACTATACATAACAGTTTGAATATTTGATAAGCAAGCTGCACTTTCTGTTGTAGGTGTAGGTTCGCCGCCCAAAGTATATTCACTATATGGATAAACTGTTACATTTTGCAAGTTAACAGGCAATCTTCTATGTATTGTATATTCAACTGGAATATATTGAGCATATGGGTCTTCTCCAACCTTTGCTTTTATCGTATACTTCCAAGAAGTTTCTCCTTCTTCAGTCTTGTAATTAAATGAACGTTTTCTAGCATCATCATATTCCCATACAAAGTCAATGCCTTCTTGTGCTGTAACAGTGGTATGAGCAACACCATTTGCCCCAAATCCAATTACTATTTCATTTGGCAAGTTAAAGTCTTGTCCTTGGAATGGATAAATGTGCCTATTTATATAAGGTATCGTATCTAGTAAGTTGTGTGTTACAATCTCTCTTCCTAAAACTCTAATGACAAGTTTAATCGCTTGTACATTTCTTCTTTGATCTAACACATTTAGATATACAACATAGTCTGGATGAGTTGTAGCTCTTGGATTATAGTTGTTTAGTCCACTAACATCAACTGAAGCAACTCTCCATCCTATTGTTTCATACCTATTTGCGCCAGTGCCAGTTGCTATAGTGATATTTTTAATAGACCTCATTTGTGCTACGATGTTGATGTTGTCTAGTGGATTATATTCAATATAGTAAGTAGTTCCACCTTCACCATCATCTTCAGTTTTAAGTACAGAGTCTAATTCTCTATTTGTAAATCTAAATGTAGAAGATACAACATTAGTTACTGGAACGCCTTCTTCTGCCTCAATATTTTCTTCTAAAACAATATGTCTTGAAGATTCACCAAGTGCTGTTACATAGTTTACAAAATCAGCTCTTGTTACATTTTCATATTCAATAACTAGTGCTCCACCGTGCCAATCGTAATATCTATACATTCCAATACAATTTGCTGTTTCACTATTGATTTGATAGAATCTTCCAAATGGAGTAACTTCTAATTCACTATATCTATTTGCTAGCTTAATAGCAGCATTCTTAATCGAGAAGACACCTTCATCAATTTTAAAAGCTGGATGATTTGCCATATCATAATCATAGTTTGACATTACAGCATACATCTTGCCATGGCCTGTCTTATAAATAGATGTTCTTTCCAATCTTGAAATACTTACTATTTCTTCTGCCACTCTTGATTTAATCTTGATTGGCACATTAATTGTAACCTTTCTAGCTTCTATACCCATAGCTGGAATTGATGCACCATCATTTGGTCTAGAAGGATCAAACCAATATGTTAATTTCGCATTAACAGTCTCTCCTTCCCAAGAAATATCTAGATTACTTAAATCCCAATCAAGATGATTGAAAAGATATTCTCTTATTACATAATCTTTTCCAGCAATTTGCATAGGAGTTCCATTTGGTTGTAGATATACTTTCTTAGTTGCATATCTCAACATTTGTGGAAGTGCAGCCTTATATGCATCTAAGTCAAAATCTAATGGATCAATTTCTGGAAGATCAAATACTTTTGTCCTTTCTTCTGCTGGTGTAGTTGTGTCTTCAACCCATGCTTTTGTTTGCTCATTGTATGAATACATAAATGTTGAATTTGGATCAACCATAATTCCATTTTCTATCTCTACAGGAATCTTATCAATTATGTATGAATTTTGAGCTTTTCCATAAATCTTATTTCCTACATAACCTACTAATACTCCTTCTTGAACACCTTCTTCTCTTGGAGTAAAGTTAATCCTGCTGAAATCCCAGAACATATATACACCCTTGCTATCTCTAGAATCTCCTCCGTCTGCAAAAATTACGTCTGCTCTTGAAGGTAAAACATTATGGAAATCTTTTTCTATAAATCCACCAGTTGAAGGATCAACATTATGTCTAACTCCGCCCTCTTCATTTGCCCAAGTTCCGCCAATAGCCGTAAAGTCTAATATATTGTATGGATCATGGAAAATAATTTTCTCTGGTGGTGAAAGTGGTATCGTCAATAAATCCTTTCCATCAACTTCCTCGCCATCTTTAATCTCTTTATTAAGCTCAGCTCTATTCATTGCTCCAGTCTGAGCAACATTTCTTATAGCAAAACCATTGTTATCAATATCAATTTCTAGATAATAGTCATCTTTTGCATTCATTATTGATAATGCTTTAATTTCATCGTTTGATAAAACTCTATACTCATAGTGGCTCAAGGTTTCAGGATCTGTACTTACATTTCCTTCAGCATCTACAGGCCAAAATGCAGTTGTTCCTAATTCATAGTCCTCTTCATCTGCACAGCCATATACATCTCTTACATAAGTTTTTCCTATGACTCTTTCAATTACATTGCCATTAATATCCATAGAATATCTTGTATCTGTAATGATTAAATAAGAGTTTACTGTAGTCTTTTTTATCCACCTTTGAATCATATCTTCAATAGCTTGGAACTTTTCATTGATTGGGTTACCATCAATACCATAAATTACAGTATCTGCTCTCAATTCAGTTGCTACAGGATTAAACTTATCAGTTGGATCAATTTCTAGAACAATGCCATTTGCTGATGGTGCATCTCCGCCTTCATAAGTTTTCTTCTTCAAGGAGTTTGTATAGCTTGCACCATTTATGAATGCAACAATTCTATCAACTAAAGTTCCGTCATTATGATTTAAGAATAGTTTTGCATACACTGACTTATCAACAAAGTCTAATTTTCTTTCATAGCCTTGTTTTAAATTGCCATCATCGTCTAAAATGCTTTCCAAATCAGCAGTCGTAGAATATTCATAATTTACACCATATTCTGGATTTTCATGGTTTTTATAATTATATCCAACTAGATTTGAGCCAACTGGTATAATACCTTCGTTTGAAACTAAATTTTTAACATTAGTTCTAATTTGTCCATCATCAATATGTTCTTTTTCTCTTCTATTTCCAGAATGTCCTGAGCCAGGCTCACCGACGCCTTCTGCCATTGTTGACACCATATCTTCTTTTTGAAGTGGTGAACCTTCTAAATCTCTTTCTTTCATCATTGAGTATGGTGGATTTAGTGGTAGTATATGAGAGATTAATCTAGTTATTTGATCTAAAATATCTTTTAAATACCTATATGCAATCAATTGGACTACGCCCATTAAACTATTAACTGTATCTCCAAATGATAAAGCACCTAAAACACCATTTAACAAGGTAGATACAACAGCACCTGAAATTTGTGGACCTGCTCTATATAAGTCTGATGTATAATCTGCTCTATTTGCAAAAGTATAGTCATATATTTGCATATCTCTAGAATCGTCAAACTGTCCATCAAAACTCATATCTCCAATCTTTGTATCTTTTGTGCCTTCTGGAATTAAAATTAAATCTTTCGTTCCAATTCTTCTATCTGGAAGCATTGCTCCATAACCAAGTAGAGGATATATCATTTCATATATTAAATTGAAAATTGTATCAAATAGACCTGAGCTTAACCATAATTCAATATATGAAACTCTGTCCGAATAATCTTTTGCACCTTTTTCAAAGCCTGATAAGTAGTTACTCCATGGAACAAATACTGGTTTTCCTAATTCATCTAACGTTGCTTTTGTTGTATCAACATCTGGAATAGCTCCAACAGCGGCATTACCACCTTGTTGAATTATCCATTGAACGATTGAACCACCAACACCACCGATTAAATTCCCTATCGCAGTTGCAGCAGCATCAATAGCTTGTCCGCCTGCCCAACCAATTAGCGAATTAACAACACTATCGCCCATAGTCCTTGCCCATTCAGTTGTAGTCATAGGTATTCCATCTGGAGTATAACCTGGGTCTGTTGGGTCTGAACGTAAATATGCTTCATATTCTTCTAAGGTCTCACCCTCATTAATTGGTCTTCCACCCTTTGCATCTAAAGTATCTGCACCCAATCTTAATTTAATTCCTTGAAGCATTCCTTGATTTGCTATTGGATTTTCTTGTGACCAGTGAGCTGCTCTTGGGACTAAAATCAATTCACCTAAATTGTGATTTGAGCTTTCCATTGAGCCTGAAGATAAAACAAATGGAGCAAAGTTATAGTTTTCATAAACTTTAGACCTTACCTTAACAATCATTTCAACACCATATGGTAAGTCTTGTAAGAGAAGTTCTCCAGTTTCAGATATATTAGAACCTACTCCCAAAATTGTATGCGAATATTGATTATTTTGATCAAATCCTAGAGTCTTTTCTTCAGCAAGAACTGCAGTATATTCTGGATCACCCATTCTATCTTTGATTGTTACAGCTGTAGTAAAGTTTCTAATTGTATTGTCAAGCTTATTCTTTCCTATATTATAGAAGTTAAATGCCTCATCACTTTGTCCTTGTAGCCTTTCTTCCTTTACAAGTTGATTAATTCTCAAAGTGCCATCTGCAGATTTTTGTTCGCCATATAATGAATCTGTTTCTCTAATATTCTTGCCTTCTCTTGTAATCCAAATTTCTATATCTTGTGCATCAACAGGCTTTAAGTCTGCTCTCTTGAAACCAAGAATTATCATATTTTGGCTTGGTAAAGCTCTCACTTCAAAAGTAGCTTTATAATGGTGAGAATGTGCAACATATGCAAGACCAGTAAGCTTTTCTTCCACTCTCCAGTCATTTATAGCATTGTTTGCATCAGGCTTAAAGAATGGAATTACTCCCACAGGAACTCCATCTTGATATTCTTGAACAATTAAGTTAAACATTGCTTGCTTCAATGCTTCATATGAATCTAATTGATAGACTACAACTGATGAGTTTTTGTATAGGGTTGAATTGTGTATTTGATTAGATCCTATTAAAGACTCCATATGTGCTTTTGAAAATGCGTAAGTTGCAGTTACAACTTCACTATTTGGATATGAAGTACTATCTACAGTATCTACAAATGTAGATATGAATCCCGCAGCTGAAGTTATATCATCAAATATTGGACTCTCTTCCATTGTCTTAAACATTGCCATAACTTGTCTTGGATCAAATTGATATAGATAATCGTGAACAATTTCTGCAATTGGAGTATCAATGAAGGTTGCAGGATCTACATATTCAAAGTTTACATATTCTCTAGATAAAATAGTGCCATTATGTACAATCTTAATTAGATGCTCTGTATTACCACTTAGTACTACTGTGTTAGTACCTTCATATATTTCGCCATATACTGTTGCTACCTCAATCTCGTTTAGATATACCTTTGCATTAGTGAATCTATTTTGAATTGCACCAACAGGTCTTGCATCTTTTACAGTACCTCTAACTCTTATAGATCCTATTGGGAATTGTACAGGCTCTTCAAGTAAGTGCAGAGTTTCATTAACTTCTTTTACTGGAGCAAATATATTGCTTTCAACTTCAACATTTGGTATTGTTGCACTTTGGTATCCGTCTTTTGAAATCTCAAGTGTTACTAAACCTGTTGCAATATTTACAAATGCAAACTCACCAAATTTATTTGTAGTAGTTTCATAAGTAATTCGCTCACCAGCATCAGCAGGGTCTTTTTTAAACAAGACTTCTGCTTTGACAGTTGCACCCTCAATAACTTCATTTTCACCAGTACCATAGATAGTACCTGTCATTGAGCCATATTTAGTAATATCAATAATTGGTTGATTTGCACTTAGAAGAACTGGCATATATAGTGCCATAATAGTTATTCCACCATCTGTGAAATTATCTACTATCATACCTACTCTTAAAGGATTACCATAGCCAGTTGCATCTCCAATTGCAGTTGCAATCCACTCAGATAGAGGTCGAGCAATAATCGGACCAAGTCCACTAATAAATGGACCTACAGTTGGAATTGCATTCAATGCAGCACTAATAATAGCACCCATAACTCTAGATAAAATTGGGACAAGGTCGATAGTTAAGATTGTAGATAGAGATATCTTTAATTGAGCATTCCTAACAAAAGCTCTAACACCTTGTGGTCTCCAATGAGCTTTATTGTCTGACTTAGTAGCACCTGCAACTTGAGTTAATTGATCGATTCTAATAGATAACTCATTATATCTTTCTCTATATGCATTAATTCTAAGTCTTCTATATGCATGGTTAAATAAGATTGGTTGATATGGTGCTAAAACATTATTTAAAACACCCCTATCTGCAAGCCATCTTAAAAATACATAGAATCCTTCATCTGTAGAAGAGTCGCCACCAAATATCGAACCAGGAGCTGCAAAAGCATTATCATAACTATCTTTAAATGTATGTGTATAGTCAGGATCATCGGCTTTTTTAGCAACTGAATAATATGTAGGACCAGTAGATGCATCTAGTTCAAATGGTGTAAACATTATCTTTCCAACACCACCATATTTTAAGTTTCTCAAGAAATAGTAGTCATTTCTCTTTTCTAAGAATATCTTAAAGTCTTTAAATACTATCACATCTATTAAAGTAGAAACTATAGCGGTTAAATCTGCTCCAACTGCAAGACTGCCAGCAGAGTCAAGACCTAGAGATATTCCAGGTAATCCGCCATATTTAGCTTTACCTCCAGGAATATTTTTAACTTTAAATGTTTCTGCTTTTGTACCTAGCTTTAGATCTAATCCACGTTCTGGAATTACAACCTCTAAATAGTTTCCAATCTTATCAAGCTTCAAACTCAAAGCTAAGTTGTTAATTCCTTGATATGTATTCCAAATGATTCTAATATCTGCAAATTTTGGCATCGGAGCACCAAGTGTACCACCAAGCAATAAGTCTAATACTCCAAAGTTTGGATTAATGATTAACTCTTGATTAGAAATTAATATTCTTAATGCTGCACTTTCATCATAACCCCCTGCACCACCAGATGAAGGAGCTTCGCCCTCTTCCTCTTCTTCTATTGGAGGTTCTTCTGGAATAATTTCTTCTGGAATAGCTTCTTCATCAGGAAGAATATCACCAAGGTCAGTATTTCCAAGGTCATCGAAAACATCATTTAGCATTTGTCCAAGAGGTAATCCAACACCTTGCTCTAAAAACTCGCCTAAGAAGTTATTTAAAATTGACAATAAGTCTATTCCAGAAATTGCCGCTTGGAATAAACCAAGACCTGCTAGATTTGCATAAACCATATTGTCTTTACCAAGATAATAAATGCCAATAATTACATCTTCTCTTGCATATGTAATTTCTAAAGATATGGTAGTTTCTTCTAAATTGGCAAGATCACCAAATACCTTTAGTTCTAATCCATATATGATAAGTGAATTTTGAGGAGTAAAGTCAAATGAGCCTTCTGGCATATTTATTAATGATTCAACTAAATGTTCTAGTGCTTCAACTTGTGGAGACTTAACATTTGGCTTAGTTCTAAGTCTAACTTCTACACTTAAGCCAAGACCAATTTGTCCAATAGCTGAAATATCATCATACATGACTTCAACACCATTTTCATCATAAGCTGTATGATCAAATCCTGGCTCTCTATCATTTGTGAATATTGAATAACCAGGTTTAACATGTAAGCCAAACTTCAAGGCTTGTTCATACGGTGTATCATCAGTAACTCTAACGCTAATACCGCGTAAATCGTCACTTGGATCGTAACCAATTCTAATATTTCTAAATGAAGAGAATAAAAAGTCTTGTTGACCTAAAATAGCATGAATCTTTGGATTTGCATTAATAGAAGATAAAAGTGCAACTATTATTGCGCCAGTGGCAGCGATGGTAAATTCATCATTGCCAATAGTAGCAAGGATTAGTCTGCTATCCCATCCAAAGTTTGAGATATCAACTTTTTTAATCCTGCTAAATTCATCAACAACTGGAGGAGCTCTTTGACTTTCTGAATTTGCAGCCATTCCTTCCCCTCTACTGTTTGAAGGAGTACTTGTCGTGGTGTTTCCAGAGACATCACTAGAACTTTGCCCATCAATATTACCTACTTCATCTGCACCATTTGAAGGTGATGATATATTTGAATTTGATGGATTGTTGCTTGGAGCATTTGATGGTGCTGCTGGACTTGGAGTGCCCTCACCTTCACCTTCCGCCTCTTCCCCACTTAAAGCATTTTGTAGTAAATTCATTACCAATGTTCCAAATTCTAAGTTTTCAAGTTTAACTGCTGGGAAACCAATTCCCGTCAAGTCTGCATAAAGAGCTGACCTTTCAACTATTTGACCATGCTCTAAAACTCTTCTTCCTTCGTATGTCACCTTAATCATTGTCTTTTGGTTAAATGTAATTTCTAATTGGAATCTCACTGGAATTAAGCTTGCAAAATCTATGAAGAACCTTAATGATATAACAACTTCAATTTCTAAATCTTCAACTGCTTGTATAATAAAGTCTAAACTCTTTAAGCTCTTTATTAAACCTGAAGGATTAGTCCCGCCTGCTAGAGATAAAATAATCTCAAGAGTGTCAGATAAATCTATCATTCCGCCAATTGAATCATCTACTGTTGCTGCAAGGTTAAATTCAAATTCCCATTTGTATTCATATAAAGGTCTAAAGTGTGATGCAAGATAATCATCCCACATTTGATATGTAATGCCATCATCATGAGTTAAACCATCTCTTAAATGTCCACCAAGTTCAGTTTCAGCATATATATTCTTTTGTCCAATTCCTATATCTAGTGAATGTATTTTTAGATAGAATGAGAGATTAGAAGCATCACTTGTGACAGCTGTAAGCACATTGTATCCAGTAGCTTCTTCATTTAATACAACTGATACAGAAACAGTAATTTTTAACAATTCATCAGTCAATGTTTGAACACCCCTAGTATTAGGACTAACGGCACCTTTTTCAAACCATGCATATCCTCTATGAGCAAGAGAATTTACAAGTGAATCTGCATATAACTGTGCTAGTTCTTTTTGTCTTGCTAATTTTTCTTCAGGTGTTGCATAATCTTCTGCGTTGTATTCATATACATCTAGTGGATTAAATTCTAAGAAATACACCTCTCTTTCACCAGGTTTTTCTGGAGCAAAAGGCTTATCATAGTCTGATAAATCTTGACGAATAACTGCTTTAGTTGGAGTAAATACAAAATCTTCTTTGATGGTAGCGTCATCTTTAAACTCTACATTTGTAAAGAAATATTCATCCCTACCTCTAATCATTGATAAAACACTTGTTACATTTTTCCTAAGTGCAGGATGAACAACAAAATCATCCATTGATAAACCAGTTAAATCAATGTATGGCACAACTCCATCTGCATTACTTCTTGTTGCAGCTAACATAACTCTATGTCTATTTGCACCAACATTTAGTATTGTTATTTGGAAATACATTGGATATGTTTCTACTGTGTAATACACTTTTGTATCTCCAATAGTTTCAGCAGTATATTCAACATCTCTCCCATCAAGATATGCAGCTATTTGATCTCTTAAATCCTTTGCATAATTTAAAGATTCTTCTGCTGATGTCCCTTCAACAATCGCATAATATGCAGCTGGATTAAATTCTAAGAAGTAAATTTGATTTGCATACTCTGCCTCTACAAGTCCTATTACTATAGCATCATCATAATTTGTGATATAGGCATTACTTGGTAGAAGAAGTTTTGGGGTACCATCAAATTCACCCATTGCACCAATTAAGAAAGGTTGACCAGCAGTTATAATTTCACCTCTTTCTAATACTCCAAGTCTAGTAACGACATAATCAACAGGACGATTTTCTGCAACTCTACCTCTTAAATCTTGCATTGTTACATTAGATATATCAACTTCTTCATGATGATCTAATCCAATTGAAATCTTGAAATAGTTGTCGACATAATTAATATCTAAATGAAGTGATCCTAATTTTTCTTGCAATGGAAAACCTAAAAGCTCATCTAATATCATATTAAGAGCATTTTTAGCAACGGCAATGGTTATCATACCTTTTGTAAAAATAACTCCTTCAAGTATGCCAAAATACCAGTCTAATGTCTCTTCTTCTTCAGCTAGAGGATCAAATTCCTCCTCAAAGTCATCGCCACCTTCTCCTGTTTCACCGCCTTCTCCTGTTTCGCCACCTTCACCGGTTTCGCCACCTTCTCCTGTTTCACCACCCTCTTCACCAGGCGTAGGAGGAGTAATGCTTGGATCTCTTAATGGCTCCCCATTAAATCTTACAGGCATTGGAAGCTCTAGCATATCTACAATACTTAACAATAAACCATCGATTGTATTTCTTTGTAAGTTATCGCCAAGCTCATCTAAAATGGTCTTTAAGTCTAAACCTAGGAATTTTGTAAAGAAAGAATTATCGATAACTACACCGTGTAGTCCTTGATCTTTTAAAGCAGATACAGTTAAATAAATCTTTAGTCCTTCTGTATCATAATCACCAAAATCTCTATTTAATGATCCTATAATATATAGTGCAAAGACTTCATTTTTAACTTTACCATTCTTATCTAGGTTGACACCTTGAACTAATAGATTGATAGCCCAGCTATTAATATCTGTCAATTGCATATCAACTTTTATTCTAAGTGTTAACTCGCCTTCCATGCTATTTAAAGCTTGAATATACATAGCTCCATATCCAACTTCAGCATTATATTCTGGAGTATCTTCAAATATAGAGCTTTGCATTTGGCTGAAAATAGAGGAGAAGTTCATAATATATTCTGTTAAACTTGCACCTACAGTAATATCTATACCAGCATTAACTTTCCAAATAATATTACCAGCATCAAAGCACCTAGCATAATATTCTAAAAGTTCAGGATCTGATGTCATATATTCATAATATTCTTGATATTCTGCCTCTTTTGCACTTATATGTGAATTATGTAATAGAGATATTGTCAAACAAAAGCCTGCAGCCATATATTTATCAACCTCAGGAGTTGGAGGTTGGTCTAATTCTAGACCAGATGGACCGCTATATTTTTGGAGATTAATTTGGATACTAAATCCGCCATTTTCATCAAATAATATACCCAAGCTAAGTTGGTCTAGAAGATATCTCACTATAGTTTTTGCTTTTTCACCATCAATATTAAGTGGTTTGGCATTAGGTCTTCCAGCTAAAGCATCTAATATAATATCAGCTGCACTGGCTAAAATTTCTTGAGTTAATAAAAGAGCAAAACCGCCAGAATTTAAGAATATTGCAGGACGAATACCCTCACCTATTAATCTAGCATTGCTTGTTAGCATATCAGCTACAGGATTTTTCGCTGGTGCTACTAAATCTGGAGCTCCAAATGGATCGGTCATTCCCCCTATACCAGAAGTTGATGGAACAGGACTTTGAGTTTCACCTTCAGTCGCAGCTTCTTCAATCAAAAATATTGTGTGCATAAAGTCTCTTATCGTCTTAGATAAGCCAAGTTGTGGAATCTTGATATCTATATTTGTATCAAATAGCTCTATGCTTGCATATATTACATCGTCGACCATCTTCAATGCAATAAAATCTTGTTTATGATATATTTCATTGAGCGCTCTATCAAAGACAACCATACTGATGGTAAGTTCTACGATAAGGGCTTTTAGATAATCTTCTTCTGATACGGAAAGCAATTTACCAATATGAACTGAAGCCTTTAACCCTATATCTAGTCTAATTTGCTCATCACCACCTGCAAAAGTTAACGCGGTATCTATATCTGGTGGTAATGTAAAGCCTAGAGCATCACCAAACAACACCTCTAGTAAAGAAGTAAGTAGAGTTTTACCATTTTGAAGATCCATCATTAAGCTGATGTTTGTTCCAAAGTTTACTGGAACCTTATCATAGTGATGATATTCTAATTTTTCTTCATTGGTAATTTGACGAGGAACCATGTAAATAGCACCTTCTGGTGTCATTTGTACTGTTTCGTTTGCCAAACCAATTTTAAGTTTTGGAATATTTAAAATCAAACCAAGGTTAATTCTAGCCCTTTGTGCTTTTGGAAGTTTAGCAATTAAAGTGCCACCGGAATTTGCAAAGAACCAGTCACCTATCTCATCTGCATAAAATCTAATTTCATCTGAAGTATCTGCATTTATTATTGTCGGATTATCTTCTGTCCCTATTGCATGTTTACCTTGCAATATGTCCACTACAGTATCAACAAGCACTATGCCAGATGGCGTATAGTTTGGAGTATCTATTTGAGCGACTACAACAAGCTCATCGCCAAGTCCTTCAGTAACCTTAATTAGACCTGAATTTTCTGTAATACTGTATAACACATCTTCACCATCTGGTGATAGAATGTTTGCACGTGAAGTAGCAGAATCTAAATTAATATCTACACCAAATTCCCCATTTGGGTTAATTCCAACACCCACATTTGGATCTATAACACCTTTCATGAAAGCAGCGATATCTACAGGAATATCAAAAATTCCTAAAACTGCAAATATCATTTGAGCTGTTATTTGAATTAAAAATCCCTCTTCATCACCTAGCATTAGCCTTATTACGCCAGTTAATTTCTCTGCATCGCCTGGTGCATTAAACAATCTACCCCACAATGGGAAAGCCTCTGCAAAATCTTCATCAAGCCTATCTTGCGAAACTGAATATGGCCTACCATCTGGACCTATTAATTCTATAGTATTTGTCTCATCATCTAATTCTAATATGCTAGGTGGTGCATATTGACCAGTTGTAGTTCCATCTTCATCATAGTAGCCTTCTTTTCCGCCAGCTGAAACAAATTTAAATATATCTGCAACATGCCTTGCTACTAATTTTTCAATGCCTAGACTTTCTAAATCCACATATATATTTTTCCATTCTGGCTGTTCTGGATCGTCTGCTAAATACATGTGTATGCTAAATTTTTCTGGAGCTTTTTCAGATACGATACTAAGTTTCACTTGTAGGGATTGCCAAAATTCCATTAGACCATTTTTGACATTAGCAGTTAGTGATACATCTATTGCTAAAGTATCACCAAGATCTCCTAAAGCGATAACCGTTGGTAGTGCTGATAATAGCTGACTAGATGGTGGAAATACAGAATCTAATGCACTTAGATCTTCTAGCTTTGGCTCAATTAAACCATAAATTACACCATCTGGATCTAGCAATGCGTTAAACAAATCATCAAGTTGAATTATACCTTCATCTGTACCTGCTTTTATTTTCAATTGCAAATCAAACAACACTGTATTAAAGTCATCAAGCGTAATATATCCAGCGGATGTAGGTTGTATCATAATATCATCTGGATCGCTGGCCTCTGCTGTCCATCTTTCAAAGTTTACTCTAATACTATCAAGGCCAACACCTAATGCCATTACCTTTGAATTTTGACCTGCTTGGTCAGTTGAAAGTTTGGCATAAGTTTCAAGTCCTACACCAAGTATGATTGAGTTATATTTAGGTGCCATATATATGCGAGCAATTAACTCACTGAATATATCAAGTTCGCCCATATTTAGCATTCCAAGTATTCCGTCAAATGCCATTTTTCTTGCTGTTATCACAAGACCATAAGTTGTGAGACCACCAAGAACCAATTGTTCTGCAAGACCTATATCAATAGGTGTCCTATATGTAGCACCTGCGTTTGAAGGACCTGCATTTGAAGGACCTGCTCCACTAGGTTCTGTTTCTGTTTCCTCTTCTGTTGCAAAGAATTCACCAAGTTCACCAAATAATACCGTTGCCCAGTTAAAATCTATTTGATGCTCTTCAACACCAAAGACAAGCGGGAAGAAATATGGTATTAAAATCTTTGGTAGATTCAATTGAGATAAGTCTATAAATAGATTGTCGTTTATTAAATTTACCCTAATCAATCTAGATTTTTTTGTTGTCCCTACGCCCGTTATCATATTTATTGTCAATTGAGCTTTAGAGCTTCTCAAGTCATTTAGAACTAAGTTTCCTAGGGCAACTATCTCAAATCTTACTTTTTGATCTTGTGCAATTTCTAATAAAATTGCAATAACTATATCCTTTAGCATATCAATGCCTTCAAGCAATGATGTTAAAGGTTCTTTATTTAAATCATATCCTTCATAACCTAATACACCAGCATCTGTAATCTTTCCAAACTCAACTTCTAAAAAGATTGTTGTTTTGATTCCTATAACAGGTGCTTGCTCATCGATTATCGTATAAGGAGCGGTTTGTACATCTACTTGGATTTTATTTCCATTTTCATCTAGAACATATTCACCTTCTTCATTTTTTTCATATACAGCACCAATATATGCATCTGTTGGCTCTGTCAATTTCATTCCTTCTAAATAAGAGAATGCGATTTCATGATTATTCTTGATAGCAAATGAAAGTCCTAGACTCTTGCTTGGATCAACTTTATATTTCACTGTTCCATCAGGATTTAATTTTATTTCTCCATATTCATCTAACTCTTCAACTCTTTGATTTCCAGCAGTAAATTCATAAGCATCAAGTCCAAGGGATAACTTAATGATATCTTCTGGACCAAGTAATAGTGCTTCTATATTAATTTCACCAACTGGATTTACTAAAGAACTATATCCTGCTATATCGCCAGATAATAGGCCTAGCACACCAAATAGGGCAGCTGTTCCTATTCCTACAGCAAAGCCTCTCTTAGACAAACTTAAGTTAAGATATGCAACATTTGATGATATTCCGCCTGCAGGCGCATTGAATATTGAAAATGGATTAAAGTTATTATATCTATAACCGCCAATACCTCTTGGGGAAGGACTTGAAATATCTGGCTCTTCTTCTTCATAATCATCTTCAAATGCACTCTTCATTCTTTCTATAACTAACATTAAAGAATCATAAAAATCATCGACTTTGACAGGTTGTAAGTTAAAGGCTGCAGCATTTAGATAACCTGCTCTATCATGATAGGTAATAGAAGCAATTTCCTCCATTTCATTTGCGCCATTGACAGTAACTATACTATCTCTATTTCTCAATATTAGCTTGAAGTTTGTATCATAAAAAGATGGATATCCAAAATTCGTTACTGAATCTAATACTTCAGTTAAATTGAGATTTCCAGTAAGCTCTAGTCTATAATGATTTGAAATTTCCGATAAAACTTTCAGTGCTGGAGCAAGTCCTAAACCTGAAATCAAATCTAGAGCTCCACCTTCTTCCCCTTCTTCACCTTCGCCGCCGCCACCACCAAGCATTTCAAATATTTTTTCTACCGATTCATCTAATAGATATAAAGAGCCCTCATCTCCTTCTAAATCGAAGTCTAATGATAGAGAAACATAAATTGTGCTAAGATTTGTTGCAAGAGCATAATCTGCAGGATCAAAAGTTGCAGGTCTAATAACTGTATCTCTCATTCCAATCTTAAAGTTTTTAATTCCAATGCCTATATCATATTTTCCTATACCTAAGGCAATGGCTAATAGGTCTTGCCCATGTCCAGGGAAGTTATTTGCTATTGGCTCAAGTTCTGCAAACAAACCAAGTTGTAGATAGATAGAATCTTTTACCACTTGACTTACAATATTTTGCAAATCAACTGGTCTTGGAGTTTCAATTACTTGTTCTTCACCATCAACTACTATCGTTTCTTTATCTGTCATCTCCATGGAAACAGCGCCAAGTAAAGTATAAACTAAAGCTGAAGTTATACTAATCACTGCACCTGTTTGATTTCCTACAAGTATATGTAAGTATGGCAACAAATCTTCACCAGTAAATGGAGCATTTTGAGGCGAAACTCCCTCACCATATGGAGCAGCTTGCCCTCTATAATAGCTATATTGTGGATTTTCAACATTTACACTTTGATTGTTTGCATTTGCATTGCTACCAGCTACTCCACCAATTCCTGCAAAACCGCCACCATCTATAGCAGGTAAGCTAGAGCCTTCTCCTTCAACAACCTCAGTTCCACCAGTTCCTTCATAATAATCAAAGATATCACGACCTATAAAGTTTAGATTCATCAATTCGCCAAGAGCTCTATCAACCCTAACTTTTCTTACGCCTAGAGCTTCAAAACCATCAATGTATGCTGTACCATTTACAACATATAGACTTATTGATGTATAGTCTGTTGCATCTGCTGAACCATAAGCCCTAAGTTCAACTAATAGTTCTGCTCCGACTAATAGCCAAATGAAATCTTCAGTTTTGATAGTCTTTAAAAAGTCTGAAACTTTGATAACCACGTTAAGGTGGAATGTTACACGTTTTGCACCATATGAGAAGTTTTCTAAAACAGCACCAAATGTTGACATATTAAATAAACCTTCAATCAATGGAGTAAAGTCTAAGGCGGTCGTAGTTTCTGGATTATTTGGTGTAAAGATTGTATCGCCTGCAGCAAAAGATACTTCTCCTTCAATTCCAACTTTTAGTTTATGGTCTTCCATTCTAGTTGGGTTAAAGTCATAATAATCTGGACTATTTTTTATACTGTCGTAGTATGCAGGAGATTTATTGATTTCAATTTCAATTTTACCTAGTTCAAATTGGAATTCAAGCAAATCTTTTGCATTTAAGTTTATCAATAGCAATGCCCCTCTTGTTGGGTTTTCTTCGTCTAAAGGAGTTATATTAGATGCTCCAATTTCAATTGAAGCTGATATATCATAATCACCAAATAGATTTTCAATTGTTATATCAATTGGCTTATACTCTTCACTACCGTTTTCTATTATTCCAGTCTTTAGATATCTATTTTGCTCTGGAGTCAATATAGGATTATCTTCTGTTGGAGGATTCTCAGGTCCGCCCATTCCACCTATTAAAGATTGCAATAAAGCATAAATTGCTGCAGATGGAGCCACTATAGCAACAGGTGCACCATTTATCGTATAATAATCTGAATTTGTAGCTATTTTTAATAAAAATGCTGTTGCTGTGATAGATTCTGGTGAATTATCTGGCAATTGAAGACCATTATTTGGGATATTAAATGGATTTCTAATTGTACCGGGTGCTTGAGAAGGTGTTTCTTCACCCTCAGTTGTTTCACTTTCCCCTACCAAGTGAGCAAAGCGCTCCATATAAGTTTCAAAATATGTAAAATGATTAATCTTAATTTTTTCTTGCAATAAGTTATCGCCAGCAAAATTTTCTAAATCTAGATATATCCCTATATCATAGCTAACTTCACCAGTTACTGGATCTGGTGGAAGTTCACTGCTTATTACATTTACAGACAAAATGTCACCTGGCACATAATCAGGGTGTGTTTCAGGTCTTGTTGATAATGTTAAACTTAATTTTAGATTCATAATATTTTCTAAATCTAAAATTGCATCTATCTTGTAGAATAATTCTCCGCCAAAGACTGCTGTATCATTTAATCTTTCATCTATGACACTTAAAATGAATCCAAAGTTTAATAGCTTTTGTAAATCTATAGCAGACTTTTCAATTTCACCGCTTTCTACCGCTGCATTATACTCTTCCTCTAAATCAATGCCTTCTGCTTCAATATTAATTCCTTGCTCAGCATATTCTATAGATTTGAGCATCATCCATTCTTGTTTTTTGTATTCCGTTTGAGCTGCTATAACACCTTGAAGTTCTTTTAATAAGTGTGAAAAAGAAGCAATTCCTTCAGTTGCACTTCCAACCGCACCTGTCTCTTCATCTGGATTTGAGCTAGTGTAGTCTTTTGGTGCTTCAATCTTAAATCTAATTGCACCTGTAATTTTTGCACCAATATTTTCAAGTTCATCTACAATTTGATAACCCTCGTCACCATCTGGTAAATCAAGCATCATTTCTGGTATAATTTTTAACCTATTTAACTTAATTTCAAGTTGCACAAAATCTGGATATATAGGTTCTTCACCAGCAGCTCCTTCAAGTGGTTCAGGTCTCAATCTCACTCCTAAACCAACGCTTAAAGGATGTGTGCCAATCAAAGCATAAGCTTCAATCTCAAAAGTTTCTAAATATGTTTCTAAGTCTACCCCAAGAAGAGTTTGAAATACTCCAATTAAAAAGCCTTTTGTAATTGTAACTCCTAGTCCATGGTTTCTAAATACAATATCAATAAATGCTTCTGGTGCAGTTATTTCTTCTGGCTCTTCAGGAGTTTCAGGAGTCTCTGGCTCCTCAGGAGTTTCTGGAGTCTCTGTTTCTTCTGGATTTTCTGGAGTCTCTGTTTCTTCAGGAGCTTCCTCATTTGAGCTCATTCCTGCTATGAGTCCTGCTATTACAGCTATGGCATTTGGTACTTTAACCTTCTTTATCTCAAACAAAAACTCTGAATATAGATATAGATCACCTTTTGCGAAAAATACTTCTAAAATTCGTTTTGTCAGTCTATCACCATTTTCATCGACAACATTTGGATCTTCACTTGCCCAAGTATCTAAGTGTAAAGACAAAGCTGTTTCTTGCAAGCATGATAAATCTGGAATTCCACCTTCTGTATTAGCATCAGGATTATTTAATATATTGATTAATTCTACTATTTCATCAATGTTAATTGTTCCTTCTATGGTGAAAAATAGTGCGCCATCTACAATACCTAAAAATTCTATTACAGCTTCAAGTGGTATATCTGGCAACAAGCCTTGTAGCAGTGGAGTTAAGTTAACTAAATTCTTATTTGTTCCTTCAAGTGGAGTCGAATTAATGGTTGCTTGACCACCAATTTGTAAATAGACATTATCTGGCATACCATTGTTTGTCATATAATATCCATCTTCTGGAGCACTTTCCATTGTTTCAGGATCTTCAATAGAAAACTCTTCCATTAACTCTGATTCATCTGCGGCAATTCTAAGTCCACCTAATCTCAATTTAAGATCAAATGCTTCAACACCTGTAGTTAAACCAATTCCAAAGCCTATATCATTATAAAACTCATCTACTTCTGGCCCATAGCCTGTTTCACCAAAGTATATATCTAAACTTGTATCTTTTAGTGCAACAGGAAGTTCGCTTTTTAATAACATTGCAAGTAAAGCTGTCAAAGCATCTTTACCAATGCTTAGCGACATTTTATTTGGATATAAAAGTAGTTGAAGTGCCACTGCCTCCGGGGCATCAAATAAGTTTGCATTTGCAGCGTTATCTATATTTAATAATGAAACTACATTAGATGGACTTGGTGTTTCTTCTTCTGGAGAAGCAGTCATTTCTTTTATTTGATTAATTAAATCGTCTAAACTAGTTATGCCTATGCTTGGAACACCAAAATAAGATAGGTTCAAATATACATTTCCATTTTTAACATATATACCTAATATTAGCTTTTGTTCACCAGGTTCGGGATTTCTATGACATAGCTCAATTGCAACTTCACTCTTACCAATATTTTGCATTACATCAAAGTTGCCATCGGCATCATATCCACCGATATGAACAATACCTTTTATTTCAAAAGCTATATCTAAATCAAATTCAGTTAAACCAAACTTAATTCCAACACCTTTTAAAATCTTGCCAAGCATTGTATTTAAATAAGTATTTGTATAGTCTTCCGCATCTCCAGCATTTAGACTCAAGTAACCACCAACTTTCAATCCTAGTTTCAAGTTTCCTATGAATTCTTTGAAATCCATATATTCGCCTGCATTACCAGAATTTTGCCACTTAATGGCAACACGTCCTGCCCTTAATCCTATGTCCCTTATGACATTGAATCTAAAGTATATGGCATCAACAGGCTCAAAATCTGGGTTTGTCGGAGAATCACTCTCTTTTATTGCTAGATATAACGTTAAATATCCATCTTCTATTTGCCCAACATCATTAAAGTCAAAATCAATTGCTTTAATTTTGATATATGCATTAAGTTTTGGCATATTTTCTACTGGCATTCCCAATATTCCAACTAATGCCGACAAAAATTCACTTGCAACTAATACAGTTAGGGTATTCCTATATGAGTTAATTTCCACTTCGCTAAGAGCTGCACCTAAAACTTCAAGTATATTTATACCGCTTTCTTCCTCGCTAGCTTCACCTTCATCAGTTTCACCTTCATTTTCAAAAGCTCCACTTAAAAGCATTCTAGCTGCAAGATCCACAATCTCGCTTGAAGGATTTCCAATAAAACCAAGACTATTTTGTGCAATTAATTGAACAGCTCTATCTGCAAGTAGCATCTTAACTAGATTTGCAACCATCATAGGTCCACCATTTGCTTGGGTAGCATTGACAGTGAGACCTGCTAAAGTTGCGATATTTGCTGCTGGGGAACTAGAGCCTTCCTCTTTATACAATGCGCCTATGATTGTATCTGCTATGTTGACTCCTGCAAGTGTTTCTCTCAAGCCTAAATTTGGATACTTAACTAAAGGCAATGAGCCTATCATAGCAAGACCTGGAATTTGATCTTGCAAGTTGGCAAATGATTTTAAGTCAATATACAGTGTATCGGAAGCGCCCTCATAGAACACCCCTATATATTTCTTTTCATCTAACCTAGCTGGGTTATATAATTCCAAATATAACTCTAAATTTGATAGGTTATTTAAATCGATATTACCTTGCAACATGTATGCAATTTCTACTTTTTTGCTTTCTACCACACCAATTGAAAGCATTAAATTTTCTACAAATGAACCAATTAAATCACTAAGATCAATTCCCGTTGTCGTTTGATTCATTCCTAAAGCTACTGCACCTGTCAATATTACATTGAATTGTCCGTTTGTAAAGTATCCCCTTCCATCTAAAGTTTTTCCAAGTGTCAAATCTAGGAAAGAGTTTCTCTTTGCCTCTGTATCAATGAGTGAATATGCTTGCCAAGTAGGTCTTTGGAAATAATTTATTCTATCAAGTGTCAGCTCTATACCAGCTTTCTTGCTAAACTGATTTACTCCAGCCCCTTTTATCCCACCAAGTATTACTTCAAGTTTAATTGAATTTAATGGATCTTTTTGGTCTATTTCAAAATGAACATTTGGTAAAGCCATATTGCCATTTAATTCTAAAAATCTACCTAGAATTTTACTTAATTTTGGACCATCTAAATTTAACTCTATTATCCATTTTTCTTTTGTCTTATCCCTTCCTGGGAAAGTCATAGCATCTAAAATATCTCCAAGTAGACCCATTACATCTACAGGAGGCTTCTCAGTTTCCTCCCCTTCATTTGCAGGAGCATTGCTTGGCGCTGTTTCAGCCTCTGCAGCTTCCGCTTTTGGTGCATTTGGATCAATATACGGTAAAAGTGTCGGCATTATGCTAGACAAAAACGAGTTGATGCTAAAGTTTCGCATCTTGACATTAGGTAAAAATTGCCCAGTCAACGTTCGCATATTTGAAAAATCTAGATATATGACATCTTTTTCAACAATAATTTGGGCAAAAGGTTGTTGGTTAAACATCAACCTTAATTCAGCCATCATTCTTTCTGGGTGTAATAAGTTAAGAGATACTCTTGCATCTATAGTAAATTCATATCTTGTTTGGTATGGGAAATTAATGGGCATATCGCCAAGGGCTCCAAGATCTAAATCAAAAGCATCTCCCAAAATTCCATTTAAAGTAATCTTGCTTCCAGCATCTGCTGCAACAGCTAACGTTCCTGCAAGCTCTACGTTTCCTATACTTCCTTGCGAATATCTTGTATCTTTACCAGAAGCACCAATCCTATATGAAGTAAATTTAATATCTATTTTTTCATTGGATTGTCTAATTTGTAGAGGTGATAAGCCAATTCTAAGTTTAAATGCCTCATCTTTTCCATGCCCTATACTAGTATCACTTGGCAAATATTCTGGATAGAGATCTTCTTCTTCCCACTTTGAAGTTTGAGGCAAGTCCTCAGGTGTCATCCCCTCATATTTTTCACGCATATAATCTACGTCTGCTGGTGAAAATACAGAAAGGTCAGAGCCTCTAATTACATAATCACGCACTAGTTGCTCTTGCCCTTGGTTGTTGATTCTAGTGAAATTCTTTTTCTCTGTATGAACGGTTATTCCAAGTTTTGTACCTGTAGGCCATTGTTTTGTTAGAAAATCATTCAAGTCAAAACCTAGAAGTTGCTTTAAAAGTGGGTCAAAGTTTGGTGTCCCAAATTTATCCCAGCCTACAAAACCGCTAAGTAGTCCTAAAATTGGAGCTAATTCAAGTGTAAATTGATAATCTATATTTTGAAATTCTGGATTTTTAGGATTAGAACCCTCAATGACATTGTATTTAGTTGCTGTGATTTGCTCATCAAAAAAGGCTGTAAGTATGCCTAGGGCACCATCAAGAGCAAAATCTCCTATAACCACACCCGTGCTTCCAGCAACAATACCTGGGACTACCCTCGAAACATCAATGCCTATACCATCAAGCAGTGGACCAACCATTCCCAAAGTATTTGTCAAATTAATCTCTTCTGCATAATATTCTTTTCCAAGCATATTCACATAAAGTGTTCTATCTGCATAGTATAAGCCTATGACGATGGCACCTTGAATGTTGCTTCTCAATTCTAGAAGCATTTGCGATTGCTTGTTGTCTGTGTTGTGAATATTAGCCTTTAAAATTAAAGTTAACGAAATGTCTTGCTCAGAAAGTTTTTCCCTTGACATTGTACATATGTCCAAATCAAAGTCTATTTGAACGTCAAAAACGGTATATGTGGCGTTGTCTATTTTGGGATATAAATATTGTGTGTTTTGAATAGACTTTTTAACTAAGTCTATACCTTCGTTTCTAGAAAATTTTTCTCTCCTAACAATGTCTTTTGGTGTTGTGTCAACGTCACCAGGAACTATGTTAGAGTTTGCATCATCTTGTAATCTTGGAGAACAAGCAAAGAGTGCAGCAACCAGTGCTACCATCATCAAAACGAGTATTAAGCTGAGTAGTATTTTTTTCTTGTTCATTTTAACTTACCAAACGTTACTATATTTCGCTCTTTTTTCGCGCTCGGCCCTTTGCTATTATATATATTATATATATAGGGAAACTTTGTCAATTGCCAAAATCAATGCAAGCCAAAAGTTCACAAAAAATTGCTTCAAAAATACAAAAATATATCCCAAAAATCACACAAAAACCATCTTTTTTTACCTAGCGCGCCCACCATTTTAACTTCTTGAATTTTGTTTGAAAAATTTAAGTAAATTTAATTTCTTAAATAAAATACACTTAAACTTGAGATACTCTCCACATTTTCTTCAAAATCACACAAAAACCTCAATATTTCCAATTACTTTTGTACTACACTAAACTCTCTCAAAATTACACAAAACTTCCGCATCTTTAATTACTTTTATACTAACCTGAACGCTCTCAAAATCACACAAAACCTAAGCATCTTCAATCATTTCTACACTGCACTAAACACTTACAAAATCGCACAAAAACTCCAACATTTTCAATCACTCTTGTACTACACAAATGCTCTCAAAACAATATAAAAAACCTCAATATTCTTAACCCCTAACACAACTAAAATTGCTCTCCAAAATTGCAAATGCACTCAACAAAAAAGACCTCAAATTAGAACGAGGCCTTTTGATGTAACGATTCAATAAAAGATGGGTTTATTTTACCAAAATCTCATCGATAAATTTCTTAATTTTTGACACAATAAATTCCCTTGGATTTAAACTATCATCTTCAATCAAAGGAGTTAAATCCATTGAGTAGGCAGCTGACTGATATTGATCAACACCATGGGAAGCAGCATAAGTTGCATTAGCGCGTCTTCTTCCTTTTACCGCTAAATCATAGCGTTTTCCACCTTCTATTTGACTCTTATGAACCTTCAAGACATTGTCTAATAGTTCCTCATAACCTGTTAAATCAAAAACAACCTTTTCTTCATCTGACAACCAATCAAGATTACGCCAAACCTCATTGCCATATAGTTTCATTGGTCTTTCATCTTTTGGCAACCTTCTAATTGCTTCAATACACTTTAATGCAACAGCGACATGTGTTGGATGCTTATCCGCTAGATTATGAGTGTATACGACCGTTGGTGCATATTCTTTTAATATTTTGACATAGTCATCGACGATTCTCTTGTCTTCTAAATCTTTTATTTGGGCACTATTGTAATTAAGCAAAATCAAACTTGCATAGTCTCCAATTTTTGCTGCCTGAATTTGTTCTTCCCTTCTTATTGCTATCATCTCAGCATCTGTGGTGTTTGCATACGGGCCAGTTCTAGGACTTCCACTTCCATTTGCTGTGATTACCGCAACTAAACCAAAAGCATCACTTTTATACCCTCTCACAATTCCTTGTGGGCACATAATTTCCACATCATCTTGATGTGCTGCAATTACTAAATCTGTAAAAATATCTTTTGAACCTTTTACTATTTCAGCATTCTTATTTAATTCCATTTTTATCCTCCAACAAATCTGTTTTTACTTAAAATTCATACAGACTATCAATTCTACAATCTAACCCATACAGCTTTTCACTTTTTGATTTGACCTATACAAATACCACAATACAAACTATCTTTATTTGCCTAATAATATATACCAAATATCCCAGTTTGGAATCCATTTAGTTCTAGTTTTGCAATATTACTTAAATATTATAACATCGCCGCTGTATAGCTTTGTCCAAGCCTTCTTGTCATCTCATCTGGTAAGACAAGCTTAACTCCTGCCTTAAATGAATCTAACAAATTTTGAGCTTTAGCCATCAATGTGTCTCCACCTGTACCAGAAACAACTCTACCATATAACACAACTTTTTCAATGTCATAAAATTCTTTATACCACATTATGCTATATGCTAAATAATCTCCAAGTCTATCAAATATAGAGAGGGCTCTTTTATCCTTTTGATTTGCAAGACCTTGAACAACCTTTAGCTTTTCAGCTAGAGATAGTTTTTCATCTATTTGAATACCTGCTTCTGGTGCTAGTTTAATAACAGCATCTTGCGAATGATATTTGCAACCTACTCCGATATCCTTGCTCCATTCATCTTCAATTGCGAATCTATTTGCATCTACAGGAACAAAAGCTAGCTCATTTAAGTAGCCAACAATATGCATATCTTTATCTATATATCCAGCAGCTTCACTTGTTCCTAAAGCTAAACCTAAAACCTTACCTGACTTTAAAAATTCTGCACCTGCTAATGCTGCAACATCACCATCATTTGAGACATTGACAGGAACGCCATAATGTTCTTCTAAATCTTTATAGATTCTAAATACATGTGTCTTCCACATGGATTTTGGAACTTTTATAAATAGAGAAGCAACTCTTAGCTCATCATCTATTACTATACCTGCTGAAGATACACCAATGGCATCAACCTTTCCGCCTAGAGCCTCAAGCCCCATATTGATACTATCTAAAATCCCCGCCTTATGATACTTTGGATCTTCATTTAATTTTGGATGCCACACAACTTCCTTTTCAAATACAACTTTACCATCAATGCATGCTGTTACTTTTCTATCAGAACCGCCTGCATCAAAGCCAATTCTTCTACCTTTTGTATTGCCACCAACTAACTTTGGTTTTCTAGTTTCTTTTGGCATTCTGCCTTTTACATTTTCAACAACAAAGGGGGTTTGAAAAACATCTGACATAAAATTGACATCAAACTTTCTTTCACCTTTTTTTGAATAAATCTTAGCTATAGCATCAATGACACCTTTGTCACCTTTTAAATATAGGTGATATCCGCCATATGCCCATATCATAGTCTTTACAATTCTTTCAATATAACGAACATTTTCACGAATTCTTTCTGAGGGAAGTATTTTTAAACTTTTATATGCAACTTCTTTTTCGCCTCTTTTTAAAGCTATCTCGAACTTTTGAGAACCGGACTCTTTACATTCCTTTTCAAAGTCTAATTTAAATTGATACATTGGATAATAATTTTTATCTAACATCATATTTACTCCTCTTTTATAAATTCATCTTGGTAATTGATTTAATAATATAGCTAATTCTATCTCGCTTCTTTCCCTACTCCAACTAACCTTTCCTAGTGAAGCCCGTTTTCTATACTACAGCATCCCAAACTTGCATATTAATCTATATTAAGTTCTCTTTTTATAGATATATAATAGGCGCTTGAGGTGCAGCAATTTGCAGTTTTTTAGTATTTTCAACCCAAGATTTTTTTGCCTTTTTTATAGTCCATTTTTCCTTATGCAGCAAAGTTTTGCCTGGCTCTACCAATGTAATTGGAGATAAGGTTTCAACTTCATGAATTAAATCATTTGTATATGTTTCAAAGTTACAATGAAAATCTGGATAGTGTCCTTTTTTATCGCCTTTGACTTCTTTAATAAAAACTGTTTCTTCTACCATATATTGAGCTATAATATTTGGCAAAAATGTACCAAGCTTTAGAGCTCTTTTAATTCTTGCATCGGAAGCTACAAAAATTGCCTCATCAGTCACGGCATAACGTCTATCTAGCATATCATTATATGACCAATGAACTATATTTCTATTTGGCAAATAACCAGTATTTTCCCTAGAAAGAGGAACTACTAGCACACCCCCTGGCTTACACACACTTAAAGACCAAATACAAAGTGGGGAAACCTTAGAATCAAGATTTGTTGCACTCATTTCAACATCGATTTTTTCCTCATCTAAAAACTCTATTTTTAGCTTTGTTTGAACTTTATGTAAAGGCCATTTTTTAGGAACAAACACAGCTCCATTTTTGATCTTCTCATATTTAACTGGGCTATTATCTGGGACGTATGTCGTCTCATCTTCTGGAGATAACCACATTCTTGTGCCACCATATATATGCCACATTTCACCTTGTCCATAATCAGCTGAAACATCCTTATTTACTAAATCATTAATATCTTCAAAAAAGATATTTTTCCCGTCTGGTAAATATCTAAGCGATATTATTCTTGGACCAACATCTAAAGTTATTTGAATTTCCACCTTGTCAGATGACATGACTAAAGTCTTGCCTATAAAACACTTCCCTTCTGAATATTTAATCATTTTCCCTCCATATCTAACTTGAAATTATAAGCCCTAATTTTGGTAGGGCCTAAAATCATTTATATCATTTTAAATAATAGATTAAAGCTCTATATCCCTCTATTTATCCCACAAATAGTCCCATTATTTTAAGTTGAAATACCTGCACTTACCCTTGATATTTCTTTAAGCTATGCGGCTACCTATTTAATGCTATCACATTGTTTCTTTGAGTTGTAGCAACCGCTATTTTACATATAGCCTTGAGGTTTTTTAAGCTAGCTATTATCTATTCAGTATATAGCTTTAGTGCCACTACATTGTTTCTTTGCGTTGTAACAACTGCTATTGTTTGAATTTTGACTGTTGTGGACATATCTGCAAGTATAGCATTTATCTTTGTTGCCAAATCGATTTGATGCCTATTGTCTCTAATATATTCATCATATGTCATAGTATCAGCAGATGCACTAGCTAGATACAGGTCATAAACCAAGTTCCCTTCCTCTGGATTTTCTAAATTTAGGGCGACATCACAAAGTAATAATGATGTATCTCCCGCAATCTTTGGAACTAAATATTCTTGAACTAAATATTCTAACTCAACTTCAGTATCTAGGTATTTGTTATAAATCTCATTTTGTTCAGTTATATGAAGCGGGTATAAATATCCTGTATATAGTGGTTCTTCTGCTTTTTCTTCATACTTTCCATATTGTGTCATTTTAGGACTTGGGAAACCTATTCCGTAAGCTTCTTTATCTGTAGTTAATAAAAACTTATGACTGATAAACTCATGCTTTGTGCCACTTATTGTAATTTCGCGAAGCGCCCAAGTTGCATCCACTACATAATACCTTCCATACACCATCACAAGATTCCAGACATGAGCTACATCATTATTATCCATCCCTACTTGCCTTGTATTTGTTATTCCAAGCATTGAAAGTAGTAATGACATTGACTTTGATATTCCATCACACACTGCTTTACCAAGGAATATGTCTATAACTTCTCCTTGCCCATCAAATTGCCCCTTAAATACTCCTTCAATATGGAAGCCATCATATTTGAAAATTGGATCATCTGGTGGATTTCCATGCTCTGCTAATTCATAATCATATGAAGTATTTTTGGAAATAAAATCATATATTGCAAGTATTTTTTCCTCTTGAGTCATGTTAGTAGTTATAGAGTTTCTAATTATATATCTTGCGACTTTATATGCTTTATCTGCAGGTGAATTTGGCTCCGGCACAGGTTTATATCCTGACATCGCTGCTAAAAATAGTTGGTCGGTTGTTTTAACACTTCTTCCTGGTAATAAATCTATAGGAAGAGCTCCACTAACTGCTTCACCTGATTTTACAAATAGATCATTTTTTACTTTTGGTGTTGCAGGAGCTTCTTTTGTTTTGAAACTCTCTTCAAGTGCAGGAAAAGCAAAACTTACTGTATATTCTCCTAAAGCTGTAGCCATTTCAACGGACATTGACACATCTGTTGTTTCAACATAAGTCCTTAGTGCGACAATCATCATTGCTGCAAAATTTTGTTTATGTGCATCATCTGGATATAAGACATCATACTCTGGATCTAAAGGAGGATAGAAAGTTTGCTCCTCTTCTGTTAAGCGATATGGGGAGAAGAAGTCAAATTTATAAATAAGCTTACCATCATATTGAGGTCCATCTGAAGCATTACCCCATTTAGCCATTCCAGCTGGCATGTCTTCTGGACTTGGCCTAAAGACAACTAACTCATTTAGTAATATGGATAAATCTTCAATATTTGTGATATATCTATTTTGATTTTGCCAAACCGGATCAAAATATGAATATTCATCTTCATTTATTTTAGAACTATAGTTATACCAGTTTGTCCAACCAAATCTATCGCCTTTAAGTCTGACTGCAAAATCTTCATCTAAAGTGGCAATGCTTTGAGGAATAAAAATACCTTTTCCATCATACATTGAAGGATGCTCGGATAATTGGAAACTTTGTATTGAATAATCTGCACCTTCTTGTTTTTTAACTTCAACTTGCATATTATCGTGTTGATATGGCAATGTTTTCCAAGTTATATATGGCAAATATTCTGTTTTGGTTTCATCTGTTGCTTTTCCTTCTACTAGTATACGTCTCAAATCATTTCCTGCATTTTCACCTGCAACACTTATTTGCAACTCTTCGACAGTTACATCAATAGGCACACCTTTAACTATAGGCTTTACAGTTACTTTATATGCACCTTCTTCTTTTAAAATGTAGTTTAAATCAGCAACCCTAGCTCCACCTATTTCGCTAACTGCTTTTATTGCGGTTTGCAAATATTCAACACTGTTATCAGGTTTGGTAATTACCCACTTATATGCTTCAGGTGGAAACTCGGCATCACTTTTCGTTGCAGTTACTCTAAGCACATCACCTTTTTCAAAGTTATATGTTAAACCAGATGGCATATCTAAGACGCCAAGTCGCATCTGTCGTAAAGGCTGATATATCTTTATTACATCAGATTGCAAAGCCTTTTCTTCATTTGCATTAGATAGTACAACCCTAACCCTATATTCACCTTGTGGAAGATTTTTTACATCATAAATTAACTTAACCGTATTTCTAGCTCCCTCTTGATTAATAGGAGTATCATTTATGTACCATGCTATTTCAGGATTTGGATCGCTTTTTGGAGAATCTTGAATTAAAGAAAATTCTATCTTAGAACTTACTCCCTGAATTTGGTTAAGCGCAGCAATTGGTGAATCTAGTTTTATTGAATAATGTAGTGCTGCATAAACTACTTGGAAAGTTGCATGTGCTCTTAAAGGTTCATCAAAGGCGCCGATTGGCCTTGTATTTACCGTAACCAAAGTAGCTCCAATTTTTTTAGGAGTAATTGTCGCTGTTGTACTATCAGGTGAACTAGTTATATCTAAAACACTAGTATCATCGATTGTATAATTTAATTCCCTTCCTATTATTGCATGAGCTGGCTCTATATTTGGTTTAATCGTTTGAGGTCTTATTAGTGTCGACTCATCTTCAAAGAAAACCTTATTTGTGGATTGTGAAAAATATATTCTCTTAACTGCAACTTCTTCTACTAAAATAGATATTTTAATTGAAACTTTCGGATTGTCTCTTGAATGAACAAAAACATAAATAGGTATTGGAGTATAGACATCTTCATCATACTCATTTTTTGTAACTTTATTTTTTATTGCTCTTGCCTTTATGAAACCATTTGCATCAATTGAAATAAATTCCCTATCTGTATCTTTTTCATATCTAAAATATACAGCTTGATTTTTTGCAGTAATTGGCAGTACAGATGCATTAATTTGATATGTACTAGGCTCTCCTCTTGGAGCCATAAATATTTCAGTATCCTCAACTCTTATTTCTGTGACTTTGCGTAAAGTATTGTTGCAACCAGATAAAATAACGGCAGATGCAATTGCCATTATCAAAACTACTATTAAGGTTAAAACTACTTTCTTCTTCATATATACTAGTTTCTTAGAATTTTAATTTTTAACATATACTAAAATATTATATCACATATGCTAAAATTTAATCTTTGCACGCATACATAAAATATTATCTATACATACATTTCTATCTTATACATCCAAAGACTTTATGTCAATGCTAGGCATTAAATTCACTTGCTTTTTCCTCGTTTTTTCAAATAAAAAACATTTTAAATAAAAAAATAAAAGCCAAAAAATTGCCTTTTTACAAAAAAACTACAACAAAAAAGTCACATTCGCTATATCTATTTTCATAAAATATTGCTTCTTGAAAACCTAAAGTCAGTCTCTAAATTTTTACATAAATAGAGGGGATTATTTTTTATAACAATCCCCTTAATATCAATTTGTAATTGAATAGCCTTTTTATTTTGCTCGACTTTTAATTCCCTTGCGGTGGGAAGCACTCGTCGCCTGTCCAAAGAACATAATCTCCATGCCAATACATATAGGCTGTTCCAAGTGGTCCTGGGGGGAAGTTTGCTGGGTCTGCACATTCGCACCTATAATGATATGTAACACAGTATTGAGTGTAGTATGTTGCAAAACCTTCATCATCCCTTGTTAAGTTTGATACATCGTGGTCAATATAAATGCAGAAATGCTTATCTTCGCTTGGATCTAAATAATCGTCAAGGCTAAAAGCACCCGTCTCAAAAACGCAATCCTTTGGAACAAATACTGACATCACACAACTTTCATCATGATTTGCGCCACTTTGAGAATGTGCATGTGAGCGAATCCCAGAACAGCCAGCAAAAGCATTTTCTCGAACTTCTTTAATGTTAGGGGGTATAATTAAAGCTTTATTAAGATTAAATTTTCTGCATTTTAAAAATGCCTCCCAACCAATAATTTTAATATTACTATTGGTTGGTATTGCCCCAGAGCCACAGCAACCTGCCACAATCATTCCTCTTTCTTGGTCGATAATCATATTGTTTTCAGACTTATATTTGTTGTTTCCATGGCCTACTGATAAATGCATAAGCTCATCGCATCCTGCAACTATCGCCCTTTCTATTATTAGCACACTACTTGGTATACTTAAGCTTCTTAATTTCTCACAACCATAAAAGGCATATTTTCTTATAATTTCAAACTGTGGGATAGTGCCGTTAAAATCGACTCTTGTCAAATTGATGCAATTTTCAAATGCGCTTTCTCCTATTGTTATAAGAGTTGCAGGACAATTTAAAGTTGTAAATGATGTGCAATCTTTAAATGCCCAACTTCCTATATGTTTTACATTGCTTGAAGATAAATTAATGTTTTGTAGTTTAGTGTCACCAGAAAAACAGTGTTGAGCAATGCCTACTGCCCCTTTGCCAAGATAAACTGTTCTTAGACTTATACACTCTGAAAATCCATCAACCAACTCAACTTTATCTGGAATGCTAACCGTAGTTAAACCTTTACATCCATGAAAAGCGCCGGATGCTATTTCTTCTAACATATCTGGGAAATTGACAGACAGCAAATTTGTACAATCTTTAAATGCACTCTCTCGAATTTTTTTGATTTGTTTTGGTATATCAAGGTTATGCAAACTTGTGCAACCTTCAAACATTCGTATACCTATATCGACCATATTTTCTCCAAAATAAATAGTATGCAAATTGACGCATCCATTGAATGCATCTTGTCCAATTGTTCTTATATTGTCCCCTATATATAAACTTTGTATCCTAATATTGTCCATAAAAGCTTCTGGCCAAATGTTAGTGACTATATACCCATCAATCCAAGCAGGGATGTATAAATCTATGGGAACTTCTCCTATATATCCTGTGATTGTGCAGCTAGGATAATAGTAACAATCGTCATTAAGTTCATACAGAAATTTACTAATGTCGCATTGGTTATTATTTTTAGGCACACAATCATAAGTTGCTAAATACTCACGCTCCATTGTTTTTCTTAAAGAATTAGGACCCCATACAAGATCATTCCATGTATCAGATTCATCATTACTAAACCAATCTCTAAAAGTATATGTATATCCTGAATCTTCTGAAATAGCAGGATCTACCTCATCATAGTTAGTATAATTAGGTATAATACTTTTTTTGTATCCACTTGGAGTATCTTTAATTTCTTTTTTAAATCTTGCTGTTTTTAACACTTCTGGTGAATTATAATAGTTGTACCATAAAGTATCATAAGCTTCCGCATATCTAGACGTAAAAACTGTATCTTTTGTAATTCTAGTGGGCATTGGATCCCATTGGTCAAATATATATTTAGTCCCACTGTTTATATTATCAGGTTTGCTAAGTTCCGCTCCTGCGTATATAGGCGTGCTTCCTGATTCAACAATTTCGCTGTACAGCTCTTTATATTTAGTAGTTCCTGGCTCAAATTGAGCAGTATCTACCCATGTGACTTTGCAATATCTTTGCATGCCAGAAAATGTTGCAGTATATGTAGCATTATGTGTTACAGGAACAACTGAAGGTGACCAGCCAGTATGTATGAAATTAAGTGTTTCTGTACTTTCTTTTGTTGGAACTGGGCCAGAATATTTTAGCTTTTGTCCAAAATATACATTGTTATCGACCTTTAGAACTGAACCATCTTCATTTTTCCATGTAACTGTATAAAATCTATCTACCTTTTCATATTCAGCAATATAAACAGTACTTACAGTCGCTTCTACCACTTCAGGAGACCAACCAATAAATCTATATACAAAGCTTCCATCATCGGGCTTTCTTGGCTCTTCACCTTTGTACTCTGGCATAGTACCTTTTTCAACAGCTTTATCATACTGCAAAACCGTGCCATCATCATTAACCCATGCTATTTTACAAGTATTTTCATCTTCATCACAAGCTACAAGAGTCAAGGCTAATAACACAATCATAACCAAGACAAATATAGATATTATTTTCTTTTTCATTTTTCCTCCCTTTCTTTATATGCCCTCAATTCTTCATTCATTTTTTTAATTTCTTGTTTCCAAAGAATATACATTATTAGCCAAATTAAAAAGTAAGCGACAGCAATCATAGCTATTAATATTAAGTAATTTGTCCATTTATATTGCAACCACCTAAGTGCTGAAGCAACCACCAAAAAAGCAATAAGCACAGACACAAAATGTGCGATGGTTGCCTTTAATAAACTCCATGAATCAATATCAAAAAAACACATTCCTGCAATACATACTATGCCAAATATTCCTGATAATATTGTTTGTAAAATTATCGCCAAAGCCTTTCCCATAGCTGCAACTTGTACATCAAACACTATTTTTGCACCTTCACCATAAGCCAAGCTGAAAAATAGTGTAATAACATTGCCTAACACTGCTCCAATAGCAAAGCCTATAAGTGTCCTAACAATTAGCTTTTTTTTCATTTTACAGACTTGCCTCCCCTTAGTATTTCTCTAATGTTTTTTGTATATCGCCTTGAAGTATAAGATCTAATGCCATTTACCATCTCAATCTTAATTACTCCTCCACCTTCAAAACTCCATTGTTTTACATATTTTAAGTTAACAATTTCAGATTGCGAAATTTTAACAAACCATGTAGGGTCTAATTTTTCTTCAACTTGATATAGTGGTTCGCTTAAGACATATTCGCCATTTGTAGTTTTCACAGATATAAATCTTCCGCTTTTTGACAAGATTATGATGTCATTCATGTCAATAAGTTGATTGTCTGAAAGCAACTCACAAGAAAGTTTATCACTTCCTAAAAGCTCAAGTATCTTATCAACTTCTTCAGTTTGTTCCTTTGCCTTGATAATGACTTCTATTTCATTAGCAGTCTCATCTTTAACAAACTTTAACTTAAATGACATTATAGATCTCCTCAAATTTTCTATAATATCATTATCATTTTTATTTCCCAAAGAATCAAGTCTCCATATATGCAATCATCTATTTTTCAATCTAAGTTTCATATAGGAAAGGCCAAAAAACTTTAACTAAACCTTTCCTACTACCCTAATCTCTAATAATCCACCCGCTAACTAACAATACTTTTTAAGGTTTCTTTTCACATAATATTTGTAGCCTAAACTTTAACTTATTAAAAAGATTGTTTATTCCCAAACTGTCGGCACACCATCAACATAACGCCAATGCGATCCATCTTTATTTTCCGTTTCACTGTACCAGTAAACAGGCTTATCGTTATTCCAATTATTAGAAAATCCATGAGGCTCACTTATTGCTTCACAATAGTATTTTTCTGGATTTGCAGTATAAGATATCCTGCCAAATATATGTTTTACACTTTCTGGTATTATAATTGATGTTGCCATACAATCATCAAAAGCTCCTGCCCCAATAGATTCAACACTATTTGGCAATACAATTGTTGCTAAAGCATCACAGTTAGAAAAAGCTGCCTCATCTATGAGCACAAGATTATTTGACCATTCAACTGATGTTAGCACAAAGCAATTAGGAAATGCACTATCACAAATATATGTTATAGAATCTGCCATTGTCACTGAAGTTAATTTGTCGCAACCCCTGAAAGTCCAATGTTTTATACATTTGAGACCACTTCCAAGAACTACAGTTTCAAGTTTAGAACAACTCCTAAATGCCGACTCTTCTAAATTGGTGACACTGTTTGGAATTGATATGGTTTCTAGCGTTGAAGAATTAGCAAATGCTTCATATTCTATTGTTGTGACTGTATTTGGAATTTCAATAGTTGCAAATCTTGCATATGTAAACGCTTGCTCACCAATTATTTCAACTCCCTTTGGAATAATTGAGGTTTTTATTCCGACAACGAGCTTATTTGTAGCTTTTTCAATTATGCAATTATTTTGAGATCTATATACAGAATTTCCCTCTGCAACTTCAATTTCTTCTAATTTTGAACTCGCTTCAAACAAATATTTACCTACATACTTTACGCTTGCTGGAATTGTTACTTTACCACTCAACTCAAAACACCAACTTAATGCCCCATCTCCAATGTGAGTAAGCCCTTCTGGGAATGTGACATTTGTCAAACTTTTACACGGATCAAAAGCTTTATCAGCAATAACCTTGCAATCATTATGGACAGTAATTGATGTCGAATATTGATATGGTGCAATCAATACTAAATATGGGTTGTCGATATTACCTACATATCCATGATTCCCATCCATCCTGTATACTGCACTATCAAAAGCAAAATTATTTACGGAAGTAATACTATTTGGAATATCTATTGATGTCAAACTATCACATTGATTAAATGCCCAAAAATCAATAGTTGTGACCCCCTCTGACATTTGGACTGTATCGAGTGTAATACAATATTGAAAGGCACTGCTTGAAATTTCCGTAACTCCAGTTCCTAATGTTACTTTTTTTAATGCGCTACACCCTTCAAAAGCAGACACACCAATATATTGAGCACTGTTTGGTACATTTATTTCCGTTAAACCCGTACAACCACTAAATGCACCGTAACTGATATTTTTTAAACTATTTCCTAAAGTAATTTCAGTTAAATTCGTATTACCACAAAACAGTTCACCTATCATTACTTTACAATTATTATGCATGGTAAAACTAGTCCCTAGCGTGCCTGAAACTTCTATTAATGCTGCATATGCATTACCAGCATTTCCTAAATACTTACCGTTTCCATGTTCGTTATATGTTAATGCTACACAGTTTTGAAAAGCCATAGAGCCTACTGTTTCAATGCTATCTGGTATTATCACATTGGAAAGATTAGAACACTCATAAAATGCACCTGATTCAATTACTTTGATACTAGAAAATTCTATTGATGTTAAAGCAATACAACCTGCAAATACAAACACATCTATTGTTTCAAGACCACTACCAAATGTTATAGAATCCAAAGTTGTGCAACCCGTAAAAGCTTCAGGACCAATATAAATTAAACTATCTGGTAAAGCAATTGATGTTAATGCAGTACAACCTGAAAAACCATCATAACCAATGGTTTCAACACCCTCTTCCATTGTAACTGATTTTAATCCTTCACATTGAGCAAAAACATCTTCACCTATAGTTTTTACACTCCCCGGTATTATAACTGATTCTAGAGTAGTATTGTTATGAAATGCCCATTTTGCTAAAGCTTTTACAGGTTTTGCGTTGTATGTTGAGGGAATAACAACATCTTTATCTGTCCCTACATATGCTTTGATAAAGTATCCATCACCATCATCTACAAAAACAAAGTCAACATTAGGTGATGCTTCAGGATTTGTTGTACCGCCACCAGTGTCGCCTGAATCGCCACCTCCAGTGCCACCGCCAGCATCTCCACCGCCAGTGTCACCACCAGTACCACCTGTATCGCCGCCGCCCGTACCGCCTGTATCTCCACCAGTATCGCCTGTGCCATCTCCAGTACTTTTTGCAGTACTCTTAAAGGTAGCCTTATATGTTTGATTACCCTCTATCGGACCTAATTCCGGAGACCATTTATCAAACTCATAGTCATAGTCAGCGTCTGAAGGTTTTGTTGGAACATCGCCTGTGTACTCTGGTGTTGTGCCTTTAGCGACATTTTCATCAACTTTCAAAACTGTCCCATCATAGTTTTCCCATGTAACTTTGAAAACTTCAGTTGTATCTTTACAACCAAAAAGACAAATTGCAGCAATTAAGATTATAGCTACGAGTACAATTGTTTTTTTCATGAACCTCTCCTTATACAAAAACTCAAACATTAAGCTTTTAGCCCAATATTTGTTTCAGTCTTTTTCTCTTATTACACCTATTATTATTCGTTTTTTTTGTTTAATCAATACCTCTATACCTATTCGGTTAAAAATTGACATATTCGGTTACACCACAACAAAAAAGACTTGGATTTTTCACCAAGCCTCTTTGATTGTTTTTAAATTTAAAAAGATTTTTTACGCCCAAACTGTCGGTACACCTTCAACATAACGCCAATGTTTATTATCTTTATTTTCCGTTTCACTGTACCAATATACATTTTTCCCACTATGCCAATCTGTAGCAAACCCTTCTTGGGCTTCTGTTGCTTCGCAATAAATGCTCGTTAACGCAGTGCAACCCTCAAATGCTCTTGTTTCTATTTTTTCTACACTTTTTGGAATAATGATAGAGGTTAAATAGCCACACTCTAGAAAAGCCTCTTCTTTAATAACTCTAAGATTCTTTGACAGTGTAATGGATTCTAACCATATACTTTCCCAAAATGCACAGTCTCCTATAATCTCAACGCTATCAGGTAAAGTGATATCAATTAAACCACTCACCCAAAATGCATAACCTTCTATATACAAAACACTATCAGATAATGCAATTGACTCTAATGCATAAGTGTCAGCAAATGCAGAATCCCCAACATATATAACTGAATTTGCCATAGTTACCGAAGCTAATAAATGACAGCCATCAAAGGTTTTTTCCCTTATATGTGTAATGCCATTTCCAATATTTACTGTTGCAAGATCAAAACAAGAATAAAAAGCTTCTTCCCCTATACTAATGACATTATCGGGGATGGTAATGTTTTTTAAAGAAGAACTATTAAATGCAGATCTTTCTATTGCTGTGACCGTACTTGGAATTTCCATAGTTTCAAATTATGCATATTCAAAAACCCTTTCACCAATTATAGCAACACCACTTGGTATGGCTAATATATTTGCTGGCACTGCTACAAGCTTATTTGTAGCTTTTTCAATTATGCAATTATCTTGAGATTTATATACAGAATTTCCTTCTGCAACTTCAATTTCCGTTAGACTTACGCATCCAACAAATGCACCTGCACCTATACTTACAACACTTTCTGGAATTGTTATTTTTGTATTTAAGTTTTCGCACAACTTTAGCGCATCTTTGCAAATATGGGTAAGTCCTTCTGGGAATGTGACGCTATTTAAGCTAGACATTCCCAAAAAAGCCATGTCAGCTATAACCTTACATCCATCTTTAACGGTAATAGACGTTGAACCAGTCGCTGCTTCCATAAATACTAGATATGGATTAGTATCATTTCCTAAATATTTATTTCCAGAATCTTCAGTATATACCAATGCCATAAGTGGGGAGTTATTTTTGGAAAAAGTGTTTTTTGATATATAAGTAATAGTATCTGGAAGCTTTATTGTTGCAAGACTTTCGCAATCTCTAAATGCATTTTCTCCAATATAAGTAACCCCTTCTGGAATATTAATTGTATCGAGCTTTATACACGATTCAAATGCATAATTTTCAATTCTTGTTACGCCAGAACCTAATGTTACTTCTTTTAATTCTCCACAGTCATAAAAAGCTTCCCCGCCAATTGAAAGAACGGAATCTGGGATAGTTATTGAAGCTAAATTTGGGCATTGCCAAAAAGCTTCATCACTAATGCTTTTTAAACTATTACCTAAAGTGATTGAAATGAAATCTGCAAATCCAAATATACTATCAGCAAGAACTTTACAATTATTATGAACTGTAAAAGTGGTTTTGGTTGGATCGATAACTTCCATTAACACTAAGTGCTCATTAGTTGCATTCCCTAAATACTTACCATTTTCATATTCCTTATATGTTAATGCTACACAGCCCGCAAAAGCCATAGAATCTACTTTTTCAATACTATCTGGTATTGTCACATTGGTAAGATTAGAGCATCCATGAAATGCTTTATAAACAATATTTTTTATACTACTTGGTAAATTAACTGTGGTTAAAGACTCGCATTGTGCAAAGGCAAAAGCATTAATCTCTTCAAGACCAGTGCCAAATGTTACAGAATTTAATGCTGTACATCCCATAAAAACTAAATAATCCATATAAGTTAAACTATCAGGCAAAGTAATGGATTTCAAAGTGGTATTACCTGCAAATGCCTCATATCCTAACTTTGTAACAGGCTTTTCATTGTATGTTGAAGGAATAGTAACATTTTCATCGTCCCCTAGATATGCTAAAAGCAAATATCCTGTTGCATCCTCTTCTTCCATAAAGATATAATCGGGAGCTTGGTTTGAAGGAGTAGTTCCACCACCATCGCCACCTGTACCATCTCCAGTACCATCTCCAGTACCACCACCTGTTTCGCCACCTGTACCACCAGTCCCGCTACCGTCTCCAGTTTCACCACCTGTTTCACCACCAGTACCACCAGTTCCGCCGCCAGTACCACCTGTTTCTCCGCCAGTTTCATCACCAGCATTTTTCTCTGTGCTTGTAAAGGTCGCAGTATATGTTTGATTACCCTCAATAGGACCTATTTCTGGAGACCAGCCGCTAAAAGCATAGTTGTATGTCTCATCTGAAGCCCTTGTCGGAACATCACCATTATATTCTGGTGTTGCACCTTTTGCGACATTTTCATCAGTTTCTAAAACCGTGCCATCATAATTCACCCATGTAACTGTGAAAGTTTCTGGTGTGTCTTTACAGCCAAAAAGACAAATTGCTGCAATTAATATTATAGCTACTAGTATAATTGTTTTTTTCATAACACCTCCTAATGTGCCTAGATTCTATAGAAAAACTAAATTCTTGAATAAATTTATTCCGATATTTTCAGTGTTTTCTAATGAAGTTTATTTGTCCAAACCTAATTTTATTATCCGCCTTTTTTTGCATTTTCGCAATACCATTAATTAAGATTTTTTTACCATATATAACGAGTGGCTTTATTTGCTAAAGTAAGTGCCTATAAAAACAAAAGGAGGCTGGTAAAATTACCAACCTCACCTTTTATAATGTAGTTGTCTTTATGATTTTAAACTTCGGTCCAAATTGCATAAAGTGTGACAGTTGCACCGTTTACTGAAGTTAAATTTATGACCGAGTCAACATTACTATATGCAAATGCACCGCTTGGACTTGTTGCCCAACCACCAAATGTATATCCCTCATTAGAAAAGCTATTTGCTGTCAAGTATGCTAGGGTACCATATGTGCATGTCATATTAGCCATTGTTCCTTGGGCAGCTTCAGCATTTTTATCAAATTTTATTGTATAAGTATTTGCTGTCCACTTTGCATACAATGTAATTGAAACTCCTTGCACTACTTCATGAACTAAATTTGTATTAAAAGAGAATGCATTTTCACAATCTGCATCTGTAAACCAGCCACCAAAGGAATAGCCTTCTCTTGTAGCAATTTCAGGCTCTAAAGCTTTTTGTCCATATGGAATTATTTGATTTTCAATCGCTGCAACTCCGCCTGTGTTAAATTGAACAGTTATAGTCTTAGGACGAATGATGTCTTGATAGCGTTCCCAGTTTCCTTGCTTGTATGTAGTAACACTTTCTGCATTTACAAAAATCAAGATATTTGGATTAATTGTTGTATACATTCCTGCTGCTCCAATTGAAGGTGGTGCTGCACTATTAAATGTCATCTTTGCAAGTTTTGAATTGAAGTTAAATGCGTTTTCTCCAATTGATGTCACTGTAGCAGGTATTGTAACTTCTGTTATATTTCTCAAGTTTGCAAATGCACTCTTTCCAATAGTAGTCAATTGACTTTCTGCAATATCTGCAAAGGTTAAGGTCGTAGCTGCTATACATTTATTAAATGCTAAGTCTCCAATTTCTTTAATGGTTTTCGGAATTGTAATAGATGTTATGTTTGCACAATCAGGCACTAAGTCTGAGTTGAATACAGCACTCCTTATTTTTACAACTGGCTTTCCTTCTATGGTTTCGGGAACAACTAAAGTTAGAGGAATGGTTGCACCTTGAGCTATGGCTTTAATTTCGATTGTTTCTCCTACTATATCATAGTCATACATTGACCAAAATGCATATAGTGTTGTATCAGAAGCCTTATCCCATGTAATTGCAACTCCTAAAACCTTTACAGGCTTGAAGTCTGCACCATAATACTTTTTGCCTTGACCATTTTCTTGTTCAAAGTATCCTTTGAATACAAATCCAGGTTTTGTTTTTGGACTTATAACAGGTAAAGCACCATCATATTTTACACTCATATTTTCATTGGCACCGCCACCTTGTGCATCTAAAATTAGATTATATGTATTTGCTTCAAAGTTACCATAAATTGTAGTATCTTCTGTATGTAATTTTGCAGTTTCAAATGGTAATACACATGAGGCATCTTTATACCAACCAGTGAATGTGTAGCCTACCCTATCATCAACTGATGGCATTGCAATTGCAGTCCCATAGTCTATTTCATACTCAGATGGATTGAGTTCTGGCTCGCCAATTGTAAAGGTTATCAATACTGTTCTTGGGCAAATGCTAATGGAATAATCTGCCCAACCTTTAGCACCTTTATATGATTTTAAAGCCACTCTATTAACCCAAATCTTAAAGTTTGTCATTCCTGTAAATGCTGCTGTGCCAAGACCACATGGGCTATTTGATGTCATATTGATATTTTTGAGGAAAGTACAATTTTCAAACGCTCTTTCTCCAATTGTTGCAACTGAGCTAGGTATTGTAATTTCAGCAAGACCTGTTGATGAAAATGCTTTTGTTCCAATTGTTTGTAGACCATTAGGTAGAGTTATTGCAGTAATATTTGTACAACCTTCAAATGCAGAGCTACCAATTGATGTAAGTGTTGAATTTGCAGCAAATGTTACTTGATTTATTTGAGTTGCACCTTGGAAAGCAGAGTTTCCTATACCCTTCAATCCCGAACCAAATGCAATACTTGTTAATCCTGTGCACCCCTTAAATGCTTCAGCTCCTATATTTTGTAGGGAATTTGGCAATGTTATAGAAGCTAATGTGCTGCACCCTGAAAATGCCTTATCTTTAATTGTAATCAAACCTGAAGTGCCATTAAATATTACGGCAGATAAATTTGAGCATCCGACAAAAGCACTAGCGCCTATTGTTTTTAAGCTTGCAGGTATTGTTATACTTGTAAGATTTTTAGCATTATTAAATGCATTATCAGCAATTTCTTCAACACCGGCTGGAATTGTATAGCTTTCACCAACTTTTGCTTCTGGATATTTAATTAATTTTTTCATATCGTTAGTAAATAGTACACCATCTACTGACTTATATTCGGTATTTCCCGCTACAACTATGATTTCTGTCAAAGATGTACATCCCATAAACAAATTGTCGCCTAATGCTAGTAAAGCTGCTGGAATTGTCACAGTTTCAAGTGCAGTACAGTTTTTAAATGCCCTTGCACCAAGATTTGTTACTGAAGAGGCAATTTCAATTTCATTTAATGCTACACAACCTGCAAACGCCTCTGCACCGATGGTTTCAACTGTAGTAGGTATATTTATTGTGCTTAGTGTAGCACAACCATCAAATGCATTTGCTCCAATAGATTGCAAACCATTTGGCAATACAACTTCTGTAACTTTTGTAGCGCCTTGGAATGCTTTGTCAGAAATTTGTAGACATTCTGAGGCAACTGTATATGGAGACCCAACTTTGCCTGCAGGATATTGCACTAATGTGCTTTTTGCCTTGTTGTATAACACTCCATCAAAAGATGCATAATTTGTATTGTTTGAATCTACTGTTATGGCGGTCAATTTATTACATGCTGCAAATGCTCCAGTACCTATGGTTTCCACATTTTGAGGAATATGAACCGTAGTTAATTCACCACATGACTCAAATGCAGAGTCTCCAATTGAAGTAACTGATGTAGGCAATGTTATTGCATTTATTGGTGTTCCCTTAAATGCTGACTTCCCTATAGTTTGAAGTCCAGTTGCATTAGATAAATCTACTGATGTCATGTTAGTACATTTTGTAAATGCATTTTCTCCAATAACTGTGACAGAGCCTGGCACTTCAAATGGAAGCACTGAAAAGATCTTAGATTCTGGACATTTATATAATACAGTTTTCAATTTATTGTATAGCACGCCATCTGCTGAAGAATATATTGTATTATTTGGATCCACATCAAAACTCTTTAATTTTGGACAATTAACAAATGAGCCTACATCAAGTGATTCTAAGGCTTCACCAATAGTGACGGTTTGAAGCTCTGGACAATTAGCAAATGCACCGGTGCCTATTGTTTGAACTTTATTTGTGTTTATAGCAGTTATTGCAGTAGCTTTATTAAATGCGTTTGCTTGAATTGTTGTTAAGCTATCAGGGAAAGCTATATTTGGCCCAGCATATCCTGAGAAAGAATTTGAAGTTAATGTCGTTATCGTTGCATCAGCTGCAAATGAAATTTGACTTGTAACTCCACTAAATGCATTGGCACCAATATTTACAACATCTTTAGGCAAGTTAATCGCAGTTAAGTTTGTGCATCCCTTAAATGCTTCAGATTCTATAGTTGTTACACTGCTTGGGAAATTTATTGTTGTTCCCTTATATCCATTAAATGCTCCTTGAGGTATCGTTGTTAGATTGCTTGTTGGAGCAAAATTTATTGTAGCGGTAACTCCACTAAATGCTCCTGGGGCAATATTTTCAATTGTTGAAGGAAGATTTATTGTATCTAGAGTTTGACACCCTACAAATGCATTTGCTGGTATTGTTTCTGTGCCTTCAGCAATATTTACAGTCTGTAAGCTTGCTGGAATTGTTGCACCAGTATAGTATGACCTACCACCAAAGAAGTAACTTAAATAGCTTGGAGTTGTCGCACTATATGGTGAGACTAAAGGTATGGTTACTTCTACAAGACTTGTGCAACCCTTGAAAGCATCTAATCCAATTGTTGTAACAGTATTTGGAATTTCAACACTTGTTAAAGATGTGCAGCCTTCAAACCCAGAATCTTCTATCGTTACAACTGAGTCTGGAACAGTAAATGTAGTTCCTGCATATTTGCTAAACGAGTATTTGGTTATAGTGTCAATGCTTGACCCTACATCAAATGTTATATCTGCATCAGTCGTAGCAAAAGCCTCTTGCCCAATTGAAGTTACACTTGTTGGAATTACAATTTCATCAGCATTAGCTAATGCAGGTGTTTGAGATTGATCAAAAGCAACTGCTTCTATTGATACAACATCACATCCTTCAATTCTTGAAGGTATGATAATTACTTCATTTGGAGCTATTGCAGGATTGTCAATGAAGCCTGTAATTTTGGCTTGTTTTGTAGTTTGATTTAACTCATATGTGTATATTGTCCAATATGCATAAAGTGTCGTATTATTACCTGCAGTTTTATTCCATAGAACTAGCGAACGTAAGTTTTCATCATAGAATTTTTGCCCTTCGCCATTTGCTTCAGAAAAATATCCCCTAAACTCATAGCCAGTTTTTGTAGGCTTTGTAGCTTTTGGCATATCATGGTCATATTTTGCAATAAGTTCTGCACTTGCTGGACTTGCACCAACACCATTTTCTAAGGTAAGGGTTGATTCATCAGGGCTCCATTGTGCATATAGATTTACAATTCCACCGTTTGCACCTGTAAGTTTTTCAACTTGATGTTGATTACCATATGCCGTACCCTTGCCATCTGCCCTTAAATTCCATGTATTACTATCTAAGTCTGTAATATGCCAACCATGTAGAGTAAACCTGCCTGAAATAGTATCTAAGTCAACTTGGTCTGTATATTTTACTCCTTGCTTTTCTGTCATGTTTCCTTGAACAGCATTTGTTGCTGCAGTAGGCTTATTTGAGTTATATCGAATAGTATATGTGTTTTCACTCCATTTAGCATAGATATCAAATAACTCCGTTTCTTTCCAATTTAAAAGCCTGCCCATACTGCCGCTATAGTATTGAATAGCAGTATAGTCTGGACCATTTTTCTTGAAAATTCCAACTAAGGTAAATCCTTCAACTTCTGGCTTTAAAGCTACAGGAACTAAACTATCATAGCGAACTGTTATTTCTTGATTGAGTAAAGTTGGATTATAGCTTGCATTTAAGTTATTGTCATGATGAATTGTTACAGTATATTGATTTGCAACCCATTGTGCATACATTGTAACAGTGTGACCTTGAACTGAAGTTAAATTTTCAGCTAGATGTTCATCTATATATGATGTCCCTTGACCATTAGCTTGGCTATTCCAACCATTAAATGTCCAACCTAACAATGTGAAATCATTTTTTCTTAAATTTTGTTTAACATCATAGGTAAATGTTTGATTTGGCATACCACTAGCACTTGCGGGGACACTTGATGCATTAGAAGGCTTGTTACTTGCAAATTTTACATAGTAAGTGTTTATTGCCCATTTTGCATATAAATTGTATTCTGCATTATTAGCTGATGCTAAATTCTTAACAGGTGCATTATTTCCATAGACTACATCACCAGTATTAGATGTTGCCCAGCCTAAGAATGACCAACCAGTAAGCGTGTATGAATTTGCTGTTAGAGCTTTTTCTACATCATATGTAAATGGTTGTTCAACATCAACTCCCAAGACTTCTGTTTTTGCAGCAGTAGGTTTGTTTTTATTGAATATAACCTTATATGAATTTGCTGTCCATTTTGCATAAATGCTTGCATGTTGTGCTTGATCCCAGTTATTTACTGAAGTCATTGTAACAGAATAATATTGAACGCCTTGTCCATTAGGTAATTGATAATATCCACCAAAGGTATATCCTGTTCTAATAGGAGCATCGTGTCCTTCAGGCATTGTATTTTCATATGTAACTTCAATAGTCTTTCCACCTGTGCCATTTTGCGCATCAAGTGTTACTGTGAAGGTGGATTTTTCCCAAACTGCAATATATTTCTTTGCTCCAGTTGAACCAACTATAACTGATGTTACTTGGCTTTGACCTGCATCTCCATCTAAATACCATTTAACAAAGTTATATCCATTTCTTGTTGGATTAACTAAAGATACTGCTGTATGTGTATAATATCCATCTGGTGCTGCACCACTAAAAACTCCACCTTGTGTATCATAGGTTATGGAATATAATTTAGCATTCCATTTTGCATATAACTCAAAAATCTTGCCATTTTCATTGGTTAAAGAATTAACTGAAGCCATATTTTCATAAGCTCTGCCACCAGTAGATGTGAGTGCCCAACCATCAAAGTCATACCCAGCTAATGAATATGTATTTGCTGATAAAGCTTTTGATTCGCTAAATGTAAAGATTTGATTTGGCATATTAGCATCGCCATCAAGTGAGCTTACGACTGCTGTTGGGGCGTTTTCTGGCTTGTTTCTATTAAATTGCACTTGATAGGAATATTCACTAAACTGTGCATCAAAAGTAAAGTTACCAATAGCAGTGGCGCCAATTGTAAATGTTAAATATTTTGTATGTCCACCATTTACATACCATCCTGTAAATTCATGCCCATTCTTAGTTGGAGCTAGTATATTTATACTTGGACTTTCAACTGTGTAGCTTGATGGGTTATTGGCATTATTTTGTCCACCATGTAGCACATAATTAATTGAATACGTAATGGGTACCCATCTTGCATATAGGGTCAAGATATTATCTGGCTTTTGTGCTGCAAGTTCTGCAACAGTTAAAACATAGTTTGTTCTGCTTGCAACAAATGTAGAATTTTCTAGATAGTAAAATACTATGCCACCTGTTGTAGCATCAGTGCTATATAGACCTACCATGTCATAGCCATCTTTTGTGATGCTACCTAATATGCTAGGTAATGCACTACCATATGTCACAGAAATTGACTTGCTATTGGGATCTCCCGCAGTAAAGGTGCCACCTTTTCTATCTATATTGATTACATAATTCTTTGGTATCCACTTAGCTGTTAAAACAGTTATACTAGCATTAGTCGTACTAAATCTTTGTAAAGTTTGACCATTTGTAAATTGATTTGTCCCAGATTCCCAACCATCAAATGTGTAACCATAACGATTAAATGTATTATTCTTCAATGCGACAGCATCTTCAAAATTGATGGTTTGCCTTGTCATTGTACCTGCAAATGTTCCAGTTTCAGCATTTGCATTAAAATCAATGTAATATACATTTTCTGTCCATTTTACATATAAAGTAAACTCTTCGCCATCATAAGTAGGAACAAATAAAGATTGTGTGTTTTGATTATATGATGTGCCAGTGCCTGTTGAATTTGTATTCCATACAGTACTTCTCCACCCAATAAGCGAAAAGTTTGGTGATACTCTTGGTAATGTAATTTTAGTTTCATATGGTGTGGTAACTGTTGGATGTCCACCATTTGCAATTGTTACATTGTTATATGCTTTTGCTGGCCTATTTTCGTTAAAATGTATCTTATATGAAAACATTGTCCAGCGTAGATAATACTCTGTATTTTCGGTAATGTATACATTATCTCCAGGAGATAGTTGATCTTCTGGAGCAACAACACCAGTTGGCGTTAGGGCATAATACAAAAATCCCCAACCAGCTAGATTATATCCAACTGCTGGCAATTGATATTGTGTGCCGTAAGTAGCTTGTCCTACTGCCATGTTGCCTGCTGGAGCTAGTGCTGCGCCAGTTGGTTTGGGAGCAGAGAAAGTAACACTGTATTTCTTTGGTGTCCATTGTGCATCAAATTTCTTCGTGCCCGTGGTATTTTTAGCTATAACACCTGGTAAAAGTTCTGTACCATCATCAATATACCAACCAGCAAAATTATAGTGTGGTTTAGTTGGAGCTGGGATATTGACAGATTCTTCATATGTATATGTATATGGAGTATCAGTATGAGGCGTTGCACCATTCCAATCAGTATACTGAATTGTATAAGTAGTAAGTTGCCATTGAGCATATAGAACAATAGTTTGTCCATCTTGACTACGTAAATTTGAAAGTGTTGTGTTTGGAATTATTTGATCAGCTGGATCTGCATTTGCATTATTTTTTGCAAGGGTCCAGTATTTAAATTGCCATCCTGTTAGAGAATATCCACAAATTGCAGCTTGAAACTCTTGAAAATATGGAACGGTAACATTTGCCATAGTTCCAGAAGGACTTGCTGTTGCATTTACTGGATATGTAGGTGTTGTAGGTCTATTTGAATCATATTGTACTATATATTCTATCGGTGTCCAGTTTGCACTATATGTTTTTGCACCAGATGAATTTTTAGGAATTGTTGGTTGCTCTACAAGAATTGTTGTATCGCCATCTACATGCCAACCTGTGAATCTATAATATTGTCTTGTAGGCTTTAAGATAGTGATATTTTCCGAGTTATAGTGATATACACTTGGGTTTGTACCGTTATTTACATCTGCACTCTTTAAATCATATGTAATGCTGTAATTTACTGGTGTCCATTTAGCATATAGAGTTGCTGCTGAAGCAGTTTTCCATGTATTGACACTACCCATATCTGCATCATAGTATTGAGTTCCTTGACCGTTTATTTGTGAAAAATATCCAGCAAAAACATAGTGGTCTTTAGTAGGCTCATTAACTGAGCTTGGCATATTAGCATCATAAATAGCATTTATCGTTGTGTTTGCTCCACTGCCACCAACTAGCCCACCTTGATGATCTAGAGTCACTGTATAACTCAAAGGTTGCCAACGAACATATAGCTGAATTTGAGCGCCGTGAGTAGGCGATAGATTGCTTACTGCCGCTTGATTTGCATAAGAAGTTCCAGTTCCATCTTCTGATGTATTCCACTCTTTAAATTGATATCCTGTCCTTGTAAGGGTATTTGCTTTTAGAGCTTGTGCAGCATTATCAAATTTAAAGCTTTGAGGTGTCATTGAACCTACTGTATAAGTATCTTTATTGAAATTAACCGTAAATGTATTTTGAGTCCATACTGCATAAAGATTTACAATAACACCACCTAATTCAGCATATTCTTGAGGCATTTGAGTAATAACTGCGTTATCTGCAAATCTAACTGTGGTTTGAGCACCTTTGTGAGCCCAACCCGAGAAACGCCAACCTTCTAAACTAAATCCATTTGCAGTTAATGCTTGAGGAGTATCATATGTGACATTAACAGAAGAGGTTGTTCCCTCTACACTATTTGAAGCTATGCCTTCAGGGTGATTTTTATTGAAGATAACTTGATTTACAATTGGAGTAAATGAAGCGGTTATAATCTTATCACCAGTGCTTTGTTGAGGAATAGATGTAATATCCCAAGAAACAAAGGTATATCCTATTTTTGTAGGCGCGACAAATGTAATGGTTTCTGTGTCATAATTATATGTTGCAAGATTTGCTGCAGGATTTGTAACAGCTGTATCTGGGAAGTACGTATCATTATATTTAAACCTATATGAAATGTTGTATGTATCTTTATTCCATTTTGCATAAAGGTCTGCAAAACCAGATAGTGCTAAGTTTTTAACTGTTGCTTTATCTACATATCTTGTTCCAACACATTCGCTTGTGGTGTACCAACCATCAAAACTAAAGCCTGGCAATGTAAAACCAATTTCTGTTAAGGGGGCATCTACTCCATATGTCATTTCTTGATTGTCCATTGAACCTGAAGGAGAAGATAAAGTCCCTGCTGGCTTATTAGAATTAAATCTAACTTCATATGCGTTTGGACTCCAATTTGCTGTAAATGTTTTCTTCCCGTAAGAACCAATCGTAATTTCCGGATTCTTTTCAGGAGTACCTTGACCTTCGTATGTCCAACCAGTAAATACGTATCCAGGCCTTGAGGCATCACTTAAAGTTATTGTTGGAGTTTCAACTGTATATATACTTGGGTTGCCTGCTCCGTTGCTAGCATTTTGCCCCAATATGTATTCTATTTCATATTGAATTGGTTTCCAAATTGCATATAATGTTATTTGCCCACTATAAGCTAAGTTAGAAACAGCTTGACCATTTGTATAAGAAACTCCTGGTGTTTCTTCTGTTGGATTTTGCAAAGTATTCCAACGATAAAATGTATATGCATTTTTATTAAATGCATTTGCAGAAAGCGAAACTGCATCAGCATCGTAAGTCATTTGCTGATTACTCATAGGACCACCAGCTCCACCATTTGCATTAAATACAATCTCATAAGGATTTGCCTTCCAAATTGCATATAACACTACCGTACCATTTTTAGTGGATGTTAAATTATTTACACTAACACCCTCTCCATAAAGAGCTGTTGTAGCACCAGATGAGGTATTCCAGCCAAGGAATTCGTATCCATTTCTTACAAATAAATTGCTAGACAAATTGTTTGGTGTATCATATGTAAAGCCTTGATTACTCATAGGACCACCAGTACCATTGTTTGCATTAAATGAAACTTCATATGGGTTTGCTGTCCAGTTTGCAGTTAATCGAATTGTACCAATAACAGGTTTTCCGTTATATTCTTGTGGAATGTCGAATGTTGCATTTGCTGTATATGTTTCATTTACACTTGGATCTAGCATCTGGACTTGCCAAGTTGTTTGTTCATATCCAGTTCTTGTTGCAGGATTAATTGTCATAGGAAGATCAGTTGCGGCAACATATGTTGATTTATTACCATTTCCGCCATTTGTTCCTCCCCCTAAAACATATTCAATAACATAGCCACCAGCAGTCACCCATGCAGTATATAATTTAACTATAGCAGTCGCTCCATCTTCAGAAGTAAGGTTATTAACAGCTTGCTCATCTTCATATGCGATGGTTGAGTTTTCTGCAAGTTGTGCAGTTGTACTCCAACCAAGGAAGTTATATCCTGCACGAGAATATCCATTTGCTAAAAGCGCAATCTTAGGATCATCATATTTTCGACTTTGCTCTTGCATCGCCCCATTTACACCACTTGTTGGATGTGCAATAAACTGTATTTTATATGTATTTTGTCTCCATTGAGCATATAAAATAGTGCTAGAACCTTGAGTTAAATTCAAATCTGTAATATTTACACTTGTAAAACCACTTATAAAACTTCTTCCAGGATTTTCAGTCGTAGGATTTTTTAAGGTGTTCCAGCCTGTAAAGGTCCAACCCACTAAGGTATATGGGTTATTAGCTAAAGTTTCCCCTACTGTATCGTAGTGAAGAGGAGCAGTTGCTCCTACTGCACCAACAACTTCATTGCTAGCATTTGTTGGTCTATTTGCATCATATGAAACTGTATATTGATTCTTTTCCCATTGAGCATATAAAGTGACTGTAGAATCTTTTATTGAAGATAAGTTTTTAACATTAGCAAAGTTTGCAGCAGTATATGAAGTTCCATTACCATTACTTAAAGTATTCCAACTTATGAATTTATAACCAGGTAAAGTGTATGTTGAAGCTTTAATATCAAAAGCAACATCATATGTCTTAAGTTCACTTTGCATTGCTGTACCTTCTATATTTGTAGAAGCATTATTAGGTTTATTTGAGTTATATGCTAAGGTATATGTAATCGGAGTCCATTTTGCATAAAGCTTAACGATAACACCGTTAGCTGTTGTTAAATAAGGTATAACATTAGCAGCATCAGCATACAAAGAGCCAGTTCCATCAGAATTTGTTGTCCACCCACCAAACTCATAACCAGTTAAACCATAATTATTAACTGTTAACTTTGAATCATTATCCGCATAAGTATGCAGTGAATTTTCCATTGTACCAGATACTATTCCGCCACCTTTAGGATTTTTTACATATTCAACATAATATGTATTGGCTTTCCAAATTGCAAACAAAGGTACAACTGCACCACTTTCAGAAGCTAATTTGCTAACACTTTCTCCTTCACTATATAGCTTTTCTGTAGCTGTAGCTGATGTATGCCAGCCTAAAAAGTTATATCCAGTTTTTGTAAATATATTACTAGATAGAGCTTTTGGCTCATCATATATAAAGCTTTGATTTTCCATCGCACCTATCCCGCCATTTGAGGAAAAGGAAACTTGATATTGATTTTTTGACCATTGTGCATATATATTTATTTCAATATTATCCCCATCTGAAATGTTTTTGTTTGTTGAACCAGCAGCGTAAGAAAGACCACTACCATTTGCTTCCCTATTCCAATTTACAAAACTATATCCTGTCTTTTCAAACATATTGTTTGCAAAAACAAAATTTTGATCATAGGTAACTTCTTGTGTTGTTTCATCACATGTGCATGTATTTCCATTTCCATAATATCTTAAAGTTACTTTATTTGGTCGCCAAGTTGCAGTAAAAGTCCTTAGTCCATAAGTACCTTTAGTAATTCTAGTTGCTAAAGCTGCATTTTCATCTCTCCAGCCTGTAAATGTATATCCAGTTTTTGTTGGATTTTGCAATATTATGTCTTGTGCTAATTCAATACTATATTGAGCGGGATTTTCTGCACTATTTGTTCCACCATTTAGTTCATATGAAATTCCATATTTAATTGCATACCATTCAGCAGTTAAAACTAAATTCCCAATAGAGCCTCTTGTAATTTTTTCTCCAGTAAACTCTGTCCATTTTGAAAAATTATATCCAGGTCTTGTCGGTTGATATACCGTATATTCATCAAGTACGGTATATTCAGTTTTATTATCAGGATGATTTGTAGCTACCCCAACACCAGTTAAATCAAGACGATAGTCTACTGTATATTCATTGAGCCTAAAATGTGCTATAAAAGTTTTATTGCCTGTTGAATTATGTGAAATTACGATTGTTTCTTTGAGGTTACTATTTGGCAGTTCTGGATTGTACGGAGACTCGGGTGTCGTCCATCCAAGGAATGTATATCCTCTCTTAGTTGGAGCCTGAATAACTCTTGCATCATCATCGTATTTATAGCCACCAGGATTCATGGAGTTATCGCATATTGGTTCATACTGTACTCCACTTTGAAGACCTTCATATGTAATAGTATATTGAGCTTGTTCAAAAACTGCAGTTACAGTTTTTACTCCTATTTGATTATTATTTGGATTAATTTTATATTCTTTTTTATTTGTATCAGGATTTATAGTAGCACTATCAACTCCGGTCCATTCTTTAAATATGTATCCAGTTCTTGTCGGATCTTGAAGTGTAATTGTTCTTTCAATATTATATTGAGCGGGATTATTTGAATTATTTGCAGCTTCAACTGGCAAATTATATTCAATATCATAATTTATTACATTCCAAACCGCAGTAAATTCTTTATCACCAGTACTTCCACTTGAAATTATTCCATTTGAGGGCGCCCAATAAGAGAACGTATACCCAGGTCTTGAAGGAGCTTTTAGATTAATTTCTGCACTTTCAATATTATATGTTGGATTTACCTCATTATCTGGATGATTTACTCCAATACCATATCCACCTACTGATAATTTATATGTAATACCATAATTTACTAAACTCCAAGTTGCTGTAAATGTTCTATCTTCTGTAGAACCTTGTGGAATTGTTTTATCGAGATTTCCAAGAGCATTGGTCCAACCTTCAAAGTTATATCCTACTCTTGTTGGATCTTGCAAGACAATATTTTGAGTTTCTACTGTATATGTCTTTGGATTTGAAGCATTATTTGTTCCATTACCGACGCCACCTACTTGTAATACATATGAAATATCATATGTAATAGTATTCCACGTTGCAGTAAGTCTTCTATTTTCAGTGCTGCCTCTAGCAATTTTTGTCACCTCAATGCCCTCATCATTTTTCCAACCACCAAAGGTGTATCCTGCCCTTGTTGGAGCTGTTAATGTAATATCTTCAGTTTCAATGTTGTATCCGTTAGGGTTAGTGTTGCCTGTTACATCCCCTATTCCACCTACTGCTAATACATATGTAATTCCATAAGGAATGACATTCCATGTTGCAGTAAATACTTTATCTTCCGTACAACCTTTAGCAATTTTTTCTATTAAATCACCATTTGGATTTTTCCAGCCTGCAAAAGTATAGCCTACTCGTACTGGAGCTTTTAAAGTAATATCTTCATCTTCTACAGTGTATAAACTAGGATTTTCACTATTATTTGTCCAACCACCGACCCTACCTAATTCAGTTTTATATTCAATGCGGTATTCGATAGTCTTAAATTTTGCCGTTAATTGAACATTATCTTGAGGCTTATCCCATGTTTTAGCACTTGATAAATTGGATGCATAATATTTGACACCATTTGAATCAAAATATCCTTCAAAAGTATATCCTTCCTTTTGAGGGGCAATTAAAGGTGTGCCTGTAGTAGTTACACTAGGCATACTATTTTTAAATGTTGCTTGCACTTTTTGTGATGGAACAGCAGTCCCTTGAGCAATTAAGTATACATCAAACTTATCTTCTACCCATTTAGCACTAAAAATTAAGTTATTTGCCCACTTAAATATTGTTTCTTGCTTAATGACAGTAAAGTCATCATTTTCTACTAACTCCCAACCTGCGAAAACAAAACCCGCTTTAGTTGGCTCTAAAAGTTCACCAATGATTTGATCAAATGTACAGTATTTTTCCTTGGCTGTATCTCCATCTGTAAAAACACCACCATTTGTGTTTGCCGATACTTTATACTTATTAGGTGTGTATGTTGCTTTTACTGTTATATCATGTCTTACATCAGAAAAATCTCTATCCCAACTAGCAAAAGTATAGCCCGTTCTTACTGCAATAGGAGCTAGGGGTTTGTCTCCATATATAACAGTCTCAGTTGCTATAACACTATTATCAAAGTCTACAAATTTAACTTGGAAAGTATCATCATTTCTTGCCCAATTTGCATAAAGAGTTGTATCTTTTGCAATATCCCATAGCGCATCTTCTCCATTTTCATTTTTGCATGGATTACCATCTGGACAATAGTATTGTTTACCAGCACCGCCTTCTTCGGAAAAATATCCATTAAATATATATTTATCTTTTACAGGGATTTCTATTAGGGGAACTTCAAGATCGAAAACCGCTGTAATTTCATCTGTACCACCTGTACCACCAGCTTTTTCAAAAGTAATTTTATATCTATTGGGTGTCCATTTAGCATAAACATCTAAAGTTTTGTTAGATAGCCGTGGGATATTTTTGACTTCATCTCCTGTTCCTTCGGCATTATAATACCAACCACCAAAGGTGTATCCCTCTTTGATTGGATCGCCAACACCATCAAATTGTTTTGGCATTCGTAAAGTCCTAATTTCCTTGCCATCTGAATTTAACCTTATCTTTGTTGAAGTAAAGGTTAAAACCAAAATGGTTAAAACTAAAATAATAGCAAGGAAAGTAGCAATACCAACAATTACTATTTCTTTTTGACTTCTTGAAAAACTACTTTTTCTTTTATCTTTAGACATAAAATTTTCCCCTCATATTATATCTTATATTTTTCTTTTTATTGTCTTCTAGAATCTTTCCTTTTTACATCTTCTATATGACAATTTGCCCGATATATTTTGCTTAACAAATGTGCTTAACCAATAACTCCTGCTAAAAGTAAAGCTAGCATTACTACACCGAAAACACAAAGTCCAACTCCAATTAATGAGCCAAAGAATATTCCAATTTTTAAAGCTCTTGATATTGGCCTATCTTCATAGTGTTCTACTACAACATCTTCTTTATCTTCACTTTTTCCTTCTTTAGCAATTACCACTGTTTTTTCTTGTGTCATTATGAGATGCTCTAAATAATCCATCCTTTGCTTAATTTTTTCTAAAAGCTCATTATCAATAGGACCAGCTTGCCCTTTAGCTTCAACGAATTTTTCTACATATACTGTTTCAGCTGCAGGTTTTTCAGCTAATGCCTTTTCTAATTCTTGTATTTTTAAAAGTGCTTCTTCTAGAGATTTATTTGCTTCATCTTTTTCTTGTTTTGCATCTTCAATATCTTGTTTTGCTTGTCTTAATTCCTCGTCTTGAGATTCAAGAGCTCTTTCTTTTTCAGCAATTTCAGCTTCAATCTTTGCTCTTTCTGCACCTGCAACGCAATCTAGTTGACCTTGCAAAAAGATAAGTTCAGTGTTAATTCTATCTCTTTCAACAACAAGCTCATCAAACTTTGATTCTGCTTCTGTAATTGGAATAGCCATTTCATATACCGCATCTGATTCGGGAGCTTTATATGAACCTCTTGTAGTTGCACAATTCATCAAAATATATTCAATGACTTGCATTTTATTTAAACTAGCCCCAACTTCAATGCCATATCCTTTTGCAAAGTTTTTCATTTCACTAACTGTCATATCCGCAAATGTTTCTTCACTTACATCTGCGTCTTTATTTATAGATTTGACAACTGTTGTAATATATTTTGGCAACACATCTTTTTTCAATGATTGTGGGACTTCAAAGCCATATTTGGGTCCTATTAAATTTAACTGTGCAATTGTTGCACTGTTATACATTATTGGTCTAAACTCATCTGAAGTTAATCCGTCGATAACATCAAAATTATCAAAGAAAATTGGATTAAATATATTGTGGAAAGAATTTAGAGTTAAATCTTCTCTATCATCGTATGTTGCAACTTTTGCATTATATGCATATTCAATTAATGCACCAAGTGCTACTTGATTTGCTTCTTCAAGTTCTACTATAACTGCTTTATATAAATCTTTTGCATAACGTTCTAAAAGAATTGGTGTATCAAAAGTAGGAATAAAAAATACCATTTGTTCTTCTGAGAAAATGTTAAACCATAAAAGCCTATAGTTTAATCTACTATCTAATGTCAAGCTTTCATTTCTTGTCTTAACAATACCAGGTCTTAAAACTTCTCTTAAAACATTCATTCTAATTAGTCTATCAATCTTTGTATTAGATTTTTGTAAAATCTTTACTACTTCATTTGGATTTGCTGCCCATAAATTTGAAACAATTTCTTTTATCCCATATTCATCTTCACCAAGTTTTACACTTGTCTTTTCTGCAACTACAACTTTTGCTTTTTTAGGCTTAATATCTTTTCTTTCAATAGCGTTATAATTATCAACCTTTAAAGCTTCCTTTTTAGATAATTTTTCTTCAAGCTCTTTTACAAGTGCCTTTAAAGCTTCTTTTTCTTTTAAAGCTTCATCTAGCGCACTTTCCGCTTCTTTTGCTTGAGCATTTGCATTTTCTATAGCTTCTTTTGCAAGTTTTAATTCTTCATCTTGAGCTGCAAGTTCTTTTGCTCTTTCTTCAATCTCAGCTTCAATTCTAGCTTTTTCTTCTTCATTTACTGTTTCTAATTGATTGCGAAGTGCTAACATCTCAGATTCAATTCTATCTCTTTCAACAACTATTTCATCAAACTTAGTTTCTGCTTCTGTAATTGGAATTGCCATTTCATATACTGAATCTGACTCTGGCACTTTATATCCATCTTTAGTTGTTTTACAATTCATTAAAATATATTCAATAACTTGCATTTTGTTTAAGCTCATGCCTATTTCAACACCATGCTCTTTTGCAAAATCTTTCATTTGCTTAACTGTCATTTCTGCAAAGTCTTCTTCATTTACATTAGCATTTGAATTTATGGAGTTTATTACTATGCTAATATATTTTGGCAATACATCTTTTTTCAATGTTTGTGGGACTTCAAATCCGAATTTTTGACCAATTGCATTTAATTGAGCTACAGTCGCACTGCTAAACATTATTGGTCTAAAATCATCTACCAAAAGACCATCTATTTCGCCATCACTATCAACAAAAATATCATTAAAAAGATTGTGAATTTCTAACATGCTTATCTTTTCATATGCACTAACATCTGCATTTACAAAATTAAAAAAGCTTTCCAAACCTTCTTTGTAATGTTCGTCAAGCTCTAATATTATTGCTTTGTATAGCTCTTTTAGATATTTTTCTGCTAGATATTCTGTATCAAAAGTAGGAATAAAAAATACCATTTGTTCTTCTGAGAAAATGTTAAACCATAAAAGCCTATAGTTTAGTCTACTATCTAGTGTTAAACTTTCATTTCTTGTTTTGACAATACCAGGTCTTAACACCTCTCTCAATACGTCCATTCTTATTGTCCTTGGAAATACCACTCCATTGTCAATTAAAAATTTTGCAACTTTTTTAACTTCAATTGCCATAAGTTTTTCAACTAAACTTTCAACACTTAAATTTTCTCCATTTGCAAATGAAACCATTGTTTCTCCTACTTGATTTTTTTCTTTCATTACCTTTCCTCCATATCCTTTGAATATATTTATTTTTATTATTTTATTTATGTATACTAGTATAAAATTTAGCGACCGAAATCACCAAACATGATTCCGTTCTATAATTTCTTATAATTACAAAAACTAGATTTTAATGTAATTATGTTTTTAGTTTTTAAGTGTAACTTCGTAGCTTTATGTTAGCGTTGTGATATAGAATTTGCTAACACTTTAAATCACTTCAAATTGCACAAATTTATAATGTCTTTGTTGAGTTTAGCAATGCCCCTTTGTGATTTTAAAACCTGAACTTTTAGTCAAAAGTTT
>LSQX01102121.1_pt2 | contig 104291 bp, 100 predicted proteins | sample 654561 | NCBI WGS metagenome assembly LSQX01 (sample SAMN04489861, study PRJNA283612) | anaerobic digester metagenome | isolation source: 4 biogas reactors fed with cattle manure at either 37C or 55C with and... | place: Denmark: Kongens Lyngby | collected 2014
CTTCATCGCCGAAACCGATTTCATCAAGAGTCGTTAAAAATGTAGTATGTCGGCAGTGATCAGACCAGTATGTATCAAGCAAGCGAAGCTCTGTAAGCGTTGGGTCGCGCCCTTCTTTTCTAAAATAATCACGTGTAAATATTAAGTCATCCGCGTCCATGGCAAGATTATAGAGCGCGATATATTTGCTCGCTTCAGAGTCGCTCATATCGCGAAAACCGTCAAGCACGGCGACATCATTAGGTGTTGTGTATTCGTCAACGAGTGTGGTGGGAAGTTCAAGCGAAGCTTCGCGGCACTCGACCGGGTTTATAAGATAAGCTTTCAGCTTTGCTATGTCGTCATCCGTTATATCACCGCGCACGATATAAACTTTTGCTGTGCGGACTAAAGGACGCTCGCCCTGTGAAATAATCTGTATGCACTGTGCGGCGCTGTCTGCACGCTGGTCAAACTGCCCGGGGAGATATTCGACAGCGAAGACGATATCTCCTTCTGCGGCAGGAAGTGTGCGGTATGTCAAATCAAGCTGCGGCTCGGAAAAAACGGTATCCGTGGCATACTCAAAAAGCTCTTCTTTTATGTTTTCAACATCGTAACGGTTGATTACGCGCAGTGAAGTCAGCCCTTTTATGCCAAGTATTGTCGTCGCTTCATGAAGTAAAGACGCAGACTCAGTTGCAAGAGCAGGCTTTTTCTCGACGTAAACACGGTATACCATCGTTTTTTATTTCTCCTTTGGGTTTTATTCTCATCTTTTTTCAGTTATATCAAACTCAAAGCTAAAAGCGCTTCGGCTCCAATGTCGGTACGCATGTATTTACTTTTGAATGTTATTTGTTCAGCATCACGATAAGCGGCTTTAATAGCATCCTCAAGCGTATTTGCGACACATGTCACGCCAAGAACGCGCCCGCCACTTGTGACAATAGAATCTCCCTCACGCTTAACGCCAGCAAAATATATACTTCCCTTTATATCCCCTATTTTTATAGGAAAGCCTGTTTCATACTTGCCGGGATAGCCGGATGAAACAAGGACAACGCAGCAAGAGGACATATCGGAGAATGTAACATCCGTCTTATCAAGTGTTCCGCGCTCACATGAAAGCATAATCTCAAGAAGATCACTTTGCAAGAGCGGCAGAACAACCTGTGCTTCCGGGTCACCAAAGCGGCAGTTGTATTCTATGACCTTCGGCCCATCCGATGTAATCATAAGCCCGAAATAAAGGCAACCGGTGAACGGTGCGCCCTCTTTTTCCATCGCGCAAATTGTCGGGCGGAATATCCTCTCCATGCAAACGTCGGCTATATCCTTCGTATAATACGGATTTGGAGCAATCGTTCCCATCCCACCTGTATTTGGGCCAAGGTCGCCCGTCAGAGCGCGCTTGTGGTCCATCGACGACACCATCGGGACGATTGTCTTCCCATCCGTAAAAGTAAGAACGGATACTTCATGCCCCGAGAGGCATTCCTCGATGATAATGTGGCGTCCGCTGTCGCCAAATGCTCTGTCAATCATTATCTTCCGAACAGCTTCCTCAGCTTCAGCGCGCGTCGCTGCCACCGTGACGCCCTTGCCAAGCGCAAGACCGTCAGCTTTTATGACAATCGGGACATCAGCCAAGCGGATATATGTAAGAGCTGCATCAGCATCATCGAAAACACGAAAGTCAGCTGTAGGAATGCCGTATTTTTTCATCAGATTCTTGGCGAATACTTTGCTGCCCTCAATTTGCGCGGCGGCTTTGCTGGGGCCAAAGCATGGTATTCCCTCTTCCCGCAGGGCATCCGCCATACCAAGCACAAGCGGATCATCCGGCGCAACAACTGCAAAGCCGATATTATGTTCACGTGCGAACGAAACAACCCCATTTATATCTGTTGCCTTAATCGGAACACAAATGGCGTCGCCTTCAATGCCGCCGTTTCCGGGAAGCGCGTATATAGTACCGGCACGCGGGCTTTCGCGGAGTTTTTTAATTATCGTATGCTCACGCCCACCACCGCCGACAACAACAATATCAATTTTTTCAGGGCTCATAAGTCTACCTCCGCATTTTGGTGTGACGAAGATTCCTCTTTCGCTTTGTATCAGTGGTGGAAAAGGCGCATGCCTGTAAACGAAAGCGTCATACCGTACTCATTGCATTTTGCTATTACTTCATCGTCACGGACGGAGCCGCCGGGTTCCGCGACATAAGACACACCGCTTTTATAAGCACGGTCTATATTGTCCGAAAATGGGAAGAAAGCATCGCTCCCAAGCGCAACACCACGAATACCAGCAAGGTATTCTTCTTTTTCTCTTTGTGAAAGCGGTTCCGGCTTATATTTAAAGTATTTCTGCCATACGCCGTCAGCTAAAACCTCATCCTCATAGCCCGACACATAAAGGTCAATGCAGTTATCGCGGTCGGGACGGCCGATGGTATCAAGAAACGGAAGCGACAGCGTTTTTGGATGGCGGCGAAGCTGCCAAGTATCAGCTTTGCTCCCTGCAAGGCGTGTGCAGTGTATGCGAGACTGCTGGCCCGCACCGACGCCTATCGCCTGCCCATCATATGCGAAGCATACGGAGTTTGACTGTGTATATTTAAGCGTAATCATAGCTACAGTGTGGTCAAGACGGGCGCTTTCGGGGAGGTTTTTATTGTCCGAGACGATATTGTTAAACGTATCTTTTGTTATTTTATAATCGTTTCTTCTCTGCTCAAATGTGATGCCGAATACCTGCTTAAATTCGGTCTTATCAGGCACGTACGACGGGTCAATTTTGATAATGTTATAGTCCCCCTTGCGCTTGCTTTTCAGTATCTCAAGCGCCGCCGGCTCATAGCCCGGCGCAATAATACCGTCCGAAACCTCACGCTTTATTATGCGTGCCGTTGTTTCATCACACACATCGGAGAGTGCGATGAAGTCCCCGAACGACGACATTCTGTCAGTTCCGCGTGCTCTTGCGTAAGCGCACGCAATAGGGGATTCGTCAAGCCCCTCGATATCATCAACAAAGCACGCTTTTTTCAAATCTTCCGGTAATTTTTTACCGATTGCAGCTGATGCCGGGCTAACATGCTTAAAAGATGTCGCACACGGATAGCCTGTCGACTCCCGCAGCTCTGATACAAGCTGCCATGCGTTGAGAGCGTCAAGAAAATTGATATATCCCGGCCGTCCGTTCAATATTTCAACAGGAAGCTTGCTGCCATCTGACATGAATATACGCGCGGGCTTTTGATTCGGGTTGCAGCCATACTTAAGTGCGTATTCTTTCATCACACAACTCTCCTTATTGTTATGACTAAAATCACTCGTTTTTATTTTTAATTCTTATAGTCTGCTCGCCTGTTTTTATATCTGTATACGATACATAAAGCGAAACTTTATTGTCGTCATTAAGGCTATCCCATAAAAGTGATGTGAAATCATCAATGCCACTATTAATATCTGCTGTCTTAGGCTCGCCTGAAAAAGAAGGCAGCGGGTTCCCGTCGCATTTATATGTATGTATGAGGTGTCCTGTGCCCGGAGTAGGCTCGTATGCGTACGTGAAGCGCTGGCAGGCGCCATCATTTCCGCAAGAAAGCGGCGCGTCGGGTGCACGTTTTAATATCGACAGCTTATATGTAAATCCGGTGTCTATAAAATCAATAATGCCGCTTATGCGTGGTGTGTAGTTCGGCGCGTCAGGCTCATACTTCCGCGTCATGAGCGCATATTCAAATGTATGCCCACGAATTAAATACTCGTATATCGTATCAGTCTGATCACCATTTGTTATGATGAGGCTGTTGCCAACACGCCTGACGGGCGTATATATGATAAGCGACGGATCTTCAACCTTAGTCATATCGTAAGGATATATTGTAACAGTACCACCTGACTCGCGGAAAACTCTGTTGCGGCTGTTTTCGCTTCTGCCCATGATAAAGTAGGTTGCAACAGCGAAAGCGCCGTCGGCACTCTGCCCTATTAAAATACCGCGGCCGGGGTAAGTGTTATTGCTGAGAAGTTCTACAATGCTTTGCTTTTTCATAATAAATAATCCTATTGTTTAATTAATTTTTTATATCTTTGTTTGTATTTGCCTTGTTAGACGATAAAATCTTTTGACACACAAGCTCCGTTGCTTTCGGCAGGATAATCCATTCCGCTTCTTCCATGACACGGCGCTGAAGCGTCTTTGGCGTATCATCTTCCCTCACGTAAACAGCGCGCTGCTCAATTATTTCCCCGCCATCCGTGATTTTGTTGACATAGTGAACAGTTGCGCCCGTTACCTTAACTCCGCGCGCGAGGGCGGCTTCATGAACACGAAGCCCGTAATAACCCTCCCCGCAAAACGACGGAATGAGCGACGGATGTATGTTGATTATCCGACCCTCGTAATGGCGAATGAAGCTTTCGCTTAAAATTATGAGAAATCCGGCAAGCACAACAAGCCCGCATCCTTCCTCATCAATAAGCTTAATCATCTGCTGCTCAAATTCCTCACGCGACTTTGCCGTGCGTCTGTCGACGACGGCTGTTTTAATGCCAGCCTCTTTTGCGCGTGTCAGAGCATAAGCGTCAGCGTTTGATGAAATAACAAGCGATATTTTGCCGGAGGTTAAAATGCCGGATTTTTCGGCGCCTATCAGCGCGCCAAGGTTTGTCCCGCCGCCCGATACAAGCACACAAATCTTTACTTTTTCTTTATCCATACAGCTCATCGCCTTTATGATATGGTTATTTTTTCGCCTTTATTTTCATCGCTCTTAACTATCTCGCCGATTATATAAGCATTTACACCGGACGCGTGAAGCGATGATAGCGCCCTGTCCGCGTTTTCTTTTGCAACAGTCACACACATACCGACACCCATATTGAATGTATTATACATATCGCGTTCTGGTATGCCGCCTTTTTTTGCGATTATATTAAATATAGGCAAAACTCTCACAGCTGCACGCTCAATTTTTGCTGAAAGCCCGTCGGGGATGGAGCGCGGGATGTTTTCAAAAAATCCGCCGCCTGTTATATGCGATATTCCGTGCACGGAAACAGTATTTATAAGCGAAAGGATGGGTTTTACGTATATTTCGGTCGGAGTTAGGAGCGTATCTCCAAGCGACGCGCCACCGAGCTCATCGACTGGCGCCGTCAAATCTGTATTCTCAACGTCAAATACACGGCGCACAAGCGAAAACCCGTTTGAATGAACGCCGCTTGACGGAAGCGCTATTATCACATCGCCCGCTTTTGTTGCCGTGCCGTCGATTATTTTTGATTTATCGACAACTCCAACAGTAAATCCGGCAATGTCGTATTCATTATCGCCATAAAAGCCGGGCATTTCAGCAGTTTCCCCGCCTATAAGAGCGCATCCGGCACGTACACACCCCTCGGCGACTCCGGATACAATAGTAGCCGTGCGCTCGGGGATGTTTTTGCCCATTGCGATATAATCAAGGAAGAAAAGCGGCGTCGCACCGCACGCTATTATGTCGTTTACACACATAGCCACGCAGTCAATTCCAATAGTATCGTGCCGGTCAAGCAAAAAAGCGAGCTTTAGCTTCGTTCCAACACCATCGGTGCCTGAAACGAGCACAGGCTCGCTGATTCCAGTTAAATCGGGCGCAAAAAGACCGCCAAATCCCCCAATGTCCGAGATAACGCCGGGCGTTTTTGTGCGCGATATGTGCGCCTTCATAAGCTCGACGGCGCGATAACCAGCCGTTATGTCAACTCCGGCTTTTTTATAGCTTTCGCTTACGCTGAATGTGTTCATAATAGCAATAGCACCCGCCCTTTAGTCGTTTTTATATTAACACTATAATCTAATTATCATTGTTAAATTTTTCAGCCACAGCACGGTCTTTTTCAGCTGCTTTCTCGGCTCCCTTGCGCCTTGCGTCAAGAAGTTTTTTAGCAAGCGCTTCGTCTTCAACTGCAATAATCTCAACGGCAAGGATTGCGGCGTTCACCGCTCCATCAATGGCAACTGTCGCGACCGGAATGCCGGAGGGCATTTGAACCGTTGACAAAAGCGCGTCCATACCGTCAAAGCTGCTTTTTATCGGTATTCCGATAACAGGAAGCGTAGTGTTTGCCGCTATTGCGCCGGCAAGGTGTGCCGCCATACCTGCTGCAGCGATTATAACGCCAAAGCCAGCTTCTCTTGCCGTTCTTGAAAACTCTCGCACTTCATCAGGCGTTCTATGCGCTGAGTAAACGTGTACTTCTCTTGGTACCCCGAACTCATCAAGCGTACGAATAGCGCGCTCAACGACGGGCAAGTCGCTGTCGCTTCCCATGATAACTGCTACTTTTTTCATTGCGGTTACCTCATTATTTTCTTAAAATAAGACTTCTGTCCGTACTGCTGCTATTTATAAAACTAAAATAGGCACACCTGCCCCTATAAACGGAACAGGAATGCCCAGGCGTGCGACATCTGTTACACATAATACTTTTTGCTCCTCTGTGGTGCCCCACTCCGCCGCTGATGTTATATAATACATCAGAGCGTTTCGCCGGTCACAAAAAGTATTTATATTTACAGCTTTATTGTAATTATATCATAAGTATTTATGAAAATAAATTATGTGTATGTATATTGGCAGATAGAATTAACATAGCAAAAAAGGAGAGAGTTTGTTGATAATCAACAAACTCTCTTTTTACTTTTATCTTTTATCGTTTGGCGGCAAACGTGTCTTATTACTGAATAGTTTATATATTATATTTTTACTATCCAGCCAAAGGGGTCGGGTAGTCTTCCCCACTGAATTCCCGTTAGCTCATCGTAAAGCCGCTGCGAAATGGCGCCTATTTTCCCGCCATTTATTTCTATTGTGCGGTCATCGTCGCTAAGAACGCCAATAGGCGATATGACAGCAGCTGTACCGGTACCGAATGCCTCATTTAGCACACCAGCATCGTAAGCTTCAAAAAGTTCATCAACCTTTATCTTGCGTTCTGTTACCTTTGTGCCCCAGCTTCTTAGCAGTTCGATACATGACGCGCGTGTTATCCCCGGGAGTATGCTGCCATCGTCAAGGGATGGCGTTACAACTTCACCGTCAATGACAAAGAAAACATTCATCGAACCAACTTCGTCTATATATTCATGTGTAATACCATCAGTCCAAAGCACCTGATCATACCCAAGCTTTTCCGCTTTCCTTTGAGCAATAAGCGAGGCTGCGTAGTTACCGCCGCATTTTGCACGTCCTGTACCGCCGCGAACGGCACGGGTGTATTCCCTCTCGACATATATTCTAACGGGGTCAATGCCTCTTGCATAATAAGAGCCAACCGGTGAAAGGATAATAATGAAAAGATATGTATGAGATGGATAAACGCCTATTACCGGATCAGTAGCAATTATAAACGGCCGGATATAAAGCGACGTACCGGGCGAGTGCGGCACCCAATCCGATTCATAAGCGACAAGCGTTTTAATAGCATATAAAATATCGTCCGGGTCTAACTGCGGTATGCAGAGACGCTCGGCTGTTTCATTCATACGAGCTATGTTTCTATCAGGGCGGAACAGCTGTATGTTGCCATCGGCCGTTCTATATGCCTTCAGCCCTTCAAAAATCTCCTGGGCATAATGGAACACCATCGCTGAAGGCTCAAGCTGAATCGGGCTGTATGGAACAATTCTTGGATCGTGCCAGCCCTTCCCTTCGGTATAGTTCATCACAAACATATGGTCGGTAAATATTCTGCCAAATCCTAGGTTGTCTTCATCTGGCTTTTCTTTCAGAGTTGCAACTCTTTCAACTCTAATGTTCAGCATTTTAAATGATACCTCTTTTCAATATTAACTCCATTACGATTGCTTCCGATTATTATACACCTAAAAAAGGTTGTATGCAATATTTTTGCGCATATTACGGAAATAAGTGTATAAATTCGTTGCAGATGGGGAAAATTTATACGTAATACAATATTTCCGGAGGTTTGCCCCATGAAATCATCCCTTACTATGAGGCTTATAATCTTCTCTGTTTCCCTTTTTCTTCTCCTAACCCTCGGGGCGTCGTTCGCCCTCGGCGCCGACGGGCTTGTATCGCCCGCCCTCGGAGTCATAGCCGAAAATATGACGATGGTCAAGACGGGATATAGCTATTCCGACATTACCTTTACAAAGGAGGACTTCGATTTCGCAATTGGGCGCGAAGCAAAATCCATAACTATCCTGACACTACCCAATGCTGCCGACGGCACGCTTTATCTTGGTTCCATTCCAGTTACGATAAACCAGACCGTGTCTCGTGACAACCTGTCGAAGCTTGTTTTCTCCTCATCGCGTAAAGGGTCGGTCGACTCGTCGTTTTATTTCACGGCAGGCGGATATTATGCAATACCGTGCCAGTTAAAAATAATCGACACTGTTAACTTCGCACCGTCAATCTCCTCTGATTCTGTGGCGCTTTCCGTTGAAACGATGAAAGGTGTCGCATATTATGGATCATTATCAGCGACCGATCCGGAAGGCGATACTCTTAAGTTTGTCATAACAAAGTATCCGGAAAAAGGCACAATTACATTAACTGATGCAGATCACGGAAGCTTTAAATATGTGCCCGATGACGGTAAAAAAGGTAAGGACAGCTTCAGTATTGCCGTTTTTGACGAATACGGCAACCGTTCAGAAGAAGTAACGGTAAAGATAAAAATCACAAAGAGCAAATCCCGTATTAAGTACGCTGACATGAACGAGCACTGGGCGTATAATGCTGTTATGAAAATGACTGAAGCGGGTATTATGGGCGGTGCGTCTGTAAGCGGCAATACGTATTTTTATCCCGACGCCTCTGTCAGCCGTGAACAGTTCGTCGTAATGCTTATGAGAACTATCGGCCTTAAAGATGTTCCCGAGGTAAACAAGACAGTTTTTGCAGACGACGCTGAAATATCAAACGGTGCGCGTCCTTATATTGCCGCGGCATATGTGCTCGGATTCATTGATGGCAGTAAGGTAGACGGAAAGCTTTATTTCTACCCGTCACGTTCGATTACACGCGCGGAAACCGCTGTTATACTCCAAAATATCATTGGCGTTGAGGTGTCTGACGCTGTCCCTGTATTTGCTGACGGTGATGATGTTCCCGCATGGGCGATGGAATCAATATGCGCTATGACAAAGCTTGGCATTATGAACGGTACCGGAGGTGGAAGTTTCTCACCGTTTACCACTATGACTCGCGCTCAGACAGCTCAAGTCCTCTACAACGTTTCAAAACTTGTAGTTTAAAGTTAATTTTAATGTAAAAATATTAAACTGATTTTTTTCAAAAATATAAAGGCTGTAGTAAAGTTTTACTACAGCCTTTTTCATTTTCATCTGCTGCTTTATCTTCCCAAATACATTATATTCAGTATATTCAGTCTGAGATTTTACTGCCCCATATAGATCTGTCGTCGTCGCCAATCAAAGTAAATGTCATAACCTCGTTGTGTGACTTCGACTCATCGTACTGCTTGAAGAAAACGCCCTTATAGACCGTGCCTTTAATCTTAAACGTCGCGTAATAACCAAGCCCGTCTTTGCCCGTTCTTTGCTCCCATGTGCCAGTAACATCGCCCGATATTGTGCCATCGGCGTTGAGTGTAACAGTTTTTGTGGCAAGCATTCCCATGCGTTGAGTCGATGCAGCAAGCCCGTGGTCAACATATTCGTAAGTACCGACGATTTCTTCTGTCGGGTACCCATCCTTAGATATGACGCTTCCTAAAAACTCATAAACTGCTGTGATAGGCCATCCGTCTTCGTTCATAAACTGCTGGTGTACGCGAACTGCATGCCACTCGGTGCCAAGATTAAAGCGCGTATGATAAACAATGTAACGCTGCCCGTCAGTATCAATAAAGGCGGAGTTATGTCCTCCCGACATATAGCCTTTATATGAGTTGTCGCCGCTTTGGGCAAGCGATGAAAAGTAATAGTTTCCAAAGAGTTTTATACCCTTCTTCATCTGATTATCGTTTGCTGACCTGCATAAAGCTTCATTTCCGGCAGCGTCGTAATAAGGCCCTGTGACATTTTCTGAACGGAAAAGGCGTATATGGTATCCGCTGAAATTGTCGGTTGCGTTAAGGCCGCAGTAAGATACATAAAGGTAGTAATAACCTGTTTCCTCATCCCAAACGATGAATGGGCCTTCTCCTGTAAGTCCGTAACCACCTGATATGCGGTAGCCTAAATATTCATCTGCTACGTTTACTTTTGTTTCATATTTGTATGTATAATCGCGAAGACCCGTTTCATTGTCAAGCTTGAGCATGAAAATACCGCCGAACCATGACCCGTACACCATCCAAAGCTCGCCATCTTTATCGTAGAAAACACATGGGTCAATGCAGTTTGGGCCATAACGCGAGTTCCACTTGCCGCCGGAGAGGTAACGGCTTGCAATTCTTGTGTCACCGGTTATAAATCCATAATCAGTAATATCTATATGCTCATTTTTCGTGAAGCCTGAATAGACAACTGTGCCGGCGTATTCATATGTTCCGTTAATTTTATCGGACACAGCGAGAGCTATCGACGAATAATAGTTATCGCCATTGACGGACATGTAAAGGCACCATTTGCCCATAGCTTTGTTATAAATTACACAAGGCGCCCAAAGATTGCCCTTTATATCGTAGTTTGAGCTTCCATTTGATGACCATTCGCCATTAGTCTTGAAAATTTTGCGGAATTTTGTGTTTACCGACAGGGTAAACATTCGCCATTTTGCAAGGTCGGATGATTTTGCCCACGCCATATGTGAGCCGAATATGTAATATTCGCCGGTTTCATGGTTATACACAATATTCGGGTCGTGAACCGTCACACGTCCAGTTTGAAGTAATGTTCCGTCGTATTTTAAATCCTCATATTTTACGGAATCAGTTTCAAGATCAGTATCGGCAGACGTATCCAATGTTGTTTCTGTTAATTCTGAAGGGTTATCGGACGAAGTATCTCCCACGTTGTCGATACCTCTGTCGCCACAGCACATTAACACAAGAAGAAGGATTGTGGCAATTACAGTGAAAAGCACCGTTTTGATAATTCTGCCCATTTTTTTATTATCTCCTGCATCAATCATAGAAAAAATTATACCATAGCGAAAAAGGCATGTCAAACGCAGGCATCAGAGTATAAAAGCGCGCCATATTTGAGCTATGCTCTTCTGCGACGCGCTTTAATGCTCATTTGGGTATTATATTTATATAATATTCCGAAAGTTCACCTGATCAATCTCAATGATGTGTAAAAACAAATGCCGCAGTTGCCGGCAGAGGTATTCAGTACGTACCGCTTCATCTTCATCAGATGATGTCGATATAAGCTCAACAATACACACTTCAACCGCTTCAATCTCAAGGTTATTCACCGTAAGCGCTATAATATCGCGCCTCTCTTTCCACATCGATTGAAGCTCAAGCGCCGCTTCTTTACGACCGGCTGTAGTTTTAGCGTCCTCGACGGCGCTTACGCCCTTCATAAGCTCCATTGACGCATTTTTGGCAGCCACTGACGCGGTTATTACCACTGTCATTGTTATGGCGAATATTATAATAGCAATAATAAAGGATTTCATATTTTATTTTTTCTTTCCCCCGCCGACGTTTTCTTTTTTAATAATATTGACCTCGCCGGTGTCGTTGCAAGTGAAAAGAAGCACCTCCGATAAAGTGAATTTATGTTCACTTAGATTTTTCATAATAAAATTTTCATTTTTTTCTGCTAATTTTAAATTTTCTTTTATTATTTTGCCATCAATAATAAGCACATGAGCCAACCCCGTATCACGTGGCTGTGTGCTGCCGAGCACATCACGCAGCTCCTCTGTTGTAGGCGGCCTTTTATCTACCTTTGGCAGAACAGTCATACGTCCGTTATCTTCAAGAATTGCGTAGTTTACGTCAGCTATGTCGCCGACACCGCTCTGACGCACCTGTGCGACAAGCTCGTTTATGCCGATTCTCAGACGTAAAAGCTCGCGCTGGTTGACAACCCCGCGCGCAATAAGGATGCTTGGCTTTCCGCTTATAGCTCTTTTTAACAAATTCCACTTTGTCTCTGCATAAGAAAGTGCAATCTCAAGCGTTAATATCATGATAATTGGTACTAACGCATATAAAAGCGGTATATTTATGTCTGTTATAGGTATAGCGGCTATTTCCGACAACACAAGCGTCGTCACAAGCTCTGAAAGCCGGAACTCACCAATCTGGCGCTTACCCATGAGGCGCATAGAAACGCCAAAAGTTATATATATTATAAGAGCGCGCAGAAGCACCGTTGCCATAGATATGCACCCCGTAAACAATACTAATAATTATCTCTAATCATATTTTTCACATTAAAACGTCATATATACAGTTTTTCTGTACGCACATAACACTAATCAAAACACAACAATTTTTTCGCACTCACGAATATCATACGCTATTGACAAATCCGCTTCATGTGTGCTATTATATTTGAGCACGCCCGAGATATTTTAAGCGGGTGTAGTACAATGGCCAGTACGCCAGCCTTCCAAGCTGGATACGTGGGTTCGATTCCCATCACCCGCTTTTCAATTGAGTAGATAATGTTACAATTATAGTTTACGCTATATGTACCTGTAGCTCAGCAGGATAGAGCAACTGCCTTCTAAGCAGTAGGTCAGGGGTTCGAATCCCTTCAGGTACGTTTTCATAGACATATATCATAGATGACAGAATATAGATTATATAAATACGGTGGGTGTAGCTCAGCTGGTTAGAGCGTCAGGTTGTGGCCCTGAAGGCCGTGGGTTCGAGTCCCATCTCTCACCCTATATTAAAAGAAGCTCCGCAGGCAATAAAAGCAAGCGGGGCTTTTTATCAATCGCCTTATGTTTTAGCCGGATGTAAAGCCGTTTTGTGCGGATTTCAATAGAAATTAAAATTTAAGGAGTTTAATATGAAAAGCGTATTTCTTCCAATCGATGACAGGGGGCTTCCCGTCCATGCGCATGGCGGACATATACTGCGTGATAACGGATACTTTTATTTTATCGGTGAAAACCGCACAGGCAGAAACAAGGTGTCATGCTACCGTTCAAAAGACCTAAAAACATGGGAGTTCCGCGGTAATATACTTACAGTCGATTCAAAGACGCAAAAACATTATTTTGACACTCATCTGGAACTTGATATACCGGGGCAAAAGGCTTCTATTGGCGTCGGCTGCAATATTGAGCGTCCAAAGGTGATTTATAACGAGAAAACCGGCAAGTATGTCATGTGGATGCACTGGGAAAGACCAAATGACTACCGTGAAGCAAGATGCGCCGTTGCCGTTTGCGATACAATCGATGGTGATTATACGTATCTTGGCAGCTTCAACCCGCTTGGATATATGTCACGTGACTGCACACTATTCAAAGATGACGACGGCACGGCTTATTTCATCTCAGCTGCAAATAATAATGCCGACATACACATTTACCGTTTGACTGACGATTATCTTGCAATAGATAGCCTTGTCCAGATTCTCTGGCCCGGACAGTGGCGCGAAGCTCCTGTGGTGTTCAAAAAAGACGGCCTTTATTATATGCTCACCTCCGGCTGTACCGGCTGGGCGCCAAACCAGTCAAGCTACGCTTTCGCTCGTTTAATGGGTGGTGAGTGGAGTGAGCGTTATAACCTTGGCGATGAAACGACTTACCGCTCACAGCCTACATGCGTTATCTGCCCCGAGGGCGACCTTGGCGGCAAATATTATTACCTTGGCGACCGCTGGGGCGGCGGTGGGGAGAATTACTTTAAGTCGGAATACGTCCTTTTACCCCTCACTTTCCACGAAGACGGCAGGCTTTCGATTGAGTGGGTGGAAGATAACGGTCTATAAGATAAAACTATGTGCGTAATAAAAGTGTCGCTGCATTTTGCAGCGACACTTTTTGTATATATCATTGGATGTTTTTATGCGTTTATGGTAATAATATGTGATCTATATTTTTAAAATCCTTATTTTAATTGACATCCCCTGACCTGCAACGTTATAATCAAACTATACAATTTGCATAAATTAAACAGATTTGTGGGGGGATATGAATGCTGTATAAGAAAAATCTATCGAAATCCCTTGATACAGAGCTTTTTAAGAATCCAACCTCTGAGTACAGGGGAACGCCATTTTGGAGCTGGAACTGCGAGCTTAATCCTGAGCTTTTAGTCCGTCAAATCGGATATTTAAATGAAATGGGCTTCGGCGGCTTTCACATGCACTCACGCACTGGCATGGCAACGCCATACCTGACAAAAGAATTCTTTGATTTAATAAAAACATGCGTCGATGAAGCTAAGCGCCGGGGAATGCTTGCGTGGCTTTATGATGAGGACCGCTGGCCGTCAGGCGCGGCGGGCGGAATCGTCACTAAAAACCCAAGGTATCGTCAGCGCTACCTTCTCTGCGAGTCAAAGCCCTACGATGGTGAGCTTTTACCGCGTGAAGATGCTGTACGCGTAGGCGGAGCTTACACAGTCGCCACATTTGCAATAACGCTTGATGATAACGGTCGCCTTTCATCATACAGGCGCTTGGGCGAGGGCGAGGGGGTGGCAGATAGTGAAGCTGTATGGCATTTCACATGTGTTTGCCAGCGTCCATCATCGTGGTATAACAACCAAACGTACATAGACACGCTGTCTCCTGAAGCGGTAGACGAATTTATACGCGTCACCTACGACGCTTATAAAGAAAACGTCGGTGAGGACTTCGGTGGCACAATACCGGCTATATTTACGGACGAGCCGCAGTTTGCATCAAAGGGCTTCTTGCGCTTCTCAACGCCTGGGGGACGCGTTTCCCTTCCGTGGACGCCGACGCTGCCAGAAACATTTTTCGCTTCATACGGATTTGCTATTGTAGATTACTTGCCCGAGCTTATTTACGAGCTTCCCGATAGCAAAATATCACGCGCACGCTATTTTTACCACGATCACGTGTCGGAGCTGTTCGCCTCTGCATTCCTTGACCGCTGCGGGCAGTGGTGTGCAAAAAACGGAATTGACTTCACAGGTCACCTTATGGAAGAACCGACGCTTTTCAGCCAGACACGTGCCGTTGGCGACGCTATGCGTTCATACAGGAACATGCAAATACCCGGTATTGATATGCTTTGCGACAGAGTTGAGCTTACAACGGCAAAGCAGGCGCAGTCTGCCGTCCATCAATATGGCCGCGAGGGGATGATGTCGGAGCTTTACGGCGTCACAAATTGGGATTTTGATTTCCGCGGACATAAATTTCAGGGCGATTGGCAGGCGGCACTTGGCGTTACCGTGCGCGTGCCGCACCTATCCTGGGTTTCAATGGAGGGCGACGCAAAACGCGATTATCCAGCTTCGATTTCATATCAGTCCCCCTGGTTCCGCGATTACCGCTATGTTGAAGATCACTTCGCACGAGTAAATACAGCGCTGACGCGCGGTAAGCCTTTAGTAAAAGTCGCTGTTATTCATCCGGTCGAGAGCTATTGGCTTTACTTTGGGCCAAACGACGCAACGTCAACAATACGTGCTCAGCTTGACGATAACTTCGAGAATATTACACGCTGGCTGCTTGAAGGCGCTATTGACTTTGACTATATCTGCGAATCTCTTCTCCCGTCGCAATACGGCGGTGTTGATGGCGGGCTTCATGTCGGTGAGATGACATATACGGCTGTTGTTGTACCCGAATGTCACACATTGCGCAGCATAACGCTTGATATCCTCCGCAAGTTCAAAGAGGCGGGCGGCACCTTAATATTTGCAGGAGCTGCACCGCAATATGTTGATGCGCAGCCGTCTGTTGAGGGCATAGTACTATATAACGAAAGCATCCGAGTACCTTTCTCCCGCGCTGCTATATTATCGGCGCTTGAGAGCGAGCGCATTGTTTCACTGAAAAATGCCGACGGGTCGTACACGAACAATCTTATTTATGCAATGCGCTGCGATGAGAGCGATGGCGCTGACTGGCTTTTCCTTGCTCACAGCAGGAAGAACGTATGCCTTGACGTCTCGCATCCGCAGCATGTAAGAATTTCAGTTCGCGGCGAATACACTCCCCTTTTATACGATACTATAACAGGCGAAATTAAAGCTATAGAATATCGCTACGAGGGCAAGTCGACCGTTATTGAAACGGTACTATATGCTTATGATTCTCTTCTTCTGAAGCTTAACTACGGCCGCACGGAATGTTCGCCTAATATAAAAGTAGAATCATTCCCGCGTCCTGTAAAATCAATATTCTTCCGTGACACCGTTCCGTTTACACTGTCTGAACCAAATGTCCTGCTCCTTGATACTGCACGTTACGCTGCCGATAATATGCCTTACTCAGAGGAAGAGGAGGAAATTCTCCGCGCCGATAATATTTGCCGTATGGCGGCAGGACTTCCTCGCAAAGTATCGCGCCCGGTTCAGCCTTGGGTAATAAAAAAGGAGATACCGTCTCACAAAATACGCCTTCTTTTCACAATCGAAAGCGAAATTGATGTGACCGACGCTCTTCTTGCAATCGAGCGCCCGGAGAACGCTTCAATTACATTCAACGGTGAGCCGGTTCAGACCACACCTGTCGGTTATTTCACGGATGAAGCTATAAAAACGCTTCCGCTTCCGGTTATAAAGCGTGGTGAGAACACGCTTGAAGTAACGCTGCCGCTTGGCGAGCGTACATGCACTGAATGGTGCTATATTCTCGGCAATTTCGGTGTACGCGTCAACGGATGCAAGAAAACGCTGACGGAGCTGCCACGAAAACTTGGCTTCGGAAGTGTTACAACAAAAGGTTTGCCCTTCTACGGTGGCAACATTACATATAACCTCACCTTTGATACGGACACAGAGCGCGATGCCGCTATCTTTGTTGGGACTTACCGCGGAGCTGCCGTCAAGGTCAAGCTTGACGGACGCGATCTTGGGGTTGTAGCATACGAGCCATATATAAAAAGAGCCGGTGTAATACCAGCCGGACGCCATGAGCTTGAGCTGACGCTTCTTGGGACACGCCATAACTGCTTTGGTGCCCTGCACGACACAGATTACGGCAACAACTGGTATGGTCCCGATAAATGGCGCACAATAGGTGTTGCTTGGTGCTATGAATATAAACTCCGCGATATGGGCATTATGACAAGTCCTATTATATATCTTGCATAATAAGGCTTGTGCCGTTCATAACACTTGCCTATATAGAAAAAACACATCTGCTGCCAATAAGCGGCGGATGTGTTTTTTTGCGCATGACTATTAAAAACCGTGTGTTTATCGTAGCTCAGACCTGTACCCTGCTTTCTCTCATAATTCTGTTGCGGCATATAATGTACAGAAGGGACGTATTTCAAATTAAGGATAAAGAAACGGAGAATAGTAACTTGAGATGTATTATAACGTTCCGTTCGATGACAGCAGCACTTGCAGGCAGCCGCATCTTATCGGAATCATCCTTCCCTAACCATGTCACGGATATACCGCCTGACTTAACAGGGCGTGGATGCGCGTACGGAATTGAGGTGATGTGCCATCAGGCCGAGCAAGCTACTTTACTACTCGAACGGAATAAAATAAAATATGGCAAATTGGTAAAGGTATAATATCATGATTTATTTTAATAACGCGGCTACAACATGGCCAAAGCCTGATATTGTGTATTACACGGCAGATACAGTAGCTAAAAAGCATGGCGGGAACGCCGGGCGAGGCGGGAACGCCATGGCGGTTGCAGCTGCAAAGGAGATATATAATTGCCGTTGTGCGCTTGCATCATTTTTTGGTGCACAACCGGAAAACATTATTTTTACGCTTAATACGACTTATGCCATAAATATGGCGATAAAATCCTCTGTCTGTCAGGGGTCTCATATACTCATAAGCGACATTGAGCACAACAGTGTGCTGCGCCCTGTCATTGAGCTTACAAAACGCGGTGTGATAACATACGATATTTTTGACACATCCGGTGATGCGGGCAATGTAATAGAAAGCATACGCAGACACTTAAGAATTAATACGAGGATGCTCGTATGTACTCATATGTCAAACATCGCGCCTATTACATTGCCTATTGCTGAAATAGGCAGCTTTTGCCGGGAACGCGGAATTTGCTTTATAACAGACGCAGCGCAGAGCGCTGGTTTTTTGGATATCAATGTTGAAGAAATGAAAATAGACGCGCTTTGCATCCCCGGCCATAAGGGTCTTTACGGCATGCAGGGCTGCGGCGCATTAATCTTGGGAATGAATGCCAGCAAATACTTTAAAAGAACTTTCATTGAGGGAGGCAGCGGCAGCGATTCGTCCCTTCCCCATATGCCTGAATACACACCGGACCGCTTTGAAGCAGGTACTATGCCGGCGCACACAATTGCAGCTCTGCGAGCCGGCGTTGAATGGGTTACAACCCGCGGTGTCAGTGCCATAAGACAACATGAAGCGAACATCTGTGCCGGTATTGTCAAGCGTTTGAAAATAATACCAGATATTAAAATTTATTATGAGGATTCATATAATGGCGGGGCATATAATATTGTCCTTTTCAACATCAAAGGTAGGTCTCCGACTGAAGTTTCAACGCTTTTGAACGAACGTGGGATATGCGTGCGCGCTGGTCTGCACTGTGCTCCTATGGCGCATAAAAAAATTGGCACATATCCGGGGGGTGCCGTTCGAATAAGCTGCGGTGTATTCAATACAGAACGCGAAGCTATACGATTGACAAACGAAATTAAACGTATTGCTGCTATGCCGGTAAAATAATGTGCATAATAACTACGTCTAACGCACAATATTAATATATTATGTTGTAAATTATTGCATAACAAAATCCCATTAATATGGTATAATATTATCGTGCGGAACATTTAACGCTAAAAGGAGTATTATTTATCATGGCAAGAAGAAAATGCGCCATTGTTGGGTGCGGAAACGTAGGTTCATGCATAGCATATACGCTGATAACAGTTTATGCGGGTCTTTTCGAAGAAATCATACTCATTGATATTAATAAAAAACGTGCAATGGCCGAAGCTGAGGACATATCCCACAGTCTTCCCTTTTATGCGCAGGCTAAGATATACTGCGGCGATTATGAAGACATCTCTGATGCTATGGTCGTTGTTATAGCCGCCGGTGCCGCACAGCGCCCCGGAGAAGACCGCCGCTCTCTTCTGACACGCAACATTCCTATTTTCCGCGATATTATGGAAAGCATAGGAAAATATAACGACCACTGCACTGTAATTGTTGTTTCAAACCCAGTCGATATATTGACATACACAGCGCTATATCTTTCGGGACGCGATCGGAAGCATGTCTTAGGCACAGGATGTGTTCTTGATACAGCGCGTTTGAAATATGAGCTTGGCACGCGAATCGGTGTAGATACGCGCAATATCCATATGTTTATTTTAGGTGAACACGGAGATACAGAGGTGCCTATTTGGAGCGGCGCAAACATATCCGGTATAAACCTTGATGATTACTGTGCTTCATTTGAAGGCGCATGCCCGAATGAACCATTTGAGAGCATATTCGAAAACGTGCGTGACAGCGCATATAGAATCATTGAAGGAAAGGGCGCAACCTATTACGGCATAGCCGGTGCAGCTTGCCGCATTATTTCAGCTATCGTTCGCGGCGAAAATACTATTATGCCCGTTTCTGTCTACCTTCAGGGCGAGTATGATATAAATGGGGTCTGCCTTTCAGTACCGTGCGTTGTAGGCTCAGGAGGGATTAAACGCATTATTGAGATACCTCTTTCAGCGGAAGAAAAAGAACGTCTTTTAATATCTGCAAAGGCTATGGAAGCTCTTATTGAGGCTGCGGGGCTATCTGAAGCAAAGCTTGCCTTTAAAGATGACTTATTTGCATAATTATACCTATAAATATAATATGCGCAAAATAAACCGGCGAAGGAGTTTATTTTGCGCATATTTTTATGCTTTTTTATTCTTTTTTGTAATTACTGTATAAATGTTAACGTTCCCACGTTTTTTTTCTTTTCTTAAAGCACATGCTGCTGTCATAGTGGAGAGCACCATGTACGCGTCGCGGTGAGAAATCTTTGTAGCTTCTGAAAAGTCGCGTACTGTAAATTCATTTGCATCCTTTAAGGAGTCAGGTAAAAAATATAAATAATCAGCGGGTGTATCAAGTGAAATTATATCGATAAGGTCAAGCGGTACTATATCATAACGAGTCGAGCCGCGCTTTCCGTCACGGCTCCATCCGTTCTTATACCTATATTCGTCAACCTCAAGCAAGACAAGGCGTATCATCAGCCGCGGCTGTGAAAGAAACTGCCTTATGTAGTATAAATTTACGAGTGAAGACACAACTGGCTTTGTTTTTGGTGATTTCCGGCGTGATGATATATCGCCTGTCAATGGGTCAATCCACGAAAGGTATTTAACTGCTGCTACAGGATGCACAAGCGTTACATTTGTTTTTTCTATAAATGATGAAAGCTTAGCTTTAAGAGGATAAAGCGAACCTGTTTGAATCTCTATTACACCGCTTGTGTTTTTAATATCTGCAACATAGCCAAGATAAGGCACTTCGTGGTATTTTGACCGAGGCTCAAAATACTCCTTTAGGACAGCGTGAATTCGCTTCTCATTCAATATGCCTATACCCGTAGCAGAATTACCTTTGTTAACCGCTGATATATTATGCTTATAACAAATATTCGCAAATTTGAGCTTGTTGACGTCCGCATTAAGCCTTGCTTTGTCAGCTAAGTTTGCCATTGTTTAAAACTCGCATGACTTGAGCCATTCAAGAAGCTCGTCGTACTGCTCTGTTGTAATGCCGGAGTCGCCCGCAAGATTGTCAAGAAACGACATGAGTGACCCGCCGTGATACTGTTTTAAAAAGCGGCGTGTCAGTTGTACCATGTACGCCTTACGAGACACAATAGGGTAATATTGACGCTCTTTCCCTACCTTTTCAGAACGAATAAAACCGCGGTCTTCAAGACGCACAAGAAAAGATATTAATGTCGGTGCGCGCCATCCCTTCTTGTTTCCGATAGCGCGCATTAAAACGGGGGTTGTGACAGGTGCTGGATTGTTCCATACAGCATTCATAACCTCAAATTCAGCATCAGGAAGTTTTTTAAATAGTTCCATTGTTTAATACCCCCGTAGACTTTCATAAATTTAATAATTATCGATAATATTTTACGCGCGTCTAAAAGACATGTCAATACTTTTTAGAAAAAAAATAGAAATATCTTAATTTTAGTCGAATTTCAGCCATTACGACACACAAATCCTCATATTTTGTACTGTTTTATTGTTATAATATACATTCAATATAGTTTTAAAAATTAAGACAAAAGCCAAGCTTATAGTAGCTTGACTTTTGCCTTTTAATAATTATTGAGCTTTATTTTTCAATTTTTCTAAATTTAAAGTAGTCAAAGTCGGCATATCCTCCCGCCTCTTTTGTCGAGAAGCAGAAAAGCGTGAAGCGGTAGCCCATGAAATGGTCGAGGGTGTATCGCATTTTAAGTCGTTCGCCTATCTTCACCCACTCGTCGCCTTTTTTATAGAAGAAATCGGCTTCATCTATATTATCTTCAAAATTGCAGAATATTTTTAACTCCGCTATATTTCCTTCAAGCGGGACTTTCTCGCAAATCTCGCCGGGAACAGAGCGATCCATCATCCGCCTAAATGGTTGCTCATTTGCCGGTGGCTTCGGACGGCGCACCATAACGATGTAATTCTTCCCTTCCTCACGTGTCACACCGACAAAGCCATAATGGCCTTGCATTGCGCAGATTCCGGCAAAATCACCGTCTTTGAGCGCTGATACATCGACCTTTACCTCGCCTTCGGAAGCGGGGCCTTCCGTGCGCTGACCAAGTGAATTCTTTGCAAGAACTACATTTGGCACAACATTACCTGTGCGAAGCCGCAGCCACCCCGGACGCTCAGTTGCGCTCCAAAGCGTGTTATCTGGTGTGTGATTCCACTGCCATGCCGTGTGGAGCTTTTCGCCGGGTGCGTAATTGAAATCGTCACTTGTCATAAGCGGCTTGTAGACATAGCCCGGCCGCGTACTCTTTGTCTGTACAAAGTGCGGAACTTTACCGTTGACGCCAAATACAGGCCAGTCGCCATCCCACGTAACAGGAACAAGCACAGGTATTCGTCCAACGGCTCCATGATCCTGGAACAGCATTGCGTACCATTCCCCATCCGGTGTGTCGACTATGCCACCCTGAGCAACGCCGGCGTTGTGGTAGCCCATATCGTCGTCAAGAACATTGTTGCCCACATACGGCCCGTCGATTTTATCGGAGAAGAAACAAGCCTCAACGCGGCGTTTGCTGCCGTAACGCAGCCAGTGTATTGTGAAAATATAATACTTGCCGTTGATTTTATACATATGCGAGCCTTCGTGGCGAAGACCTACATAGTCGGTGTCCCTAATTATTATTTTATCGATTCCTCCAGGCAGCGGCCCAGATAAATCAGGTTTCATTTCAACAAGGCGTAAGTCCCCATTACCAGATACGAGGAACGGTCGGTCGCCTTCAAAAAAGAGTGAGCAGTCATGATAAAACCCTTCGATTTTACGCATCTCCCACGGCCCTTCAATCTTTTCAGATGTGAAAAGATACGATTTGTTCTCGTGACGGGTATCATTTGCTACAAAGATAACATAAAACTTTCCTTTATGATAGCGGAGAGTCGCCGCCCACATACCAGCGCCGTAAATCCCGCGCCCGTCCTCAAGCCTCTGCCCTGGGGCATTGTCAAGCACATCATAAAGATATGTTGCTACTTCCCAGTTTACAAGGTCATAAGAGCGGAGTATAATCCCGCCCGGGAATAAGTGCATTGTCGTGCTTATCATGTAGTATGTATCGTCGACGCGTATAATGTCGGGGTCGGGAAAGTCCGCCCAAATTATTGGGTTATTCTTCTTTTGCTCAATTTTTGTGTTATTCATACAAAAGCCACCTCGCTTGCGCACGGTTTTGTGTTATAATAATAACATCAGTTAATAGATAGGTCAATGTTGTTTTGAGATTTGTTATAGTATTGGCTTAATTATACGATGTATTCGGTGATTCATTTATCACTTATAATTATAATTAAAATTAACACGCACAGGGAGCAAGAGTTAATTTATGAAAGCAAAAATACTGCTTGTCGGTATTGGCGGCTATGGCGGGCTATATGTAAATGAAGTATTGAACCCTAAAAACAGCGATAAAATGGAGCTTGTGGGCATAGTCGACCCATATCCTCAGTCATGCCCGCGCTTAGCTGAGCTAACAAACTTATGCGGGCAGCCATATGCCGACATGGAATCGTTTTACAAAGAGAAGACAGCCGATCTTGCCGTTATTTCAACGCCAATACATTTTCATGCCGAGCAGATAAAGACAGCGCTTAAGTACGGATCAAACGTCCTTTGCGAAAAGCCGCTCTGCGGCGATGACGCCGACATTGAGCCGCTCATTATGGCGCGCCGTGCCGCCGGTAAATTCGTTTACATCGGATACCAATGGTCGCACAGCGAAGCTATTTATGCGCTTAAAAACGACATAATCGCAGGTGTTTACGGATCTCCCGTATCGCTTCGTACGCTTGTTTTATGGCCGCGTGGAGCACGGTATTTTAGACGCGGCACCGGATGGGCAGGTAAAATTTCATCTTCTGACGGAAAAATGATTTATGATAGCGTTGCAAACAACGCCGCCGCTCACTATCTGCATAATATGCTCTATGTTACCGGCGACAGTATTAATAAAAGCCGCAGTGTCACATCTGTCACAGCTTTACTTGCACGTGCTTATGAGATTGAAAACTTTGATACATCTATCATACGCTGTACGCTTGACGGCGGCGGGGATACTCTTTTTATCGCTTCTCACGCGATACATATTAACGTCAATCCAATATTTGATTATCAGTTCACAGGCGGACGAGTCACTTATTCACAGGATCCACTTCCATCATCAATCAATGCAGAAGATTACGTCCCCGGGCATATCATAGGCAAAACGAAAGATGGCAAAACGATCGATTACGGCGACCCGTTTGTCTTCCCTGAGCGCAAGTTGCACATAGCTGTCGATGCTGTACTTGGAAAGCCGAGCGGTGCGGAGCTATGCGGTATTGAGGCAGCATCACAACATACGCGCGTTATCAACACTATTCAGAAAAACGCTAACATACGCAGTTTCTGCCCGGATTTAATTAGGCGTCGGGGAGATGTCACATGTGTCGAGGGACTTGCCGAACGCCTTATAGCAGTCTACAACGGCGAAGCTGAAGATTTTTGTGATATGGTTGTGTGAGTATAAAAGTATTTGAATTTTGCCCACTATAAATCCATCGAACATCGAACTTATCGTCCATTCAATTTAATTAAGAAACAAAAAAAGCGAGCTTTTATTTGCACAGGTCCAGTAAAGACGGACAATAGTAAAAAAGCACCTCCTACGGTAGTCATTTTATTCTACCATAGGGTGCTTTTTTTGTACTGTCCGCACAAATTAGGGCAGTTCACTTATAAGCTCTGCTTTTTTGTTTTCGATATAATACCTAAGATTAAATCTTAGGCGTGCGATTTGGTGGTGGTATCAGTACTCTTCAAACTAACAAAAAATCATAGTAAGTCACCATCTTGTTGATGTTGACTTATAATCGTGGGGCAATATTACTCCATGTTGTTTTCAACATATTCAGCAAGCTCACCGACAGTATGAATGTTAACAATCGCCTCGTCAGGAACATTGACGCCGGTTGTTTCCTCGATTGCAAGAAGAATCTCTACCACATCGAGTGAGTCTGCTCCAAGGTCTTCCATTATATAAGTATCTTTATTAATTGTAGATTCATCAATAGAAAGTTGCCTTGAAATTATTGATATGATTTTGTCAAGCATATATGTTTCCTCCGCTTAGAAGACTAAGTTATTATATATCATCCCTGCTGTAAATTCAATATTTGGCATATAAAATATTATAATTTAAAACATCGTAGCCTGTTATAAAATATCACAATAAATATTAGCAAATTATTTTATATATTTCAATCTATTATTAAAAAAACATATGAATGATTGACATATATTATATCATGATTTATAATAGGTTTATAGCATAAATTATTTGTCATCGAGGTTTTATAACATGGAACGTGTTAGCCTTTATAGTATTATGAGCGACAGTATTAAAAATATTTACTCAATTATATCAGAATCCGACAATATCAGCAGACTTGAAATTTCACGTAAAACTTCCCTTTCGCTTATGACTGTTGGTAAGGTCGTCGATTCGCTCCTTGAGCTCGGTGTTATTCGGCAGATAAAAGAAAAACGCACCACTGCCGGACGCAAGGCGGGCCTTGTCAGCGCTAACAATGAATATTATTCCGTTGTCCTTGATATTTCAACAAAAGAGTTTGTAATGACAGTTGTTGATGTCAGCCTTTGCCTTGTTGACACATTGACATATACATATAACAGAAATTATTACTACGACGAAAATTTTTATCTTTTCCTGAAAAACGTAGCTTCATACTTATCACGTCAAAATGACACGGACAAACTTATCGGAATTGGCATAACAGTCCCTGGAACATATGTCGCCTCTGAAGACCGTGTTGTCGGCGCTAAAATTCCTGAGCTTTCCTCAATTCCCATTCTTGAAACTGCAAAAAGAATCCTTAAACGTGATGTCAATCTTGTCATAAGAAACGTCGAAGCTGCCGCTATCGCCGGCATTAAAAAGATGCCAGAGCTGATGAATTCCATTGTTATATATATGTTCGTCGGTGACACAGTAGACGGCGCTTTGCTATGGCATGGAAAAATTCAGAGCGGAGCACATGGCTTTGCCTGTGACTTTGGCAATATGAGCTTTCACTTTGGAGACATACTTGAAAACCGAGTCAGCGGCTGCACATCATTTGACGATCTGATTCAAATACTCGCTTGTGCGATATACAATATAATAATTGTTATCGACCCTAAGGCTATTATGCTTGAATGCGAGATACCATATGATCCTGGTGTTGTGATAGCATCAGTAAAAAACACTATGCAACATCACTATAAATTGCCAGAGATGCGAATTCCAGAATTTATTTTCTCCCCTTCAGCTTTCCGCCGCTCAAATACGGGTGTTACATTTTTAATGCGTAACGCATGGCTCGATTCGCTCATCAAATAGTATATCTATATCTGCGATAATCATTTATTTTACATATGAAAACAGCCGGTACGAATGCAAATCCATCCGTACCGGCTGTTAATTATCACAATAACTTGGTATTTAGATATTATCCGCCGTATTCTTCAATAACTTTCTCAAGCTGTTTATTAATTCTTCTATCTATGCTTCTCATGCTCTTTTGAACTGTTGATAAGTTGCGGTTGTTAGATCCAAACATATCTGCAAACAAACCATCACGGATAACATCACAGTAAGTTGTATCGCCAAGGTCAACAACTCTGTGGGTGAAGATAATGTCGAGCATCGCCGATGATTCTTCGTCGCGAGCGTATTTATACTTCAATACTTGGTCATAATATGCGGGTATAACCTTCTTTGCTGAAAAGTACTGAAGAACCTCAAGCAAGACAGCTGACAGGTCAGGATCCGGACATGACATCGGAACTACAAGTGAGAAGAAATACGAAACACGTGCGTAATACTGCTTCTGTTGTTCATCCCACTTCGGATGCGGAACAATTCCAAAGTCAGTTTCCATGCTACGAAGGTTCTCAACAAATCTAAACGATGAGTCAAGGAAGAGCCCGAGGCCCTCAGAAAACATACTTATGCACTGGCTTGGAACATCATAGTCCCCGGAATATTTTGAGAACCAGCTATCATGATCCCACATTATTTCAAAGACCTTGTTCATTACGTCGATGAACTTTTCGTCCATGAAATTCAGCTGTGGCAAATCAGATTCATCCTTGTAAACTTCAAGAGTACCAGATGAAATCCAGAATGCAGGAAGCACCATGCGCGCGTCAGCAAGATAACCATATCTGTCGTTGCTATCTCTTTTGTCGTCGCCATTGACCTCATAGTTTGCTGTCTGCATCATTTCATCCATTTTATCGATAGTCCACTTGCCATTGTCAACAAGCTCATATATGTTCTCGAGGCCAAGATCTTTGTGAAGTTCCTTGTTGAACAACAGAGCAAACGTAAAGTCATATACATTGATGTCGGCAGCGCCTACCGCTATGTACTGACGATTCATGAGGGTTAGATACGGGTTAATGTCCTGTGCCCAATAACCCTTATCAAGGTTTATGTAATTAAGATCGTCAAACATAATGATGCAGCCGTCTGCCCATGCAGATATAGACTCAATGCATCTGACATTCATCAGCGAATACGTGTCGTCGCCCGCTTGGACAAGTGTTTGTATCGATTTAAAGCCGCCACTATAATAGTCAGCGTCAATAACATCGACAAGATCAATGCCCATTGTTTCTTCAATAAACTGCGTGCGGTAATAAACCTGCAAGTCAACCGGATCATCTGATATATCTTCAACATCGATCTGCATTGTCGCATTGCTCATATCCACGGTGCGGACATAAACAACTTCACCTTGCCACCTTTGGAGTGTTTCCTCGTCAATGTCAAGAGAATAAGATGCTTCACCACCCTCGTTTTCAGCACCTTCTGTGGTATCACCAACCTTTCCTGACTCGCCATCATCTGCACCAGGTTGGTTTGAGCAAGATATTGCAGTTGTTGAAAAAATCGCTATTAACAATAAGATGGAAACGATTTTTTTCATATAATACCTCCACGTTATTACTATTTGATTATATCACAATATTTTATTAATTCAATTATAACATTTACGTAAATTTATGTTTTGTATATTTGAACAATTATTGTATGTTAAATTTGTGAATTATTAATAAATTAGTTACATATTAATTTGCAAAAAATTATCGGGCAAAGCTCTTAAAAAAGAATTGCTTGAAAAAAAACAAGCGGATATGCTTACCTTTTAGATTTTCAGGTAAGCAAATATATGTAATAAATACACATCCCGCAGACTTATTTCTAAATCTGCGGGATATTCCTTATGTTTAACGGTTTACTGCCGCGTCGTCCGGAACTTTGCCAAGTTTGTTCTCGTTTACGGTAATTTCATACTTTTTAGAATACTCAATAACAATGTCATCAAAATATTCGTTGAGCAGGGCGTTATATGCAGCAGCTTTCCAAGCTGGGAGACCATCGCCGATGAAGTAGATTATGTGATATCCGTAATCGGTTTTTATTATATCAACATCTCCTGCCTTGCGGCTTGTGTCATAACACCACTCTTCAAATTCTTCTACCATTTCGCCCTTCTCAATATTCTCATAAAGTCCGCCTAAATATTCCGAGCCCCTGTCATCTGTATATTTCTTGGCAAGCTCTGCAAATCTTTCCTCAGTCATATCGCCTGCCTTAAACGCTTCGAGTTGTTCTTCTGCAGCTTCGCGGCATGCCTTATCACTTTCATAATTATCGGATTTGAAGAGAATATGACGAACGTTTTTCGTTGTGTACTCAAGACGACCCGGTGCTGTTACAACAAGATAAACTGTGTACGTTCCGTCTTCATTGTCAATTACCTTGGTGTCACCAGCTTTAACATCGTTTTCTTCATCAAAAAGCCACTTGTCAAAGTCGGTTGATTCTGAGTAAGCATGCCTCTCAGTCAGTGTATCTTCAACTGTCTTGTTGATTTCCTCGTCTGTATAAGCGATTTCGTTTTCTGTGTAGACCTCATATAGGTATTCTTTTAGGGCAATGTCAAATTCTTTCGCACTCTTTGCTTCTGACAGTTTTTCTGCATAAGCCTTAGCTTTTTCGCCTGCTTCTTCCTTTTCCTCGTCGGTAGCATCAGAAGGATAGTATGATTTTACTGTATATGACTTATAATCAGCATAAAGGAAATCAGTTTTTTTGTCCTCGTAGTAACTTTCAAGGTCTTCATCCGTATACTCGAACTCATCCTTTAGGATGTTTTGCACCTTCATTGACAGATAAACAAGCTCAAGAGCATCACGAATGTCGCTTTCCTTTACGCCAAGTCCATATACATCGTAAATATACTTTTCAAGAGATACGTTTTCTTTGTCGGATGACCGCTGAAGCGTTTTAATCTCCTTGTCGATAAAAAGCATGTCGCCATCGTCAAGATCAATGCCAAGCTCCTTTGCCCGCTCGGCATAATAAAGCGTCACCTTTACGTTATCAACGGTTTGATTCATAAAGAAGTCAAACCATGTTTCCCCATCGCTTCCGTATTTCTGTGATTTTAGGGGCTTTGACGTATTGACGCCGTATTGATAATAAAGATAATAGTAGTCGTAGATATTCTTCTGCATATAGAAATTATCGTAGAAAAAGTACGCGAGCATCGCGTCGTTGACAGCATAGTTTTCACTTTGTAAAGCTATGTGTTTGCGAAGATACTTGCCCGTCGATTTTATAGCTGTAATCGTAAATACAATTGTTCCAGCAAGAATAGCAATGGCAAGAAGAACGGCTACAACGATAAGCGTAAGCTTTATTGTTTCTTTGCGTTCTTGACGCTTAGCTTCTTCTTCGCGTCTTTTACGCTCAAGCTCTGCTGCTCTTACTTGCCTTATCCTTTTCCCTTTTCCCATTAATAAGCTCCATTTCGCAACGTCCTGTGTGCGTCGCTATAGCAATATTTTTATTTTTCACTAATCAGTGTCGGCGCTTTTTACAAACATGCCGACACTATCGTTAATTATACATAAAAACCGCTAAAAATCAAGAGTATTGTTTTGTGGAATGCTTTGATATCTCATATTGATGAGTAGCTTCTGTGGCGCTTTAGTGACGTTTCGTCAGTCGTCAGTTTAATACGCTCGATACGCCTTCCATCCATTGTTGAGACGGTAAAATGAAGGCCGTCATAATCAAACTTATAGCCCGGTTTTATTTCCTCCTCAGCCGAACCGACAATCCAACCGCCAATGGTAGTGTAGTATTCCGATATTTCATCAAGGTAAATATCAAGCTCCTCAGCAAGCTCATCTACTCTTAGTGATGCTCCTATGTCGTACTCGTCGTCAGAAATTTTTATAAAATCAGGTTTGATGTCGTCTGATTCGTCCCATATATCGCCGACAAGCACTTCCAGCGCATCCTCCATCGTCAAAAGCCCTACCGTTCCACCGTAAGAGTCAACGACGATAGCAAGCTGCTGGCGTGTTTTTTTCATTACATTAATAACCTCAGGCAAAGGAGCGGTCTTTGCCACGTAAATCGCCGGCGTCATAACAGCTCTTAAATCAACCTTACCATTGACAGCCGCTTCGTAAAACAAACGGTTCAAATGAACAATGCCGATAATTTTATCAAGCCCGTCGTCGCACACAGGAATGCGCGAATGAGTTGATGCGAGAGCAGCTTTAAGTATTGTGTCAGGATCGTCGTTAATATCGAAAACTTCCATATCGACACGAGGCGTTACGATTTCATATGCTTTTACTTCCTCAAAGTTGACAGCGCGCATGACAAGATCGCTTTCTTCCTCATCTAATACTCCCTCGTCACCGGCAAGCTCAAACACACTTTCAAGATCTTCCTCAGTTACGTCCGGCGTTGCCACCCCGCCCTTTCTCCAAAGGTGAGCTATAAGCTCAACAAGCTTTATCACAACAAAAACAATAGGATAAAGCACTATCATCATTATTCGTACAGGTAAAGCGGCGGCGACAGCTATTGTATCGTATTTTATTTTTGCTATTACCTTAGGAATAATTTCACCGAAAACGAGCAGCACCACCGTCATAACAGCCGTCGCTACCCACGAATATGCTTCTCCAAGAGCGCCAACGATAATTACCGTCGCAAGCGAGGACGCATACATATTGACAATATCGTTACCAATCAAAATTGTTGCAAGAAAATTGTCATACCGCTCACGGAGATAGCAAGCGGCGGCAACAGCCGGTGTTTTTCGCTCTTCATACAAGTTCCTCAAACGCTTTTCGGAAACTGAATTGAAAGCTGTTTCCGTCGCCGAATAAAAAGCCGATAAGCCAACAAGCACTATGATTCCAATAATGTATAAAAGCGTCACAGCACATCACCCCCGTCATCCGACTCGTCGCTTATGTCGCCGACAAGGGACTCAAGTATGTCCTCAACCGTAACGATACCGACAGTTTCAGTATGCGTTGACTTTTCGTCGGGGCGTGATATGACGAAAGCAAGATTTGTTTTACTCTCGCTCATTTCCCGAAGCGCCATCTCAGCCGGCGTTTTGCTATCAATGTAAAATGGCTCGGATGATACCTCGGCGGCATTTTGTTTTATATTGTTTTGAAGGTAACTATTCAAAAACAAACGAATGTGAAGAAGCCCAAGAGGGCGCCCTTCGTCATCGACGAGCGGAAAACGTGTGTGTTTTGACTTTGAGTAAACAGCCATGACTTCATCAAAAGAGGCGTCTTTTCTGATTTTTTCTGTTTTATCCCATGGCGTCATAATGCTCTCTACGAGCACATCAGAAAAATTAAGTGCCGATTTGATAAGCTGGCTCTTTTCGGGCTCGATAGTGCCTTCGTCAGCAATTGTATTGACTATATCATGAAGCTCTTCTTCTGTGTACGTCGCCGATGTTGAATTGTCTTTTATAAACAGCCTGCTGAAAAAGCGACTCACCGCTGTAAAAGCAGCGACAAGAGGACGCAGAAGCTTCATTGCCCCAATGATAACTGGAGCAATCAACACTGAAAAATATTCGCTTCTATTCATGCCAAATGACTTCGGCAGCATTTCAGCGGCAAAAAATACAATTATTGTGGCTATGGCTGTTGCAGCTGCGACGGCGGCATCTCCACCGATGCGGATGGCAATGACTGCAGAAACTGTGGCGCACCCTGTGCTGAATATGTTGCTGCAGATAAGCGTTGTCGTAAGCGCACGGTCAAAATTGGTAAGAACATATAAAACGCGCATTGCCCGCCTATCCCCATCTGCCGCTCGGCTCATAATCCGGACACGGTTTACACTCGTCAAGGCTGTCTCTGTTGCGGAACAGACCATCATTCCGAAAATGCAAAGTAAAAACAGTATTATACTTCGCGCGGGGACATCGTCCATTAAGAACCCATCGACTCCTTTGGTTTAAAATCAGATTTTTTTATTATTTTAACTGTATAACTGCCGTGGATAATTGAAAACAAGCCGGACCGCGCATAAACGGCCCGGCTTGTAAAATACTTTTTACAAAACTTCTGTATGAGTTTAATTTTTGGCGGTATCTTTTAAGTCACGCTGTCCTCGGGTGAATCGCTCGAATAAACAAGCCCGCCGGTCTGTGAATCGTCCTCGTCGGTAATAGGTAACTCGGTGTCGAGGAGTGCCCTTATGGAAAGGCTGATGTTTTTCTTTTCATTATTTATGTCGATTATTTTGGCATCGACATTTTGACCAATCTTTAAAACTTCAGACGGCATTGAAATGCGTTTGTCCGAAATTTCTGAGATATGGATAAGCCCGTCCTGTCCGGGAACGACTTCAGCAAATGCTCCAAACAGTGTGAAACTAACTATTTTTACGTTTACAACATCGCCAACGGAATACTTATTCTTGAATATCGTCCACGGATTATTTTCCTCGGTTTTGCAGCTAAGTGAAATGCGGCGACGTTCACGGTCAAAGTCAATTACGTGAACATCGAGCATATTCCCAACGGAAACAACCTCAGATGGATGGTGAATGCGGTGCCATGTAAGCTCGCTCATATGAACCATTCCATCAATACCTGTTCCAAGATCAACAAAAACACCGTACGGGGTTATGCTCTTAATAGCCCCTGTAAATTTTTTGCCGACCTCTAATGAGTTCCAAAACTCATTCTCGCGAGCCTTGCGTTCTGCACGAAGTGCATCACGTATTGAGCCATATGCTCTCTTCCCACGTTTGTTCGCTTCTTTAATCTTTACGCGCTGCTTTGTACCAACGAGTGAAGAAAGATCACCGTCTTTCGGAACACCGGTGAGCGCTGCCGGGACAAATACGCGCACAGAGTTGACGTTCATCACAACGCCGCCTTTGACAGCTTCCGTGACAGTTCCTTCAAGAATAGTGCCTTCCTTTTCAGCATCTACGATACAAGCCCAGTTGGCGTCAGCGTCGACACGACGCTTAGAAAGCATTGCAATGCCATCAACATCACTTACTTTAATAACATAAGCTTTTATTTCGTCTCCGACTTTAACGACATCGGTCAGTTTAACCGACGGGTCATCAGAGAATTGTTCCTGCGTTATTATGCCAGTAGATTTAACTCCGAGATCTAAGTGAACCTCGTTCGCCGTGACGGAGGTAACTACACCGATCACAATGTCTCCTGGATTTAATGTTTTAAATGATTTATTGAGCAATTCCTCAAAGGTTTCGTTCATTTGCTTACGCTCCGTCATCTTGCGTGCAACCTCCTCGATGATACTGTCGGGAGTTGAAGTCCCGGCAGTAATTCCGACTGTATTAACATTAATATTTTTGAGTAAATCGGACGGAATATCGTCTTTTGTCTCAATATGAAATGAAAGTGGGCATCGGGAGGCGCATATTTCATAGAGCTTTCTCGTATTGGAGCTGTTTGCCCCACCGATTATAAGCATCGCATCAGCCTTTGCGGCTATTTCTTCGGCTTCCCTTTGTCTTTTGTCCGTAACAGTACATATTGTATCAAAAAATTTTACGTTTGTATATAGGTTAGCGATAATTTCCTTGCTTTTTTCCCATTCTGACGACGTGAGTGTTGTTTGTCCAGCAATAATAATAGTTTTATTTTCTAAAAATGACGCATCATCAGACGACAGAAACTGCAAAAGCTCGCCTGAAGACGAAAAAACAAAAGATTTAGAGCGTGCATAGCTAACAATTCCGCGAACTTCCGGGTGTTCTGCTGCTCCAATCAGTATAAAAACAGTATCTTCGTTCGTTTCACTCTGTGCTATCGCCTGAGCACGCTTTACTATGGGGCATGTGCAATCTACAACGCTAAAGTTCGGCGTGTTTTTCTCCGCACTTAGAAGATTCTCCGTCTCTTCTTTCGTTATGCCATGAGCGCGTACAAGAATAGTAACGTTTCTACCACTCCTTGCTTCATCAATTATGCGCAGTATATCGTCACGGCCGATTGTAATAACGCCGGCTGCTCGCATTTTTTCACTGTACTGTTTATTATGTATGACGTCGCCATATGTGTATACGGCGCCGCCGACCTTACTAGCTTCGGAAGCAATTCGCTCAAGCGTTTCTGTCGCCTGGCGAACACCAAAGCAAAAGCCGCAGTTTTTTGCTATAATGACAGTCAATTTTTGTTAGCCTCCGATGTATCTTTAATTTCGGGCGTACTGCTCTCGTAGTCAAGCTCGCATATTTTGTTAAAAATATATTTTATTACGTCTGTATACTTTCCATCACCATAGTGAGCGGAGTACTCATCATATGGAATTCGACGCCCGAAGATGACCTCCGTCCGCCGCAGCAGCCTTGTACGGTTGCCTTTTGTCTTTATATACACGGGCAGCACATCAGCATGTGCCCTGCTCGCTATCATAGCGGCACCTGAATATACATCCGTAGTCCTCGGATCAACCTTTGGCTTTCGCGCGCCTTGGGGGAATATGCAGACAAGCTCCCCTTCCGAGAGGAGCCTAACTGAACGTTTTATTGAACCTACATCGTTTTGTCCGCGGCGAACAGAATATGCTCCGAGTGATGAAAGAAATTTTGATATAATCGGAATTCGGAAAAGCTCCGCTTTTGCCATATATCTAACGCGGCGGTGCGTCACTGCCGACAGTATTATGACGTCTGACATAGACGTATGGTTCGCGCATATAAGGCAAGGCCCCTCCATCGGCTCATTTTCCGCACCAATGACACGCACACGATATAGGGTGCGCATCATTCCGGCAAAGAGCCGATGCAATGTATCATAAAACGTCATCGTATGAGGCTCCGGTTTTTTCGTTTATGATTTTTATGGCTGCTGCAAATGTATCAGCAGGAGAAGCAAAGGACGAATTGTCAAGTAAAACAGCATCCTCTGCGGGGACTGCAGGCGCAATTTTTCGGCCGCTGTCTTGGCTATCCCTCTTTTTCATATCAGCAAGCACTTCTTCATAAGTAACTGATATGCCTTGACGCTTCAGCTCATCATAGCGACGCTTGGCCCGGTCCTCAACAGATGCATAAAGAAATATCTTAACGTCGGCATCAGGCATTATCACTGTGCCAATGTCGCGCCCATCCATGACAACATTGTCATTTGCGGCGAGTGTGCGCTGTAAATCAAAAAGGAATGCTCTTACTTCCGACACGGCGGAAACGGCAGACGCATAAAGAGATATTTCAGGGGTGCGTATAGCGTCCGACACATCCTCGCCCGAAAGAAAAACGCACTGCCTTCCATCTTTATAATCAAGCGATATATCGACATCCGGCAGCATCTCCGCGATAGCGGCAGTGTCATCCATTTTTATGCCCCGCCGAGCCGCAAAAAGACCTATTGTGCGGTAAAGCGCTCCCGTATCTACATATTTAAGCCCAAGTTTTTGTGCCAGGTTCCTCGCAAGATAGCTCTTCCCTGCGCCGCCAGGCCCATCAATCGCTATTTTCATAATACTGTTAATAAAACCTCCGCAGACACTTCTCTTGTCAAATGATTAATTGCTTTAAGTTTTCAGCTTTTAGGCGCAGCAGTGGCTTTTCCAGCCGCTCTTCCGGTAGAAAATGCTATCTGCAGATTATAACCGCCTGTATAGGCATCGACATCTATAACTTCACCGCAGAAATACAGTCCCGACACAGTCTTTGCTTCCATTGTACGTGGGTTAAGACACCTAACATCGACGCCACCTGATGTGATAACGGCTTCCTCAATCGGTCTTTTGCGTAAAATAGGTATTTTAAAACCTTTTAACGTCATAATAAGCGCGCGCCGCTCTTCTTTTGTAACTATATTGCACTTTTTACGTTCGTCAATGCCCGCTCTCTTAAGCACAACGGGCACAAGAGCCGAAGGAAGCAAATCGGAGCATGCGTTAATCAAATCACGGTTTATATATTTAGCAAAATCTGACAGTATTCGTTTATCAAGCTGCGCTTCATTAAGCCCGGGCTTTAAATCTATCGACGCTGTGTATTTCCCGGGTAAAAGATCACCCATACGCGCGGATGCCGACAGCACAAGCGGCCCGCTTATGCCGAAATGAGTGAAAAGCATCTCACCAATTTCAGAAAAAATAGCACATGAGCTTTTCTCTGTTTCAAACATAGTCAGCCTGACATTCTTAAGCGTAAGCCCGGCAAGTGTTTTACATGGCTCGCCTGCCTCAAGCGGTACGAGCGACGGCGATGTGTCGGTCACTACAAGCCCAGCTTCACGTGCGAAGCGGTATCCGTCACCATCAGAGCCTGTCGCAGGATATGAAAGCCCGCCGCATGCAACGATAACACAGTCGTACGGAATAAACTTCCCGCACACTTCAATGCCTCGCACGGCGCCATCTTCTGTCACGACGCGAGTGACGCGCTCATTTATAATGCTTACGCCGTTTGTGCGGCAATATCGAATAAGAGCATCAGCAATGTCACGTGAGCGATCGGATACCGGGAAAACACGGCGTCCGTGTTCTGTCTTCAGCGGGACACCGAGCGATTCAAAAAAAGATATTGTGTCAGTTGGCGTAAAACTGGAAAGCGAAGCGTACAAAAACTTAGGATTTCGAGGCACATGAAGTAAAAATTCGCTGACATCACAGTTATTTGTCACATTACAGCGACCCTTCCCTGTGATTGCCAGCTTTCGCCCGCATCGGTGGCCACGCTCATACAGCGTCACGCGCGCGCCCGCTGCTGCGGCCGTACCTGCCGCCATCATACCGGAAGCGCCTCCGCCTATGACGGCGACAGTGGGTCGTGTGGTGTGTGTACCGTCAGATTCAGTCATTATCGGTATCCTTTTCGTAAAGGTGGTATTCGTCCCAAATTCGCTCAAGTTTTAATAATGTATCAGAAAGCTCGTCCTGCTTTTTGCGCCCAATCGCAACAATAATTGCGTTTATCAGCGAGAGCGGTGCGACAAGTGAGTCCATATATGACGCCATATCGCTCTTTGCAAAAAGGAGCCTGTCCGACCGAGAAGCGATGGGCGAAGATACACCGTCTGTTACGCCGATGACTTTTGCCCCCTGCGCTGATGCGAATGATACAGCTTTTATAATGCGGCGGGAATATCGCGGAAACGTTATCGCAATTAAAATATCGCCTTCCCCGATACGCAGCATCTGCTCGTAAATGCTGTCCTCACTCTCGGTATTTACACATTTTACATTATCAAAAACAAGGCTTAGATTATACGCAAGCATTTGTGCTATAAATGATGACAGCCGTACACCTGCAATATATATGTTTTTCGCCTCTATTATTTCATCAATGGCGGCTGCAAAATCATCAGGATTATTTTCTTCTATTGTCGCGCGAATATTCGCTATATCTGATAGCAATGTTTTTTCCAAGGGGCTTGAATCTCCAAGACGTTCGTTTGTCACTTCAATGCGCTGAACTGATGTCAGCTTTGAGCGCACAGTATCCTTAACAGCCCTCATAAGCTCAGGATAGCCATCAAAACCAAGCTCAATGGCAAAGCGCACCACGGTAGATTCGGAAACTCCAGCCTGACGTCCAAGCTTTGCTGCGGTCATAAAAGCAGCCCTATCATAATGGTTTAAAATATACTCGGCTATCCGGCGCTGTCCTTTTGACATCTCCGGCATCCGAGACTTTATTTCGTTTAAAATATTCGTATTCATTTATACTCCGACCGCCCGTATATGTAAAAACGGCGCAACATTTATTTTTGGTATTTGTTTTAATTATATTTTAATAATTAATGTGTGTCAATAGATGCAAGTCTTGCATGATGAAATTGCATAAATAAACACATGCAAAAAATCCCGCCCGAAAAAACGGGCGGGATTCGCATTTTTCCCCGCGCTCCGACGATTCAGCAATGGCGGCAGCCGGAGCCGTCTCCATCCCCTTGCGGTAAAAATGATGGCGGGTAAAATTCGTTTACTGGGAAAGCCATGCTGCGGAAAAGCTTGCAAGGATCGTCGTCAGAGGGACTGACGCATTCCTTATCAGGAACGGTATATTCCGTTGCGGTGATTAGATACTGTGCCGGGCGCTCAATGCGGACGACTGAGAAGAAACCAAGTGATACTACAAGGAATCTGTCTTCGTCACCGCCGATAAGGCTTCCGCTTACCGATTTTGTAACCGATTCAGGTATCTCGTCAACGGAGCAGCAGCAACAGCAGCAAGTGTGCGGCTCAACGATTTTAGCGTTCAGAATAATCGGGTCGACCGTTTCCAATACGGCTACCGGCATATTTGTGCTAACGCGGTTTCCGGAAAGGTTCGGGCGGCGGCACGGATTATCCTCAAACGGATCGCTGCGGAATATGCTTACATTGCCCTCAGACGCAAAAAGGATAACGCGTTTTTCTACAACAGCGATACCTTCAAGCTCGTGCGGAACACCGTTGCAGCAAACTTCGCAGAAAACTTTTACGTAAATACGTATTGTAATTTGATAAAATCCGCGGTTAAATGGGACATTGTCCACATCAAGTGTCGCCCATACAATATGAGCGTGCTTTGTGCGAACTGACTGTGTACGCTCGATAAGCTCCTGTCCAAATGGAGTAAGATAAACTCTTACATCTTCAAAGCAATCTTTGTCGCGGCAGGAATCGAGCACTCTGTATGTGTCAATGCAGACTGTTTCGCGCTGTGAGCATGAACCAGCTGCGCCAAATGTTTTCTTTTCAGGCATAGATTGAGTTTGCCTCCTGTGATAATTGGGGACTCGCGTTGTTTTTACATACGCGTCCTACAATCATAGAATATGCCGAACACAAGTTATTTGTCACGGTATTAACTTATCATGCGTCATATATAGTCATATATATATATAAAATAAATCCTCCGATGGCGGTTCCTCGGAGGATTTATTTTATTTTTGTTTTATTCTCATTAGATAAACCTTTTCATGGTTTCAGTCGCTTCAGATGGGTCAATAGTTGATGTCATGACACATCTGAATCCATGCTTTTTCTCAAGCTGCTCAATCTCAAGAAGGAACTTATCAAAGGCTTCTAAATCGCCACGGCATATTTTTAAGGCAGAGTCGATAAAAAGGTCGGTGATGTCGTGATTGCTTGCTATTATTCCACTTACGAAGCCGAAAAGCGACTGCGCGTCGGATATCATGTAATCGTCCGCTTCTATCAAACGGCACTGATATTTTACCTGGTAACGTAGCTTATTGCTCTTTTCGATACATACAACAGAACCATTTGTTGTTTCAACAGCATCATTCACCATCTTAGTCAGAGCTTTTGTTTTACCTGTTCCGCTTTGCCCGATGATTAATTTCAAAATCGTTACCCCCTAATTATAATCCGACACCCAACGTGCCACCTTTTTTTTTATTATACCATGACTTGCCCGAAGGTTTCAACTTGTTATACTACATAAATCTGTATGAATACTCTTGTTTATCGTATTGATGCTGCATATGTTAATATTTATTAAAAATCATAGTCTTTTTTGAAGGGCGTTTCGTAGCTCCTCATATCCCGGTTTTCCAAGAAGCGCAAACATATTTTTCTTATATGCTTCAACGCCAGGCTGGTCAAACGGGTTGACACCTAACATATATCCGGACACAGCACATGCAAGCTCAAAGAAGTAAACAAGCTCACCAAAGCTGCCCGCACTCATGTCATTTGCTTCTATGACAATGTTCGGAACACCTCCGTCAGCGTGAGCGATAAGTGTTCCCATCATAGCCGTACGGTTAATTTCGCCAAGTGTCCGACCAGAGAGGAAGTTCAGACCGTCGATATTATCCGGATCGTGCGGTACCGTGACTATTGCTGATGGTGTCTTTATATCAAGCACGGTTTCAAATATATTACGCTGCCCGTCTTGAATATACTGTCCGAGAGAATGAAGGTCTGTCGAGAACATAACAGACGATGGGTATATGCCCTTGCCATCCTTGCCCTCGCTCTCACCGTAAAGCTGCTTCCACCACTCAGCAAAAAGAGCAAGCGACGGCTCATAACCGACAAGTATTTCGGTTGTTTTGCCCTTTCTGTAAAGTATGTTGCGAAGTGATGCGTAACGAAGGCAATCATTGTCAGCTCCTTCACGCAGGAAAGTGTCGCGTGAAGCAGCAGCACCAGCCATCATCGCGTCTATGTCAATGCCAGCGACTGCAATCGGCAAAAGCCCGACGGATGTCAGGACGGAATATCTGCCGCCAATATAGTCCGGCACTACAAACGTTTCGTATCCGGCGCGGTCGGCAAACGCCTTCAGCGTACCATGCTCACGATCCGTTGTGACGAATATGCGTTTTTTTGCTCCGTCAGTACCGTATTTCTCCTCAAGAATACTACGGAATATGCGGAACGCGACAGCAGGTTCCGTCGTTGTTCCCGATTTTGAAATGACGTTTACACATACATCCTCATCGCGGCAAATTTCAAGAATGTCTGCCAAAGCGGACGGACTTATCGTATTACCGGCAAAATATATTTTTGGTGTATTCTTTGCGAGCGCGTTATAATTATGCGATTTTACAAACTCTATCGCAGCGCGTGCACCAAGATAAGACCCGCCTATACCAATGACAACAAAGACACCGCACATTGAACGTACGCGATGTGCAACATCTTTTATACGGGCATATTCATCACGGTCATAAGAAACCGGAAGGTCAAGCCAGCCAATAAAATCGGATCCAGGCCCTTTTTTTGACTTCAGAAGAGAAAGAGCAACTTCAGCCTGTGGCGCGATATATTCAAGCTCACTTTCTTTTACAAATTCGCGTGTGAAACTGTCATTTAGTTTAACGCTCATTTTTGCTTGTTTTTACTTCCTTTCATTTAATGGGGTTTTTCGGTAACACACCATAAGTTATTTTATTATAATATATGCGTTGCTATTTTTCAATTATTTGCTGCCAGAAACGCTATTAATTGAGCAAAAAGCTCCTAATCAGCCTTAAAAGTAAGCCTCCATACCCAATTTTTGCAACAGAACCTACTGCCTTTATCGGAACGGTGCCAATTTCTTCTCCGTCAAGCGTATATGTAACAACACCAAGCTCGTCACCCTCATTGACAGGCGCCGCAACGCTTTCGTTGAGCTTTATTTCCTCAACTACGTTTTTATCCTTCCCTTTCGGTAAAACAGCAGAGAACTTGCCATAATAAGCTTCCGCTGTCGGCGCTACGCCGCCTGTGACGGGAATAAGACCAGCTGAGCCTCCTTCTGTTGAGTAAACGCAAAAATTTGCAAAACCATAATCAAGGAGCGTTTTTGCCGCTTCATTTCTTATATCGCGTGTCGGCGATGCCATAACCACAGCGATGAGCGACATTCCATCGCGCTCAGCAGTTGCGCTTATGCAAAATCCTGCTTTTGATGTCGATCCTGTCTTAAGCCCGGTTGCGCCGCGATAAAAGCGAATGAGCCTGTTCGTATTTGTCAGTCCAAAAGCACCGTTTCGTATTGAATCCATCCATACTGTTGAGTACTTAAAAACCTCGGTGTGGTTATTTACAATCTCACGCGACATAATAGCAACATCGCGAGCGCTTGTCAGATGCTTATCTGATTCAGGCAAGTCATCAAGACCGCTTGTATTGACAAAATTCGTATTTATCATTCCAAGCTGCTCGGCTCTTTCGTTCATCCGCTGTATGAAAGCTTCCTCGCTTCCAGCAACATGCTCCGCAAGCGCCACGGACGCGTCATTTGCAGAGGAAATAATCACACATTTGAGGAGTTCTTCGACGCTCATTTGCTCACCAGGCGCAAGATAAACTTGAGAGCCTCCCATTGAGGCCGCGTTTTCACTGACTGATATTATGTCATCAGCGGATATAGTACCTGACTTGATAGCTTCCATGACAAGAAGTATCGTCATTATTTTCGTCACAGACGCAGGACGGAGTTTTTCGTCAGCATTAGATTCATAAAGCACACGCCCCGTCGATGCTTCCATTAAAATTATGCTTTTTGCGTTAAGCGAAAGCGCCGTCGCTTGAACAGCATCAGCTTCAGATGTTAAGACTTCGGCACCTGTTAAGACGTTAGCACTGACCTCCACTTCATCATCGTCGGGCTCCATCCCATCCGATGCTACTACAATCATCCATGACACAAATATCAGCGCCATCGCAGACACGACGGCAACAAGACGTTTTATCGCCGTTTTCATTATAATCAACAGTCCTCCCTAGCCTTTCCCTCAAAAATCAATACCATTACGTTTGAATTATACGGGGACAGGCGAGAAATTATGATGGAATGGGAGGCATAATAAAATGAAATAAGGCGATATGAGCTCATATACTATGAAATATAAAAAAAGAGGTACCCAAAAGGCACCTCTTAATATGCGTGATATATGCAATTATAATTGAAAGTCTTTCTTATGGCAGTTCCCTCGTATCCTCTTTGTATTCACTCTCAGATGCAGATGTAAGCATGAATACAACTTTATCTCCGTCCTTTACGTAATTCGTACCGGCACGGCCTTCTTTCGGTTCAATTCCGTTTATTGTATAAGACCAGAAAAACGTTACAGCTTCGCCATCGATCGTTGCGTATTCCTTTTTGTAATTCTTAATGCTTTCTATTGAAAGCTCATCCTCCGTTAATTGATAAGTATCAATACCATAGTTAGCGGCAGCTTCACGGAAGACACGAATGACACTTATTTTTTCACCCTCTTTGTGTTTTATCGGTATGTCTACATCGTTAAGAATCACTCTATCTTCCTGAGGGATTATAAACTCCTCATTGTCGGCGTTCTTGTCATACATGTAATTAATATACTTCTCGTCAAGCTTTATGGTTACCTTTACAGTCATAGTATTACCGCATGCTGCAAGCATTGTACCCAGCATTGCAGTTAATACCATAAGAGCTATAAACTTAACTTTTTTCATATATACGGTCGATCCCTCCCATAATTTTTATTATACTTGTACAAAATAAGTATAATTTATATACAGCTTTGTGTCAAGATATTTTACCTTATTTCATATAATTACTTATGGTTGTTAAGACATTATGATATAACTTTTAACCATCATGAGAAGCGTTATAATAAGAGCAGCTATTGTCGCAATGCGTGATTTCATACCGACGACTGACGATTTGCTCACAGCGCAAACGATAAGCATCGAAGAAACAGCGGCACACGCAAACGCAAGTGGTGGAATCACAGAGTATGTAAGCAGAGGATACCAAGGGAAAGCCATAGCAGCAGCGCTGTTAAGAAAAAGCATGTACTTTATTTTCTCCGGCCTATTTTTTGCATCGACATCCACTACAAGCCCGGCAGCAAATCCAAAGGCTATATACCCTAAAATACATATCACACAATCAAGGACATTGTTGCTTGGGGCGCCGCCGCATATAAGCGAAAGAACCGATGCTATCAAGTAAACAACTGTCCATTTTGCAACAGTGCGCACCATTCGGTTAAGCGCATGATGGCGCTGCCCGTCGTCCTTGCCATTTATCTGATTCATAAAAAACCACCCCATATGATTTATATGAGGTGGTTTTTATAATATGCTTTTTTAAAGCATTATTACATACTGCGGTCATTCATTTCGGTCTGGGGAGTCGGATGGGTTTGGTGTCTCATCTGGCGGACTGTCCGCATTATCACCGCCATCGCCATCAGTAGTTGTCGTATCAGACGTTTTCGACTCTGCCGTCGTTGTTGTTTCGGCTGTTGTTGTCTCGGCCCTCGTCGTTTCTGTTTCTCTGCCATCGTCGGAAAATTTCGAAGTATCAATGCCTGTCGAATGGTTAAAATCGTAATGCTGATAACAGAATCTATTGAACGGCTTATTTACATTCGACATCCCGCAATACTCCCCATCCTTCAGAATATTTTGGAAGAAGGGCACGCCCCACCACCCGGCAGGTGCAACATTTGACGGCAGGTCACGGTAAACATACTGCGCGTCGGTAACTACTATTTGCTTCGGGAAGTTTCTGTCTTCTACCCTAATCAGCGAATGCTTTTCGATATTTTTCTTGTTGCAGTACTGGCTTGCAACACCGCCCGTTGTTTTATCAAAATTGACTATGACATGAACGTCGCATTCTTCTGTCGGTGCTGTGTCTACCGTAAAATAACCCGTCTGCGAGCGATCCCCGCGCGGATCAAGCTTGCACGCTTCAGATATCAGTTTGCCTGAATCTTTACAGTATGTGCATTTTATTAAACCTGTCGCGTCGGTGAACTTCTTCATCTCCTCTTTACCGGCTTTAGCGTTGGCAATGATATCTTCATGAATTATCGTCATAATGTTGTCCCATATCGTCATTGCCGGGTTTACGGAGAAGTTCGTCAAAGTCTGGTTTAAATCGTAGCCAAACCATACACCGCAAAGGTGATATGGAGTATAGCCAATAAACCAGCGGTCATAATCTGCGTTCGTAGTACCAGTCTTACCCGCGACATCTATTGATTTCTTAAGCGTAATCTTTCGTGCAGTACCGTCATCAACGACTGCCTCAAGGAGCTTTGTCATAATCGACGCCGTCTGCTCACTTATAACAACCTCGCTTGATTGATTGTTTGTGAGTATTACTTCTCCTTGTGAATCTGTCACTTCAATAAACGTTCGCGAGTAGTTATACACACCTTTGTTAGCAAATATCTGGAATGCCGTCGTTACATCGCGTACGGTAAGACCGTAGGTGAGCTGTCCGAGTGCCAGCGGAGCAAGCGATTTATCTGAATATACAATTCCTGCTTCGCTTGTATAGCTGTCGATTATATCAAGATGGAGTTTTTCAGTCAAAAACGAGAACGAATTTTCAATGCCAAGCGCTTGTAGTACACGAACAGCTATTGTGTTCGTTGACTTACGGAGCCCGTCGTATACGGTAGTAAGGCCTTCATAAGTTAACGTAGAGTTTTTCGGCCATGGAACAGCTTCAGATGGATCGGTATAATTACCGAAGCTTACAGGAACATCGTCGAATACACTGCCCCAAGTTACAACTCCATACTCAATTGCAGGCGCATAGACAGAAAGCGGCTTTATCGCCGAACCGACAGGGCGCTTCGACTGTGTTGCGCGGTTTAGTATTCGGCTGCCTTCTTTTTCACCGCGGCCGCCAACAAGGCCAAGAATGTCGCCTGTTGCCGGATCAATAACAACAGCAGCTGACTGCGGTTGTATTCCGGTGTCGTTTTTGGGGAAAAAGCTGTCATCTAAATACGCAGTCTCAAGTATATGCTGTATTTTCGGATCCATGACGGTATAAATATTAAGACCGCCGGTGTATACCATAAGCTCTGCTATTTTTCTTGATATGTTATACTTTTCGACATATGCGTCGATAACATCCGAGATTACAGCATCCGTATACCACGATGTTGGCGATGTTTCTGCGGAAGAACGCTGGACATTGAGCTGTAAGTCTGCGTAAAAAACTTCGTCATATTGCGCTCTTGTTATTTTGCCAAGTTCAAGCATCTTGTTGAGGACGTACTGACGGCGCTCTTTGTTTGCCTCCGGATGGCGTATCGGATCATACTGATATGGTGACTTGGGGATGGCGGCGAGCGCCGCGCATTCAATCAGCGACAGCTCGCTTACATCTTTGCCAAAATATGTCCATGCTGCGCTCTGCACACCATAACAGTTTTGGGATAGAGATATAACATTCAGGTACATTGTTAATATCTCTTCCTTACTGTGTGTGCTTTCAAGATTCATCGCGCGCAGTATTTCCTGTATCTTGCGCTGAATCGTAAAATCATTGTCGCCTGTTGCGTTTTTGACAAGCTGCTGAGTTATAGTAGAGCCGCCGAAGGTATCTTTGATGTGCAAAACCTGGTTTGCAGCGGCGGCAAGGGTGCGGAACCAGTCAACACCGTTATGACTCCAAAAACGCTCGTCCTCAATGGCTATAAATGCGTTTATAAGATCTTGAGGCAGGCTTGAATAATCAGCCCAAACGCTGTATTGCGCGCCAATAAGCTGCTGATCCTCGATTAAGACAGGCTCCCCTATCCTGTTTTCGCGATCAACATAATCCATATAGTAAAGCTGGGATGTTTTATCTATGGATGTTATGATAAGCGAATCATCAAAGGTCGGATCGATATTGTTTTTGATGTAAATTGCAAATGCTGTTGCAACAATAATGCCTGTGACAGCGCAAACAAGAAGCACCGTCACAAGAACATCGAGAATAATTGTAATTGCGACGTACAAAACATTCGCTGCTATTCGTCCGGCTGTACGGAATTCCGCTCGCCAGTCGACTTGACGTATCTTTTGAGATACGCTGCGCATCCATGACGAAACTCCACTACTCGGCTCTTTTATACGGGAATCGTCCATCGCTCATCACCCACTCTCGGTTTATATAAAGAATGATACGCTAAATTAAACAGAGTTATTTTATACAAATTGTAACTTTTATATTTGAATACTTTTTTAACAACCGTAAATAATAGTATTACACGGAAAAATTTTATGTTTTACGGAGAAATTATGTTAAAAGCGCTAAAAACACTAATTAAGTTTATAACGATATCGCTTCCGTATATCTGTGTAGGCGCATTTTTAGCTGTGAGCTTCTCGCTTGCGTCAATCTTTTTCGGTGCCGGTAATGCTATTATAGCAAAAGACGCATATAAAAGCGTTTTTGTTCCACATAATTCCGATGTCAACAGCTCATCTTCGGACGTCAATGCTTCGGGCGACAGCAAAACACAAGACGGTGTTATTCCCGTGATTTCACCGGGCGAAGAAACAGATGTCAGCAGCAAAAAAGATAAAAAAGATACCGATATTATAAGCGATAACTCAAAATACGAAAACGATGAATATATACGCGGTTATATCGTGAAGCGATATGGCGATATAATCGGTGTTTTTGATGCTGGTGATGAAATTCCGTTTTTGACGATAGATGTTTTTGTATTCACACTTCCGGATTATGAGCAGGAGCAGCTTAAGAGTGGCATTATTGTCCCTGCAAATGAGCTGGAAGAGCTAATAGAGGCATACACAAGCTGACGCATTATAACACAAATTACCTTAATACACCATTAAATACCGCTGATAGCATAAATAATATATAATTATCATTGTAATTAATTATTGCTTATTTCCATACAACATTTTTATCTCCTAAAAGAGATCGAAGCTCGCGCTCAAGAACCGGTGCCGTATCAGCACCTATAGATAACATTTCATATTTACCGGATGATGCGTCGTAGATATAAACCGGTACCGTCCCGCAGAATATTTCAATGAGAGCTACCGCGCGTCGGCAAAGTGTGTCATCTTTTGCAGGCACACGCAAAAAGAGGCGCCGCGGTAGTTTTTTTTCGTTTTCATATTTAGCCGAAGTGTCGCTGTATTCGCCAGAGTTAGTTTCAACATGCAACGGTGATACTTCAGCTTTAGTCTGACGCTTGGCGTCTTCTGTTGCGTCGACAAGAGTTTTAATTGAACGCATAAGGAGCTTTGGCGCTTCGTCCTCACGTATGGATACTTGACCTACAACGACAACAGGATCTTCGGTGTTGAGTGTGGAGCTGTATCGCAATAAAATCTTTGGGAAAATAACAAGCTCAATCTCACCTGTTTTATCTTCAAGTGAGGCGAACATCATGCTCTCTCCCGCCCTTGTCTCTTTATGCGTGCGGCGTGTTATCACACCTGCTACCGTCACGGTGTCTCCGTCGTTATATTCTGCTGTAGCGACGGGAGCGCCATTTTTTATTATTTCTATATTATTACCTACATCTTGATCCTCTTGAAAATCACCGCTATCAGTATCTACGTCAGCGTTTTTAACATCAGCACGTCCGCCGGTCACATCAATGATAGGTGTAGGACGTAAAAGAGCCAGCTCATCTGTGTAATCATCAAGAATATGTCCTGAAAAATACATACCCGACACTTGCTTTTCCATCGCAAGGAGCTGTGCGCGCGTAAACTCCTGTAAATTCGGATAAACAAACTCCGGCAGAGCGACATCTTCATTTTCAGAAGATATGGCGCTAAACATATCAAGCTGCCCTTTTATACCTATACGCTTCTTATCGTGCAGATAGTCAAGGATTCGCTCATATGAAGCTATAAGGCGGCTGCGAGGTTCGCCACAACTATCAAAAGCCCCGCTTTTAATAAGCACTTCCGCTTGACGGCGGTTAAGCCCTCCATCGGATGAAATACTCATGCGGCGGGCAAAGTCGTAAAACGAGCGGAAACGCCCGCCTTCCTCACGCTCCGCAACAACGGAATCAATAAAAGCGCGGCCAAGCCCCTTAAGCACAAGAAGACCAAAACGTATGCCATCATCACTAACCGTATAGTCAGCGTAGCTTTCGTTTATGTCGGGCGGTAAGACCTTAATGCCATAACGCGTACATTCGGCAATATATTCGGCTGTTTTACCTTCCACGCCAATCACAGAATCAAGAAGCGACGCCATGTATTCCATCGTTTTATGGCGTTTTAGGTATGCAGTCTGATATGAAATCACAGCATAGCAAGCTGCGTGGCTTTTATTGAAAGCATAGCTTGCAAACGACGCCATTTCGTCAAACAGTGCGGTCGCATCGGCGGCGTTCATGCCGCGCTCTGTCGCGCCACGCACGAAATCATCTCTCTCGGCTTCAAGCACATCAGCTTTTTTCTTTGCCATTGCTCGGCGCACAACATCAGCACGCGCATATGAATAACCGGCAACCTCACGGAATATCTGCATTACCTGCTCCTGATAAACGATACAACCGTATGTCTCAGAGAGAATATTTTGGAGCTCCGGATGCTTATAATTGATTTTCCTCTTTCCATGGCGCCCCTCGATGTATAAAGGTATGCTTTCCATCGGTCCCGGACGGAAAAGTGCAATAACCGCGATAATATCGTTTAGCGACGATGGTTTTAACTGCATTAAAAGTTGCCGCATCCCGGCGCTTTCAAGCTGGAAAACGCCATCCGTATGCCCTGAGCTTATCATATCAAGCGTCGCCTGATCATTTTGCGGGATGAGAGCAATATCAAATGTAGGGTCTGTTTCGCGAATGCGTTTTACGGTATTTGATATTATGGTTATATACCGAAGCGCAAGAAAATCAAACTTGACAAGTCCAAGCTGAGCGACGGTATCCATGTCAAACTGTGTAACAACCGTTCCGCTGTTGACTGCAAGCGGCACTATCTCCGTCAGCGGTACATCCGATATAACGACGCCCGCCGCATGTGTCGACGCGTGGCGCGGCGTACCCTCAAGCGCCTGTGCCGTATCTATAAGCCGTTTTACTTCTGTAGATGAATTGTATAAATCCTTTAGCTCAGGCTGCTTGAGCGCATCTTTTAATGTAATATTCAGCGTCCGCGGAATCAGCTTTGCTATCGAATCAACCCTTGCATAGCTCATGCCGAGTGCGCGTCCAACGTCTCGCACGGCAGCTCTCGCAGCCATAGTCCCAAACGTTATTATTTGAGCGACATAGTCGGCGCCATACTTTTCTCTTACATATTCGATAACTTCGTCGCGTCTGTCATAGCAAAAGTCAACATCAAAGTCCGGCAGGCTTATTCGCTCAGGATTGAGGAATCGCTCGAAAAGTAAGCCATATTTTAAAGGGTCAAGGTCTGTTATGCCAAGCAGGTATGCCACAAGACTTCCGGCTCCACTTCCACGCCCGGGCCCAACGGGAATGCCATGCTCCTTCGCCCATGCTATAAAATCAGCTACTATGAGATAGTATTCGCCATAGCCCATACCGTTTATGACAGAAAGCTCGTGTTCAATGCGCGTATTGTACTCCTCCTCCGGGTGCTCACCTGTAAAGACAATATGACCACGCTCAATCCGGCGACGAAAACCCTCCTCCGTTTCATGGCGGAGGTATTCTTCCGGGGTGAGCTTGCCCGTGAACGGGAAGCGCGGCATGTGTATCGTATCAAAATCAAGCTCAAGAGAGCACATGTCAGCAATTTTTACTGTGTTTTCAAGCGGCGAACCGTTATCTATTCCGCCGAAAAGGAGCGCCATCTCCTCGGTTGATTTGTAATAAAACTCGTCCGTTTCAAAACCAATGGGGCGGCCGTCTGTTATAACGCTGTTCGTTTGAATACAAAGAAGGATAGCATGCGTGTCGGCATCAGTTCGTGAGATGTAATGAACGTCGTTTGTTGCGACAAGCGGGATTCCGCATTCGTGCGATAAACGAATGAGTGATGCGTTTACAGTTCTCTGCTCCTCAATTCCATGATCTTGAAGCTCAAGGTAAAAGCCGTCCTCGCCAAACATTTCTTTCATCTTCAGCGCAAACTCACGCGCACCGGTGAAATTGCCCGCCGAAATTGCGCGCGGAATGTACCCTGCAAGGCATGCTGACAGCGCTACCAGCCCTTCACAATGTGATGAAAGGAGCTCCATATCGATACGCGGACGATTGTAGAAACCATCGATGAAGCCCCGCGAGACAAGGTACATTAAGTTTTTATAACCGGTTTTATTCTTGCAAAGTAAAACAAGGTGATAAGCTGACGTGGAGTCGCGCAGCGCTTGTTTTTCAAATCGGGTGTTCGGGGCAACGTAAACCTCGCATCCGATGATAGGTTTTATGCCTTGCTCGACGCACGCACGGTAAAATTCGATAACACCATACATAACACCGTGATCTGTAAGCGCAACGGCTGTATGACCCATTCGCTTCGCCACGACCGGAATATCACGAACACGGCAGGCTCCGTCAAGAAGACTGTATTCGCTATGGAGATGAAGATGTACAAATCCCGCCATGTTGACACATATACCCCCTTACCGATTATTAACGATTAATATTTGTGCGCTTGCGGCGTATCATGAGTTGCCGCTATCTTTTTTGTATCCGTATTTTTCTGCTGTCTCTGTTATCTTTTTTAGCCTTGTTGCAATACCGGACTTCGTCATGTGCGAAGGCGACACCGCGGCAAGCTGGAAAAGCGACATATAAGGGTATTCTTCCCGCAAGAGAGCCGTTTCATATAAATCGGGCGGCAGAAGATTAAGCCTGTCCGTTTCGCGTAGAAAGCGCACAGCGTCGCGCACTCGCTCCGATGCCGCCATTGATTTTTCAATATTGTAGACGTCCGTATTGCGCACACGGTTTGCGTCGTTTTTAACGCCACCTGCAATTTTTGTGTTAATTATATCAAATGTTGCCCGAGGTGCACCGATAAGTGCAAAAAAATCACTTATATTATCGCTTGATTTAATGTATGCAATATAGTATTCACGCCTTGGCTTTACCTTTGCAGAGATTCCGTTTTCGGCAAGAATTTCAGCAGCAGCATCCGCCGCACTTTTTTCACGGAAGGTAAAGTCAAGATTATACTCGCGCGCCGACGGATCTGTCACGCTTCCGTATGCGAGGAAAAGCCCGCGTAAAAAAGCTCTCTGACAACCGGAACACCGATATTCTCTTGTATCTCCCACCACACCAAGCTCCGACACATCCGGTGTCTCTCCCCGTATGGATGACGGATAAATCTCGCTTAGCAAAGTAAGAAAATACTCACGTATGTCTTGGCGCCGCATAACAGGCAGCGTGGCACGTCCGTCTGGTGCGGGTGGTGAAAAAAGAAGCGCCGCGCGCAGAATATTCCTGCGGCAGCACTTATTTTTTACGCGCGAAGCGCAGATTTCGCGCTTGAGTTCGTACGAGTAAGACAAAAGCGCACCCCCCAGTCTATATGTCAGTTGTCAGTTGCTCCATTATAAATAAATCAGCTCACGCTCAAGCTCAATACCGCGGTCAGCACGTATCTTTTCAGTAATTATAGCAATCAGCGCACGTACATCGGCAGCAGTCGCATCACCTGTATTGATGATAAATCCGGCATGTTTTTCTGATACTTGTGCGCCGCCCACGCGAACACCCTTGAGTCCGGCTTCTTCAATCAGCTTTGCTGTAAAATAGCCAGGATAACGCTTAAAAACGCTACCGGCGCTTGGATATTCAAGCGGCTGCTTCTCCCAGCGCTGTTTCTTGAGCTCATTCATATAAGCGCTGATAGTATCCCTATCTCCACGAGACAGCGAAAATGATGCTGATAAAACTACACGCCGTGGAGCCATACGATAAACACTCATGCGATAACCGAAATTATGCTCAGGGAGAGAGAGCTTTTCAATCTCGCCTGTCTCACAGTTGTAGGCTTCGCTTGAGATGAGAACACAAGACACCTCACTACTATAAGCTCCCGCATTCATCGTAACGGCGCCGCCTATGGTTCCAGGTATGCCGTAGAAAAACTCAAGACCCGAAAGTGCAGCATCACGCGCAGCTATTGCCGCATACTCGACTGGCAGGCCGCACTCCGCTGTAAAAATTGTGCCATTTATGCTACAGCCGCGCATTTTTGATGTAACTATAAGTAAGCCGTCGTAGCCACTGTCGTCAATTAAAAGATTCGTGCACGCACCGACGACATCACAGCGCTCGCCGCATACAAGAGCGGCGCGAAGAAGAGATATCAGTGCCACGCGGCTCTTTGGCCATGCGACAAGGGCTACAGGACCACCTATTTTAAATGATGTTAAGGACTTACCAAGTACACCTTCAGCGTAATCAAAATCGGCTGCAACCGAGGTGGTAAGCGAAAGCAAGGCTTTAGTATTCAAGTTTCGGTACCCCGCATATATCGTACAGCTCATCGAGCCTTTTTATAGTGTATGTTGGAATTACATCCCCTGACTCCTGACCGTCCGGATTATACCAGCACGTGTCAATACCGGCACCATTGCCACCGGCAATATCGCTTGTGAGCGAATCGCCTACTACGAGCACACGGCGTCGCTCATCCTCTGATTTTATGCCGGCTCTTTCGAGTGCTATATCGAAATACACTCGCTCTGGCTTAGTTGCGCCCATGCTCTCAGAAATAAATGCGTCTTTGAAGTATTTTGAAATAGGTGAGCGCGAAAAACGGCTTGTTTGTACTCGTGTTAAGCCATTTGTAATGATATAAAGCGACGCATATTTTGATAAATTGCGGCAGACATCTTCCGCACCCGGTATAAGTATGCACTTCTCCGATAGCCGCTCAACATAGTATTCGCACAGAGTTAGGGGGTCGGCATTTGACGGCATACCTTGACGTGTCATCTCATCAAGCAAAATGCGAAAACGGTCAACGCGGAGCTTTTCGCGTGTAGTCTCGCCGCGCTCAAGCGCTTTCCATTGAGCTAAGTTTATATCGTGGTATAAAGCTATAATAGCAGGCGTCGGTTTAATTCCCGCATTTATGAGTGTTTCAGATAACGCCTCTGCCTCGGATACGTCAAAGTCATATAGAGTGCCGTCAGCGTCAAAAAATATTGTATTATATCTCATTATTTAAGTTTAAACCTGTGATATGATTTTTTGCCCTTGCGTATGATAATCGATTCCGCGAAATTTTCCTTATCAAAGAATGTGTTTGGTTCGCTTATTTTACCATCGCCATAAAATACGCCGCCCTGAACAATAAGCGTTCTTGCCTCGCGGCGAGATGAGGCAAGCTTAGACTTTACGAGCATGTCAATTATGCTGATTTTACCATCAACAAAATCGTCAAAAGAGAGCTCAGTTGTCGGCATGTCTTCTGTTGCGCCGGCGCCACCAAAGAGGCTGCGCGCAGCTTGAAGCGCACTGTCGGCTTCATCTTTTCCGTGGACAACAGATGTCAGCTCGTACGCTAACCTTTCTTTTACCTTGTTAAGCTCCGCTCCCTGTAGCTTTTCATATTCGGCTATTTCATCGAGCGGTATAAAAGTGAGCATTTTCATACATTTTATAACGTCAGCATCAGCAACATTGCGCCAATACTGGAAAAAGTCATATGGCGGTGTCTTTTCAGGATCAAGCCATATGGCGCCTTTTTCTGTTTTGCCCATTTTTTTGCCGTCGCTTGTCAGTAGCAGACGGAAAGTAAGCCCGATGGCTTCACGGCCGGTTTTACGGCGGATAAGCTCAACACCGGCTATGATATTAGACCACTGGTCGTCTCCGCCAAGCTGCATTTTGCAGTCATATTCTTCGTTTAAGCGGTAGAAATCATAGGCCTGCATTATCATATAGTTAAATTCAAGGAAGGTAAGCCCCGTCTCCATACGCTGCTTGTAGCATTCGGCTGCAAGCATACGGTTGACAGAAAAATGCGGACCGATATCACGGAGGAAATCTATATAGTTAAGGTTCCAGAGCCAATCGGCGTTATTAATAAATAATGCTTTGCCGTCTGATATGTCGATAAAACGGGACATCTGATACTTAAAACGCTCAATGTTTGAATTTATCTGCTCCTTCGACAGCATTTTGCGCATATCAGTTTTACCGGACGGATCTCCAACCATAGCTGTGCCGCCACCGAATATAGCAATTGGCCTGTGTCCGGCCTTTTGCAGACGCGCCATTATCATCATTTGAAGAAAATGACCAACGTGGAGACTGTCAGCCGTGGGATCAAAGCCTATATAAAACGTGACAGGCCCGCCATCAAGAAGGCGTTGCGCTTCCTCTTCATTTGTGCACTGTGCTATAAGATCTCTATCCTTTAGTTCTTTATAAATGCTCATTTTATTTGCAGACCTTTCGTTGCGTTTTTTATGTATTAATTATCGTTTGTTATATTTATAACTTATATTATTTTGTAATCCTCGCACCTTCTGCTAAAAGATCAACTGCTGCCTTTCGCTGTGTTTCCGTTACATTTATGCCACCTATTATGCGCGCTACCTCATTTACGCGAGCTTCACCAGATAGTGGGGTGACTTTTGTTTCTGCTCTTCCATCGCGCTCTATTTTTGAGACGAGCAGATGCGTATCAGCCATCGCCGCTATCTGCGCTGAGTGCGTAACACATATCGTTTGGCCGCCCTGTGCTGTTTTACGCAGCTGCAGGCCAATCTTACCCGATGTCGCACCTGACACGCCTGCATCAATTTCATCGTAAATGACAGTTATACCAGAATCGTCGTCAGAGACAACACTTTTTACGGCAAGCATTACACGCGACAGCTCACCACCTGATGCGACAAGCGAAAGCGGACGAATATCCTCTCCCGCATTTGCGGATATGCGGAATTCTACGTCCTCCGCGCCGTGTGGTGAAAGTTCGCGCGGCATAAGAGCTATGTGAAACGACACCTTTGGCATGTCAAGTGATGCAAGAATTTCCGTGATTCTATCCGCCATACTCCGCGCGGCATCCGTGCGAAGCGCTGTGAGCGAAGCTGCAAGAGATTTTGCTTTTTCTTTTGCTGTTTTAATCTCAGCTTCAATTTGCGCTACAAGCTCCTCGTTGTTCTCGATTGCATTTAGGTGCTCGGCGGCAGAAGCTCTATGTGCAAGGACGGACTCTATGTCACCGCCGTACTTGCGCCTCAGGCGGGAGATAAGGTCAAGACGCCCCTCTATTCTATCGAGGCGCTCGGTCGGGTCCTCGTCATCAGCCCCGTCAAGGTCAAAGTTTGCGTAAGTTCTCCTTGCTATTTCCTCAAGCTCGACGGCTATTGCCGAAACTCTTTCAGCGTCCGCCGCCGCTTCGTCAGAATATTTAGCAAGCTGTGAGAGCGCCGTCGCTATGCGCTCTGCAAGAACTGACGCAGACACACCCTTATCATTCATATAAGCGGCCCGATAGACAAAGTTTGCAAGCTTCACTGTCTTTTCCCTGTCGCGCAGGCGAGCGCGTTCCTTTAAAAGCTCTTCTTCCTCGCCAACACGCAGATTTGCCGCGTCAATTTCATTTATCTGATACTTTAAAAGATCAGCTGCAAGAGCACCTTCTTTTACCGCCCGGCGCAGTTCTTCAGCCCTTGAACGAAGTGAAATAAGCTTTGAATATGCGTCGCCATAAGCTGTGGCAACCTCACCTGTACCAGCATACACATCAAGCAATGCAAGCTGCGCTTCATGAGATCGCAATAGCATACATTCGTTTTGCCCGTTTATCGTTATAAGAAGCTCGGCTACACGACGCAAAAGCGATGCTGAAACAGAACGCCCGTTTACCTTTGCCTTGCTTTTTCCGCCGTTCGTAATTATCCGCTCAATGTAAACTTCGCCGTCCTCAAGCCCAACACCACATTCGGCAAGACGCCGGGCGGCGGTATCACTAATTTCAGTGAATAGAGCCGCCACATATGCTTCAGTCTCGCCTGTACGAATGAGCTGTGGGTTTGGTTTTGCGCCCATTATAAGCCCAATCGAATCGACGATTATTGATTTACCCGCGCCCGTTTCCCCTGTCAATACAGTAAGCCCGCCGCCAAATTCGACGTCGAGCTTGCGTACAACCGCTATATTCTCAATGTGCAATGATGACAACAAGGCGACAGGCACTCCCCTTCATATATTTTTGAATAGAGATATCTTCAATAATGTCATTCTATTTTGGCATTTAGTGGACATCAGATTGTCAACGTCAGACTGTTATTATAAGCTCCCTGATTCTTTCGCTGACCTCGGCAGCAGATTCCTCGTCACGCGTAACGACGATGATAGTATCATCACCCGCGACGCATCCTAAGATTTCAAAGCCAGATATTGCGTCAATACCTGTTGCCACAGCTTGCGCCATACCTGGGAATGTTCTGATTACAACATTATTCGAGGCAAAATCAACGCTCGTTATTGAATCGGCAAGCGCGGCGTTGAATTTTGTCATATTAATGTTGTTGTGGTGAGAAGCAGGCACATATTTATATTTACCTTTGTCGGACATTGCTTTTGAGAGCTTCAGCTCACGTATGTCACGCGACACTGTCGCCTGAGTTACACTAAGATTCTCTTCTCTGAGCTTTGATATAAGTTCTTCTTGTGTTTCAATATCATATTTTTTGATAAGTTCAAGTATTTTACTCTGTCGCCTGCTTTTCATTCCGACCTACCTCACTTGATGTTGAGTAATAATTGTAAATGTACATATGGTCATTTGTAAAATATTATGGGCGGGCAAGCTTTTTTCTGAAAACACTTCTGAAACCGCCGTTTTTGACTCGGACGAGCTTTGTACGCACGTCACTTTTCTTTATTCTGACGATACCTGTTTTCAAAAGCTGTATATTTTCAGAACCGTCCACTGTTATGAACAGCTCAGAACGGCAGTCTTCGGCAGCACGGCACGAAATGATGTTTTCCGCAGAAAATATCATCGGCCGTGTGAGAAGCGAATGAGGACAAATAGGGGTAACGCATATACAGTCAATCGACGGGTCGACTATTGGGCCGCCTGCCGACATTGAATATGCTGTTGAACCTGTAGGCGTCGCAAAAATAATGCCGTCGGCGTAATATCTCTCCGGCTCATCCTCCCCGCAAGACAATTCAATCGTCGCCATGCGTGACAGGGTTCCGTGTGAAACGACAATATCGTTAAGAGCCGCACCTGACTGCCAGATTAATTCCCCGTCGCGCTCTATTTGTGCCATAAGCATCATGCGCTCTTCAATGCGATAATCTCCTAAAAGGGCGCGTTCGATAAGTTCAAGCTCGTCTGCTTCTATTTCAGCAATATACCCGATACGCCCTAAATTTACGCCCAAAAGCGGTATGCCGCAAAATGTGTGCGATGCGCGCAGCATACAGCCGTCGCCGCCAAGCACAATAGCAAACTCAATATTGGCAGGCGGCATGTCATCGAAATACAATACACTCGCGCCGCGCGCAGCAGTTTTGAGGGCTTCGTCTGTCACAGCACGGGCAGAGCTCGGAAGACAAATGCACACATCATATTCCGCTCTTGTAAGGAGAGCAAACAGCCGGTGCAGCGTTACACCATTTTTATCTTTTTCTTTATCTTCCGCGGGCAACAGCGCAATCTTTCTCACTTTTTATCAGCTCCATTATATCTGCCTGCGTAATAGCGGGAGATGCTTCTTTATCGGTCGTTTTTTCAAAGAGGGCAATATATTCAACGTTGCCGCGACGACGCTCACGCTCATTTTCAACGGCTCCGCCAGTCACAGGCGACACCATAAGCGCAAGGGCACACAGGCCATGTGCCGCAGCCGCAGATATGACGCGGCAAACAGCATCAGCGCGTGCGCGCGGCAATGTTACAACACCACTACTTCCTATACTATCTCGATCAAGCTCAAACTGCGGCTTTATCAGCGCAACAAAATGTCCGCCGGGTGCGATTATTTCATTCACAGCGGGAATTATAAGCGTAAGTGATATGAAACTGACGTCGCACACCACAACGGAGCACATCTCAGGAAGAGTGTCCGCCGTCATCTCGCGGGCATTTTTCCCTTCCATCACAACAACGCGGCTGTCAGCGCGCAGCGAAGGATGAAGCTGTAATGTACCGGAGTCAATAGCATATACGCGCGCAGCACCGTGACGCAAAAGACAATCGGTAAAACCACCGGTTGAAGCGCCAATATCAGCACAAACAGCCCCCGCCACATCAAGGCCAAAGCGCTCAAGCGCCGCCTGTAGCTTTAAACCTCCAATGCTGACATATTGCAGAGAGCGCACGTTTATTTCGTGATTTGCGTTCTCATCCACCTCATATGACGGCTTTGTTATTACATTGCCGTCGATTGTAACACGCCCCTCCGTTATTAAAAAACGGGCACGAGAACGGCTCTCAACGTACCCCATTTTATACAAGTAAACATCAAGCCTCATGAATTATTCACATTATATCAAAAATAATGAATACTATCAATAGAAATATGAATATATACACACAATATTCATTACCTGTCACGTGTGAGCAGCCATTTTGCAAAGTCTGTTAGCATCTCGGAGCGAGGATATGACGACACCGCATTTATAGCGTCATTTGTTAGCATTTCAGCGAATTTTCTTGCTTCATCAACGCTCATAAATGAAAGTATCGTCGTTTTTCCGCGGCTTTCGTCTCTGCCGACAGGCTTACCAAGCTTCACCTCGTCACCTGTTGCCCCTAAAATATCGTCAATCACTTGAAAAGCAAGCCCGATATTGTAAGCATATTTGCGAGCTGCGGCATAGTCATCTTCTGTCAGACCGCGGCGCTTACCGGCTTTCTCATCATCTGCACCGCCCAAATTACAGTCAGCCGCAATACACCCCAGTGTACAAGCCGCGTTAATGATAGCACCCGTTTTCATGCGGTGAGTGTCGAGAAGCATTTCAAATGTAACGTCAGATGGCGAGTTTTCATTTTGTAAATCGCAAATCTGACCGCCTATCATACCATCATGCCCTGCTGCGGCAGCTAACGTAGAAATTGCGCGGATGTTTTGAGCGGGAGTGGTATAAGGGTTGTCCGCGCAAGCGGCAAAGGCGTAGGTCAGAAGCGCATCGCCGGCAAGGAGTGCAAAAGCCTCGCCATAAACTTTATGGCACGTAGGACGGCCGCGCCGCATATCGTCATCATCCATGCACGGGAGGTCGTCGTGTATAAGTGAATACGAATGCACCATTTCAACGGCGCACGCATACGGTAAAGCCGCCGTTGTCTCCCCGCCAAAAAGTCCACAAAAAGCAAGCGTTAGAAATGGCCGGATGCGCTTCCCGCCTCCGAGAGTAGCATAGCGCATAGCGTCGTACACGACGCTATGTGCAACATCCCCCCGGGGCAGAAGCTCGTCAAGCGCGGCTTCCGTCAGCGCAGCACAGGAGGTTAGTTTTTCTTCAATGCTGCTCATTTATCTGCGCCCCCGAAGTCCTCTTCGCTTGTAGTGCCATCCGGGCCTGTCGTGAGGAGCTTAACTTTTTGCTCCGCTGCATCAAGCTTTTCGTTGCATAACTTTACAAGCGAAACTCCTTCTTCAAAAAGCGAAAGTGACTCGTCAAGCGGCGCACCGCCGCTCTCAAGCGCCCGTACAATCTCCTCAAGGCGTGCTATTGCCGCTTCAAATGTAGTGTTTGTGTTGTTGCCTTCTGGCTTATTATCTTTATTTTCGACCATATGAAGTGTTTCCTCCCGCTTTTTATATACGCCCCGTACGGTGCGGATTTTTTGTTCAGTTTATTTTAAATCAACCAAATCTGATGATAATCCATCAAAACCTTTGTCTTTTTGCTCGACTCCTGTGACATTAGCTCTTATAATACCATCAGCAGCACGCAGTTTTAGCCTATCTCCCACCTTTACGCGGGATACTCTTGTGATAACGTCTCCGTCCTCGCCAAAAACAGCAAAATAACCGCGTGATAAAACAGACAGCGGATTCATCGCCTCAAGTTTCCCTGCCACACGCGATAACGCAAGCCGTCCTGCAGTGCAGCGTGTCTTAGCCGCGACTGTAAGCTTGTCGGCAAGGGAAACCGTAAGCATACGGCGATCATCTATGATAAATCTCGGATCACGAATTACCTTGCGGGACGCTATAGCTTCAAGCCTGCGGCGCATCTCGGACGTCTTGCGGGTAAGCGACATCGCCATATGCGTAATGACGTTGCCGAACCGCCACTTCAGCTCTGAGACTTCAGGCAGTGCAAGCTCCGCCGCGGCAGACGGTGTCGGAGCCCGTAAATCGGCGACAAAATCGCAAATCGTAAAGTCAGTTTCATGGCCAACAGCGGATATTACAGGAACGGAGCACGCAGCAACAGCTCTTGCAACACCTTCGTCGTTGAACGCCCATAAATCTTCGATTGAGCCGCCACCGCGCCCAATTATAACGACGTCAACAGATTTCGTTTCGCTGAAATGGCGAAGCCCTGCGATAAGTGTCGGCGGGGCATCCGGTCCCTGAACAAGCGCCGGATAGAGTATAAGCTCAGCAATCGGAAACCGCCTTTTTGCTATGTTAATCATGTCGCGAATGGCGGCGCCTGTTGGCGATGTTATAATTCCTACGCGCGTTGGAATTTTTGGCAACGGACGCTTTCTTTCTTGTGCGAAAAGCCCCTCTGCTTCAAGTTTTCGCTTTAGCTGCTCAAACGCGATGTAAAGCGAACCGATGCCTTCAGGCTCCATAGAATCGACGTATAGCTGGTACTGCCCGTCACGCACAAAAACAGTTACACGGCCGTGAGCTATGACCTTCATGCCGTTTTCGGGCATGAAGGCAAGGCGGGATGAATAGGAGCGAAACATAACGGCACGAAGGTTTCCGCCCTCATCCTTTAACGTGAAATAAAAATGCCCCGTTTTATAGTGATTTGTAAAATTTGAGATTTCGCCCTTTACATATATGTCGCCGAGTACCGGATTCGACTCGAGCGACATTTTTAAATATTCATTCAGCTCCGTGACAGTCATTGTCACCGGAATTACACTGAAGTCAGCAGTACCGCTTGAATTCATGCTCATAGTTGTCCTGCCTTACTTTTTTTCATCTCCGCTTCATGACGCAGCTTACATAAGACAGCCGTGCCAACAGCGTTATCGGAAGAATATCCGTGACCGGCAAAATATACATTTTCGTGTTTCTTAAGCGTATCTCTTATGCGGGCGCATGACATAACACCTCCCGCATAAATAATTGTGATAGAACCGTACTCACAACGCAGGTTTTTTGTTATTTCATCAAGAGAGGCGCCGATAAAGTCAAGCACAAAAGCCGCGACGAGCGCAGCGTCGCCTGTCTTGCGCCAAAGCACCTCAGCTATATTTTCAGCACCCGATAAGTTAACAGACAGCCCGTTTACATTAGGTTTACGGCTGTATTCACCGATGCGGCGCGACGATGCAATCTTCTCAAGCTCCGGCCCGCACGGAAAATGCAGTCCTATCATAACGCCGACACGGTCAACAAGCTGTCCTGCGTTTAAGTCAAGCGTTCCGCCTATCCGTTCAATTTCAAAATTAGCACCGCCCATCGGTGTCACCAGCAATACATCAGTCGTTCCGCCTGACACATGGAAAGCGGCAAACTTTTCTTCTGAATCAAGAAGCGACAGCTTCCCTGCCGAATAAAGAGCTGCAGCTATATGCCCGGCCTGATGCGAAAACTCATAAGCCGGCACACCTGCCGCGGCAGCTGCCGCATGCGCAGCGGCAACACCCGGTAAAAAGCACGGCATATATGAGCCTTCTGTTCCGCGCGGCGCCGACGAGTAGCCAACAGCAGCGATATCGCTGCCGTTGATAACACCACCGGCAATATTACCGTCATCCATACCCGATATAGCGGCGGCGATTTTATCCATGACACCGGGGAGGTTTTTTACATGCGCGAAAACGGCGTCGCTCTGGCGAAGGCCGCGTGCACCATCTGCCACCTCAAGCATAACGCGTTCGTCGCACACGACTCCTCCGTCAGAGGATAGAAGCGCGGCGGATGTTGTATAATTGCTCGTATCTATACCAAGATATATAGATTTTCTTTTATTCATATTTATTTATGACTTCTTTTTTTGCGGGTATAGAATCTTGACAATCTCCGGATCTTTCGATATTCGGTTTAGTACGCCATTTACAAAGGCCGGTGCTTCATCGGTATCGTATTTTTTTGCAAGCTCAACTGCTTCGTTAAGCGAAACGTTTATGGGTATCGTTTTTTCATAGAAAAGCTCGTATACACACAGCCGCATTATAGAAATCGTGACACGCGACATGCGCTCGACATGCCACCCTTCCGACGCACCCGCTATTTTCGCGTCAATCTCTGCAATTTTTTCGGAAACACCAAAAAAAGCGTTGCGCACATATACGTTGTTCTCAAGTTCACGTATCTTGAGCGCATCTTCATATATTTTCTCTGGAGTATCGTCTTTCCTGAATTCGCGCTCGTATATAAGCGCGAAGGCGGCTTCCCTCGCTTCGCGTCTTGTCATGATCAATGCTTACCTCAAATTAAAAGTGAAAAAACGCTAATTAAGCTATTTTTTTATAAACTACGTCTTCAATTATATTATTTGAGAGGTAAAAAGTCAATCAAAAGCGGAAACTATTGCGTGCCGCGTGATAATTTACCCGGCATAAGTGCTCGCCTTTGCGTCAATATATAATAATGGATCGTTTTATGATTGCGGAGGCAATTTTGAAAAGCAGGATTTTAGCGGCGAGTGCCGCTATAAGCATTTTATCAGCTATTGTTTTATTTAATATCAAAACATATAACTATCGGGCGAGCGCTGCAGCAGGCGGCGTTTCTTTAAAAGTATTTGAATGTGTTAACGACAGCTCATCAGATGAAACAACAGAGCTTAAGCCCATTCAAAATGCGAGCGCTGATAAGAATGACGAAAACTCTGATAACGCTGAAAAAAATGACGGAACAGAAAAAAACGAGAAAAAAACATACATTAAGTGGGTCGATTTTAACATTCCTGTCTCTGTCCTGCGCGCTGCAGCCAAAATTGATATAGACACTCACACAAACAGCAGCGTCACACCTGTTGGATGGATAGACCTTCTCTCTCTTCTTGCCGCAAAGTATGGCGGTAATTTTTCTCTTTATAAGCAATCAGACCTAAAGCATTTCGCAGATAATTTGGCATCGGGCAAAAAAGGTGAAGAACTGTCTGCTAATCTAAAGCTTTATAAATATTACTCCGAAGCATACGGCGCCGTGCTTGGCGGTATGCTCGGTAAGTATATAAAAACCGAGCGTGCGGAGGATGGTACGATAACTGTGTCAGAAGGTTACGGCTTACGCGTTTACTCACCATTTGCACGCGGATACTACTATTCTCACTCCGACGATTTCGGAAAATCGCGTTCCTTTGGGTATAAACGCCAGCATCTTGGTCACGACATGATGGGGTCTGTCGGCACGCCGATAATATGCGTCGAGAGCGGTTATGTTGAAGCTCTTGGCTGGAACATGTATGGCGGATGGCGCGTTGGCATACGGAGTTTTGACGGCAAACGATATTATTATTATGCTCATATGCGCCGCAATCACCCCTACAACAACCTTTATGAGGGCAAAATTGTCAACGCCGGCGAAGTTATCGGTTATCTTGGTATGACTGGGTACAGCCGCCGTGAAAACGTCAACAATATTAAGACGCCGCACCTGCACATCGGTCTTCAAGTAATATTTGACCCTTCACAAAAAGACGGATGGAACCAAATCTGGATTGACGTTTACGAACTAACGAAGTTATGGGAAACTCAAAGAGCTCCCGTTTATCTCGATAAAGAGGCAAATGAAAGATTCAGCCGCTCATATATGACATATCCCGAAGCTCCGGACTAATTCGTAAAAGCAGTAATATTTATGACATGTAAATAATGCCTCAGCTCACTTGATATTTTTGCACGGCGGTGTTATTATATTTTATAGATATTTATAAATGAAATGGCGTTTTGCGCTATATTAGGCAAAATGAAACAAAAATTAAAGTCATTTATCATAAAGTACGTCACACCCGCGTGCGTTTACTTTACGATACTCACCGTTTTTTTCTACTTTTTAGGTGAGGTTATCAGCGAAGACAACAGACATCTGATTCCCAACTTTCGCATGATACTTCTTTTTCTGCTCTTCGGTTTTGCATTCAATGCGGCAAATAAAGTATTTAAAAATAATAAACTGAGCGTCGCTTTGCGTGTAATTATACACTATGCAATCTGTACTGCATATCTCATAATATTTATGTTGTCATCGCTGGCTGACATCAGCCCAAGTACATCGTTTACCATGTTTGCTGTTTTTACCGTGATATATTTTATTATAGTTGGCACAATACTTGCGGTTCGCACGAACATTAACCGCCGCCGCAACAGTAAAAGCGAATATAAAGCAATTTACGATAAAACAATTTAATGCCGGTGCCAATGCTTTTGATGTGAGGCATAAACTTAATCTGTTTAAAATTCAACATAGTTTAATTATTGATAAATTCTCCGGAAAGGAGAGATCGACCGCTTGAGGTTAAAAATAAAAAACAGTAACAGCAGCAAAAACATACCAACACAGACAGGTGACGTTTGGCTGCCGATAATTACTGCTGCAATCATAATTTTTATTATCCTGCTAATTATCTTCGTGCCTCGTTCATGCTCATCGGATGAAAATGACAGCACAAAGCAAAACACCATCACATCCGAGTCAAATAATGATAATAGCAGCGACAAAGTCGATTCATCTCCTAATAGCACAAGCAGCTCAGAAGACAAAGATAACGAAGGCGGGTACGGCAATAATAACACGCACACAACCGATAGCAACTCCGATATCGATAAAAATGCGCATTTATACCCCGCCACAACAACGCTTTCACCTGCATTGCTTGACGCTGCAATCCTTAAAAAAACGCAGGATCTTGGCACCGATTACACATCAAAGATTGTATTTCTCTGCGATTCTGTGACATACGGCTTAAAATCTCTTTCAATGCTTGTGGAAGGACGCGAAACAGCCCGCGTATGGAGTGGCCCCGCCGGCTCATATTATATCGGTAAAGCAAGTGATACCGACAATTTGTTCTACATACCCGGCACTGACCAGCTCCTTACACTCCCCGAAGCGGTAGGAAGAATTAAACCGGAGATTATTTTGATTGCAGCAGGAGCCGACAGCGTTTTTTCCCTGACACCTGCTGAGTTTAAGGAATGTTATGCCTCTATCATAAATTCTATTAAAACCAATTCACCAAACACAAAGATAATATGTATGTCTCTTCTCCCCGGCTCAAAGAGCAGCGGATTTTCAATCGGAGATGCTAAGTATTATAATGACGCTATCCTATATGCAGCAGCGGAGGCAGGAGCCCGCTACCTTGACGCTGCTTCCGCTTTTGCCGCAAGCAACGGATACTTAAGAGGTGACTACGACGCAGGCTCATCACGTCTTAGTACAACAGGTCTTAAGACACTGCTTGATATTATCCGCACTCACGGAATAAACGGTGATACTTTTTCCGAATCAAACGACACAAGCGAATCATAAATAAGCGGTTGATAATTAATGACAAAAAAAGACTGCAGCAGTTTTAGCTGCAGTCTTTTTTAATTTCTATATCATACAATTATTCTCGGCGAAGTACATATCATTTACGGATGTTGCTATAAAAAACGATTTCCTCCGGCAGGCGCATGTTCAGCTTTGCTTTTGCAACTTTGATGATATATTCGTCGTCAAGCGGCTGTGCTAAATCGTTTTTGAGCTCCAATATTTCATTTTCATAATAAGATATTTGTGAATTAAGTTCATCAAGGTATGCACGCAAATGCTTTTCTTCGTTTTTTAGGTTTACTATTGAAACAATAGCAAAAGCAACAAAGATAAACATCGCCAACTTAACAAATATATTGCCTTGATTTTTGTACTTCATTCCGAGAAACCTCTTTATACGTTCATTGACTTCATTTCTTCGTTGAAATTTCTGTATTCAGTTATGCTCACGCGCCAAGAGCATCGTCACCTGCCACCGCAAGCGCGCGCTTTATGGCTTGTGGCACTACACGACGCATAAGACGTACAGCTTTTGCACGGCGTATAGAGCGGATAATCTTCCCTGCTGTCGAGCGTACAATAAAGAGCATCGCCGCACAGGTAAACCTTGTCACATAAACAACAGGATACGCCACCGCGCGTACAAATATAGCTACAATCGCTCGTATGATAAATAAAATTACTTCGGATGCTCCTGCTACAAGCCTGCCAACAGTTTTATAGTAGATGTAAAACCCAAGGGCACAAGCAGCTCCCATAAACCATCTTGCACGCCCGTGATTTGTGTGATAGATGAAAATAACGTATATAACCGTTATAAGGATGGAGTAAATAATGTCCGTCGCAAATATGAAAAGCCACGCAGATACACCAACAAGCTTTTTTGAGCCCGGTGATGCTTTGTTTTCGCCTTTTACGGTATCTTTGCCGCTATTTTCGCGATTTTCACTTCTGTTTTCGCTGACGCTATCACCGGTTTCGTCGATACTATTACTGTCTATACGGTCAATACTATCTGTTCCGCTGCCAACGTTTACACTTGCGCTACACTTGCTTTGTTTTTTACTTTTACCTTTATCTTTTTTCTTGGGAGTACTGTCTGCCTTTGTGCTTCTCTTTGGGATTATGGGGTTTTTCTTTCTAAGTGTACCGACGAGCGGCAGCTTTTTATTATAAAGAGAATGTGATATTTTTGATCGTACGCCGCAACCGAAGGCGATACGCGTCACACGGAAAACATCATAAAGCGCACCAAGCGAGGCGCCGAGGAACAGCGAATAGACAAGAAGCCATATATGCTCTTCTATGTAGACAAGCATTATTCATCCTCGCTTGCCGCCGAAAAGCGTCTTTTTACCGCTTTTTCTCACCTCAAAATATACAATCGCATCAACAGTTCCCGATATCGTCATATCTCCTGTTACACTGTCGAAACGATCAATATGTAAACCGCTTCCCTGTATTGTCAGCCCGCCGTTACATGTCCGCATTACTATGTTGTTCTCGTCGAATCCATCTATGCTAAGTATGCCGGATAATGCTGCTTTAGACCTGTCCTTAAGTGATATAGAATGCTCTTTTATGTTTTCTGTGTTCATTTTTCACCCCGACGACACTCTTTTGAGTTATATCGTATCGGTGAATTTATATGCAAGAGCACATCATTCTATGACTTCATACATTGAATCAGCGTCTGATTTCGTTGCGTTTTCACGTACATCGACGACACGGACGCGCAGCTTTTTTCCTTGCCCGAACTTTATTTCAATAATATCGCCCGGTTTAACGTTGTAAGACGCTTTCGCAGGACGCCCGTTTACACTGACATTATCCCCGTCACAGGCATTGTTTGCGACCGTTCTGCGTTTTATGATTCTTGAAACTTTAAGGTATTTATCGAGCCTCATATTTTTTATAGCCCCTTACTTGTGCGTATATTGTCGTAACTTCAACTGCCCACCGACACACGGTGCAATAATCCGATTTTATCAGTGCGTAATCGCAGTCGGATTATGGGGTATTTTCCCCTAAAACGAGCCGAGGGCGACATCTCGTTATAAACGAGATGCCGCCTTCGTCTTATTCGTGCTATATGATATTCAAATGTGTTTACGTTTTATTCTTTTTATCCGTGGTAAAACCGATACTTGCTTAAAATTCTTTTTCTTAATATTTTTACTTAACGCTCTCTTTGAGTGACTTGCCGGGAACAAATATGGGATTCTTAGACGCAGCTATTCTAATCTTTTCACCAGTTTTGGGGTTGCGTCCATCGCGCTCTTCTTTTATTTTAATCTTAAATGTGCCGAAACCGACTATCTGGACTTTTTCGCCTTTAGCAAGGTTTTCCTCGATTATGTTGAATACGGAAGAAACGGCTGCTTCCGCATCTGTTTTCTTAAGCCCCGTCTCTTTTGAAACCGCGTTAATAAGCTGTACTTTATTCATCCATAAAATCCTTTCGATTGCATGTTATCTCGGCGGTATTCCGCCGTTTAATTTCGTTTTATATTATAGCATTCGTTTAATTATATTGCAATACTTTTTTTAATTATTTCAATGTTTTTTATGCATTTTGTCGACATTATAAGTACACTTTTTCTTCGCTTCATTCCACTCAGCGTCAAGTTCATCCTGAGAAAGCTCTTCAGGTGTGACTCCCTTTTTGGCAAGCTCGCTCTCAAGCGCTTCAAAGCGCTGAATATATTTTTCACATGCAATATTAAGCGCCCTCTCAGAATCCACTCCAGCGAGGCGTGCTGTATTGACTACAGCAAGCAAAAGATCGCCTATCTCATTTGTAATCGCTGCCACATCCCCTGACGAAAGAGCCTCTTGAACCTCAGCCGCTTCTTCGCCTATCTTTAAAAATGCGTCCTCAGCTGATGTAAAATCAAAGCCTGCTTTACGCGATATGCGCCCGAGCTTGTCCGCACGCATGAGCGCCGGCAGCGGCGCCGGCACGCTCCGAAGCTTATCGGAGATAGTATTACGCTCCTTTTCCTCCGCTTTTATGGCGTCCCAGTTTGACAGCACTTCTTCACTTGTATCAGCGACAACATCGCCGAAAATGTGCGGGTGGCGAAGCACAAGCTTTTTGCAGATATCATCAATAACATCGTTTATGTCAAAAACTCCACGCTCACGCTCCATTTCAGCATGAAAAACAATCTGAAGCATCACATCTCCAAGCTCCTCGCGAAGCAGCTTCATATCGTTTTTATCAATAGCTTCAACAGCTTCATACGTTTCTTCAATTAAGTTTGAACGTATTGATGCGTGAGTCTGTTCCTTATCCCACGGACAGCCATCATCGCTCCGCAGTAGCGTTATAATATCGCAAAGATCAGAAAACTTATAATGTTTTTTATTTTTTAGTGCTTTTGCTTTTTCGTTCATTTTAAAATTCCCTTTCGTCAGATGAGACGGACACGCTCAAGAATACGTATTATTTTACTACTGCTGGGTAATAGTTCAAGCTCCTCACGTGAAATGGTGCCAAGCTTGAAAATCGCAATAACATATATAATGACAGCGATACCAATGCCAAGCAGCGTAGCTGCATATAACGGAATAAAGCGAATTGTAAAATAATATGTTCCGTAAGCGGCGGCGGAACATAAAACTGCCGCCAGAAGCGGACGCATAAACATCTGGCTGAAGGAAAGCTTTACGCCGACATGTTTAATCAAATAATACATATTGATTGCTGATATTGCCATATAGCATAAAAACGTGCCAATGGGCGTTCCATATATGCCGAGGTAAACACTTTTGCCCGCGCTATCCACCCCGATTTTTAATCCGACAAGCAGATATGTAGCGAGAAGTTTTACAACGGCACCCGCAGCCATTGATATTATAGGTTTGCGTTCATGTCCGCTTGCCTGAAGAAGCGCGTTCGATATCGAAAGCATCGACACAAAGAAAATTGACGGTGATAATATCATCAGAAGCGGCGCTCCCATTGTAGCGCCCTCTTTTGAAAATATAAGCGACAGAATTGGCTTTGCCATGACAGACATACCGAGCGCGCATGGCAACGAAAGAATCGCACAGATGCGTATTGATGTGTGCATATAAATTGATGTGCGTTCAACTTCCCCGCGCGTGATCGTCGCGCGTATCATCGGCACAAGCGAATACGATATCGGATAAATTAAAACAAGGGGCATGTTGAACATCGGCACAACGCATGTCTTCCAGTTACCATAAAGGGCGTTTGCCGCTGCCTCTGTCAAGCCGATACCCTGAAGGCGGCGCATCAGCACGGCAAGATCTATGAATTCTGTCATGCTCATCATCGACGCGCTTATAGTTATTGGTACGGCGATGATGATTAGACGTTTTAGAATAGTGCTAACGGGCTTTGGTGTGATGATGGCATTATCAGGAAGAAGATATTCCTCGTTGTATTTACTCTCATTGAAAAACCACTTTGAGAGAAGAAGATAAAAAGCACCAAGCCCGGCGCCGATTGTAATACCAAGGATTGCGTAGGCGGCAATTTTGGGCGTTGAATAACCCTGCGATATTGCGTATTTTGCAAATATAACGCCTATGACAAGTTTGCACAGCGACTCAATAAATTGAGATACGGCTGTGGGTACCATTTGCTGATACCCTTGAAAATACCCGCGCAGAGCGCTTGCAATACATATAAAGAACAGCGTAGGGCCGATATAGATGATTGACAGCTTTGCGTTCGGAGACTTGGTCAGAACCGAGAATAAACCCGCGCCCCCCATCATAACAATGGTGCCTATGGCACCAATTATAATGAAAAGCACTATCGTCACGCGGAATACGCGTTTTGCGCCGCGTATGTCCCCGAGCGCACGCGACTCCGATATCAACATCGACACCGCTGTCGGCAGTCCCGTCGTCGACACCATATAAAGCCATGTGTATATTGTGTACGCCTGGTTAAAATAGCCCATGCCCTCACGGCTGACGATGCGCTCAAGCGGTATCTTGAAGCAGAGACCAAGTATTTTATTTACTATGTTGGCCACTGTCAGCACAAGAACGCCGGAAATGAAAAGCTTCGTACTGCGTTTTACCGTTGTTTTTTCATTTTTAGCTTGTGATGATTGGCCGGTTGATTTGCCCGTCATAACTTATCCTTTTATACTAATTTTATCGACGCACAGCGTCAGTGAACAAACTCCCGATAAACAGAGTTTTCGGGAATTAGCCCTGAGGGGATTGGTATGATGTCCGAAAGCCGCTCTATTATCTCATTAGCTTTGCTTGCGTATGGGCTGTCTGATGTAACCTCACCAAGAACACCGAATAAATAAGGCTTTAAAACACCAACCTCATATTCAAGCAGCGAATTAATCTTCACGTCGCCATTTGCGGCGTTTGGTTCAATGTTTTCAATTTCATTGCGGCGCACATCACCCCAGAGATAAAATGTCATCTCCGCCAACGTACCGCGGTAATTATAATCGCGTACGAGTCGACGCATGAGCCGTATATCCTCGGGTAAAAAGATCTCGCCGCCTACTTCCAGCGTATCAGCTACGCTTATAAATATCGAGCGCATTGTAAACTCCGAAAAAAGCGCTCTTACTTCTGGATATATAGCCTGTATGCCTTCAAAAATTATAATGTCGCCTTTGCTGTATTCTATTTTTCGCACATCGGTCGCACAGCCGGCGGCAAAATTAAAAACAGGCGAATAAAGTTCGCTGCCCGCCCTCATCGAACGCACGAATTTTTCAACTGCAACAAGGTCTATCGAGTCTACGGATTCGTAATCCGGCTTCATCGTGCCATCAGATGAAACTTTCCAAACGATTTCTGAACGGTCGCGATAAAAATCATCAATACTGACAACGTGAGCGCGACGCCCCGCAGCTTCAACACCACAAATGAGCTTTTTTGCCGTTGTAGTTTTACCTGAACAGGACGGCCCGGACAGAGTTACAATCTCAAGACCATCCGTTTCGGTAATCAAGCGTATTGCCCTGTCAACCTCTGCGTCAAAACGCCGCTCACATTCTTCGATATAAAGTCTTTTCTCTTTGTTCGTCCTGTAGTTTTGCGGATTCTTTGCCATTTAAACAGTCTTTTTACCGCTATACAGCGGTGTGAGGCTTTCGTGTCAGCGCCAATAGCGAGCATAAAACGCTTCAGCCTTAGCGTTTTTTTCTGCTCGCAGCCGCGCAGCAGAGGCCTCATCCTTCTCCTTTAGATATTCATATGGATATTTTGGGTTAAATATTCGCTCAATGTAAACGTCTTGCGTGCCAAAGTCGCTGCCGCGGCGTGACACAAGCTTTGTCACAGCGCCAGCGCCGGCTGCAAAAATCGTATGTATTTCCTCCATCATAAAAACATTGTAAAAACCCTCGTAGCCATCAAGGGTAAAACCTACATTTTCATAGTTTCCGACGGTGTTTTTTTGCTTGTAAATATAATATGGCTTGTATCCTGATTGTTTTGTCTTAATCTGTGAATAATCAACGCTTTTTCTCGCATCTTTGTGTATGCGAGCGTAAACCTGCTCACCATGACGCAAAAATTCTGATGATTTTTTAACGCAGAAGGTGTGAACAGTCAAGTTTTCAGGATGCATATCTATTACTTTGTCAAGAGATTTTGAAAAACTAATAAAGTCCTCTCCCGGCAACCCTGCAATAAGGTCTGTATTTATACAGTCAATGCCTGAGTTAACTGCTATCTCATATGCGCGGTAAAAATCCCTCGATGTATGGCTACGTCCGATAGCACGGAGAACATCGTCGTTTATCGTCTGGGTATTGACGCTGACGCGAGTAACGCCCATGCGCTTAGCAATACGAAGTTTTTCCGATGTTATAGTATCAGGGCGCCCTGCCTCAAGCGTATATTCGGACAGTAGCGAAACGTCAAGACCGCGCTCTATATGAGATAAAACGCGCTTAAGCTGCTCCTCACTGAGCACGGTGGGAGTGCCCCCTCCGATATATACAGTGGCGACACGAAGGCCAAGCGAACGTATTAGCGCAAGCTTTTCGTCAATTTCTTTACATAGCGCATCTATATACGAAGGTAAAAGCGAGAGCAGCTTCCCTGATGCATATGATACAAACGAGCAGTAAGCACAACGTGACGGGCAAAACGGTATTGAAATATAAAAACTGCAAAAACCGTCGTAAAACCCACGCGCCAGTTTCATATCAAGTGCTGCTATCTCTGTTACGAGCGCAGCTTTTTTCGGATAAACAAAGTATTCGTTGCGCAAAACACTTCTTGTTTTAGCGGGCGAAAAACTTGCACGCAGATAATCAGCGGCAACTTTAGCCGGGCGCACGCCTGTAAGTATGCCCCAAGACGGCGTATATCCTGTAAAATGCATTCCTGCTGCAAGCAAAGCAGCACCGGCAGCCATCTTTGCCGCACGTTCGGGTGTGCGCGCCTCTGCAGGATCAAAGGCAACAGAACGCTCGATTGAAACAAGCGCCTTGCCGTCTGTTATTGTTGCGCGGGCGCGTATGACGCCACCCTCCTCTGCTGTAATATCGACCTTTATTGAAGGTTCCAAAGACTCATTTGCAGCTTTATTGCTGAATCTAACACCAGGCCATAAAGTCATGCAAAGTGACTGTATATAGTATAAATTGACGGCAGTGCCGCCGTTATTAAGGGTTACTTTCATACCCTATCCCGTATCCCGTTTCAGTTTCGTCTTTTTCTTTTTGTATTAGTATTGCGTCAATATATTATACCCGAATGGGAAATATTACTTTCGAGGAAGCTCGTGAGAATTAAGAGTAATGATGACAGGGCCGTCCGCTATCATTTCGATTGTCATACGCTCGCCAAACACACCATGCTGTGTTGGTATTCCGGATGAGTTCATCTCAGCTATAAACATTTCATAAAGCGGTTCGGCTACTTCTCTTGGCGCCGCGTGAGAATAATCGGGGCGCGTTCCACGTCGACAGTTAGCCTGAAGTGTGAAGTTTGATATTACAAGAGCTTCACCGCCGACATCACGAACAGAAAGGTTAAGCTTACCCGCATCATCACGGAATATGCGAAGCTTGCGAATTTTATCAACAAGCGTGCGGACGTCAGCGTCTGTGTCATCAACTGCTATGCCAACTGCTATCATCAGCCCAGTACCGCACCGACCGACTACTTGTCCACCGACAGACACCTCAGCACGATGAACACGTTGCAAAACAGCCTTCATCTTTATTACTACCTCTGTTTTGTTACAAACTATTATTTCACAAAATTAAATAAATCCACGCGTTATCTTTGTTATGTCGGATATACTCTTAAGACGCGATACTATCGACTTATAATGATTCATGTCCTTACAAGCAATTTTCAACATTATGATAATGTCGTCTTTTGTTTGCTTTTTTGTGTTTATGGCAAGAATCGACACTTTCATATCTGCAAGTATCGCCGTTATATCCGCAATAAGAGTTATGCTGTTGATTGCATATATTTGTAAAAGAGCTTCATAAAGCTCTCTTTCAGATGCGTCGGCGGATATATCCCAGTGAGCCGTTACCCACCTCGTTGGGTCTGCCACCGGATCACTCATAGCCGTCACGACATTCGGGCAATCACGCTTGTGAATTGAAATACCGTACCCTTTCGTAATATACCCGATGACAGGATCGCCCGGCAGAGGGTTACAGCATTTTGCGAACTTGACGGCACAACCTGTCTCACCATCGACGACAATACCGCCGGATGAACTCACCTTGCGCTGCGTTGTTTGAACGCGGTCGGTGGTCAAAACCTCCTGTGGCTGCTCAGCTTTAATTATACGTTCAAGCTCTTCCTTCAGCTTGCCCGTAACTTTCGACATTGATATGCCGCCGTACCCTAACGTGTTTAAAAGGTCATCTATGGACTGTATGCCAAGCCTGTGGGCAACGGCAAGAAGCGCTTCATTCTTTTGCGCTTCAGTGAATTCATATGGTAGTTTATCTAACTCGCGCTTGATTTCAGCGCGTCCGACAAGAATGTTCTCAGCGCGGCGTTCACGTTTAAACCATTGTCTAATTTTGCCACGGGCTTCGCTTGTTGTGACAATTTTCAGCCAGTCGCGGCTCGGTCCCTTTGCGCTTGGCGATGTCAGTATCTCAACAATCTCACCGTTTTTCGGAACGGAGTCAATCGGAGCGATCATTCCATTGATTTTCGCACCAATCATCCGGTTTCCAACCTCGGAATGTATCGCATATGCAAAATCGATGACTGTTGCGCCCTGCGGCAGGGCTATTACATCGCCTTTCGGCGTGAAAACGAATGTTTCATCGTGATAAACATCAATTTTGAGCGCATTCATAAACTCGTCCGGGTCACGAGTTGCGTCTTCCGTTTCAATGAGCTTTGAAATCCAGCTGAGCTTTTGATCTATTTCTTCTTTGCTTTGCTCGCCGGTCTTATATTTCCAGTGTGCGGCAATACCGTATTCAGCGATCTGATGCATTACCTGCGTGCGTATCTGCACCTCAAACGGTATACCATCTCGTCCGATAACAGTCGTATGAAGCGACTGATACATATTGGGCTTCGGAGTTGAAATATAATCCTTAAAACGTCCGGGAATAGATTTATACAGCTCATGGATGATGCCGAGAACGGTATAACACTCAAGCTCCGTATCAATGATTATTCGTATTGCGTAGAAGTCATATATCTCGTCGAAGCTCTTCTTTTGGTTATACATCTTATGGTAAATGCTAAAAACAGTCTTAACACGCCCTTCAAGCGTAAATGACAAATCGTACTGGCGGAGCTTCTCGCTGATATCCTGCTGGATGTTTTGTATAAAGTCTTTGTTCTGACCGTATTTCTTTTCTATATGCTCGTTTATCTCACGGTAACCAATCGGGTCAAGATAAGAAAGCGCAAGATTCTCAAGCTCTTGCTTGATACGCTGTATACCAAGCCTGTGCGCAAGCGGAGCGTAGACATACATCGTCTCAAGGGCTGTAGCACGGCGCTTGCTTTCCTCAAGCGCGCCAAGAGTCCGCATATTATGCAACCGGTCGCAGAGCTTAATAAAGATAACTCGGATATCCTTCGACATGGCAAGAAGCATCTTTCTGATGTTCTCGATGTGGATTTCCTCTTTATCCTCGACTTGAATATGAACCATCTTCGTCAAGCCATCAACAAGCTCGGCGACGTTTTCTCCGAACATCGCTGAAATCTGCACAATGTTCGTCCTGTCGCCGCAGTCCTCTACGGTGTCATGAAGCAGAGCAGCAACAATTGAATCCGTGTCAAGGCCGAGCCATACGACAATTTGCGCGACAGCGACAGGATGGATGATATACGGCTCGCCGCTCTGCCTTAATTGAGAAGCGTGCAACCGCTTTGCATATTCATATGCCCTTTGTATTTTGCCGTAGTCATAGTTTTTGCCGGTACTTTTGAGCGACGCGAAAAACTCGTCGCGCAAAAGATCCTCCTCATTTGCCATAACCGCGGCATTAACCTCTTCATTTGTTATTGAGATTGTCCGACATTCGCCGGATATTTCCTTCTTTTGTGTGTTTTTTTCCATAATTCAATTCTGCTCGCCAGAAGATTTCTCTTTTACTCTACGGAGAAAGGTTGATTTTTCAATTGCCACCTTTGTCATAAGAGTATTATCTTCAATCTTGATTACATCAGGCTCAATCTCTATTTTACTTATTACCTTCAGCTCGGCAAGCACATCAAGAACAAGCCTGAGCTTTATGTATCCCATCGGTCTTATTGGCGAAAGAAGCGACCTAAGACGCCCGATGGGCATAATATTTCTGCCCATAGAAACTTCATGGCGTATAATTCTATAAACTGCTGAAAAATCCGCCCTCACCGGTATGTCATCTATAGAAGCAGGTTCGACCCCGTCGCGTATTTTATCATACAAATTCCGTGCCGCTGCCTCGAGTGCAAATTGCTTTTCGTTTTTCCGCAGAGCGCGCACGGTAAGTTGTGGGGACGCTTCGCCACGGAACACATTAACGTCAAGTGTATACATAACATCGATAAGCTCGCCGCCATAAACGCCGAGCATGTCAGGCGGACATCCAAAACACATTGCTGTCACACATGCGCCGCCGGGTGTTTGTAGCATCATTCTTGTGTGGCGGTCACCGCTAACGCCAGAAACAGCGGAAACAAAGAAGCCGCACGTCATAAACACTGGGGATGGATTACCGACACCGCATGGCTCAAACAGTGAAAGTCCCTCGGCAAGAGATAAAGTGCATTCATCAGGCTCAATCTCGATATCGGCAGTCAAAGTAGGTTCAGCGATGATACTTTCACCATCAAATTCACAGCGGACTACATCATTTATCGCACAGCGGAAAGCCGGCAGCATTGATCGTGTCACCGTTAAGCCTGCCGCAAGCTCGTGACCGCCATATTTGACTAAATACTCCGAGCAGCGCCCAAGCACCTCGACAAGGTTCAATCCTGCAACGCTGCGTCCGGAACCCTTTCCCTCATCGCTGGCATTCTTTTCACTGCCAGAGCCTTCAAATGTTATAAGTATTGAGGGCCGCCCGTACTTTTCAGTCACGCGGGACGCCACAATACCGATTATACCTGCGTTCCAATTCTCGTCGTCAAGAACTATGACAGTATCATTTTCAAATTCAGATGTGGATTCGATTTTTGCGTATGCTTCTTTGGCGATTTCGTTTTCAAGAAGCTGGCGCTCGCGGTTTATCTCACATAAGCGACGCGCAAGTTCGCCCGCACGCTTTGCATCATCTGTTAGAAAAAGCTCAACAGCAACTGCTGCATCGCCTATCCGTCCTGCCGCATTTATACGCGGTGCGAGCGTGTAGCTGACATACGAAGATGTAATTTTGCGCTTGCGTTCGCTGCGCCGGACACCATTCGATATGCCGTCGCTTGCTTTAATGAGCGCGCGCAAGCCGACCAGGCGCGTGTTTTCAATGCGAGCTAAACCAAGCCCGACAATCAAACGGTTTTCATCGCGAAGCGGCATAACATCGGCAATTGTGCCGATTGCAATAAGATCAATATAGTCGTTTTTAATATTAGTCGCCGCTGCAACCATATCTCCGCCTGTACGGAGCTCTGCATCAAGCGCACATAAAAGTTTGAATACTACGCCGACACCCGCAAGATCACAAAATGGATATTTGCTATCCGCACGCCGCGGATTTATAACAGCAACGGCCTCTGGGAGTGCTTCTCTACATTCGTGATGATCCGTTACTATGACGTCACATCCAAGCTGCCTGGCGGCTTCTATCTCCTCGATTGCCGTTATGCCGGTATCAACCGTCACGATAAGCTTGCCGCCGTCTGCCGCTATGCTTTGCACGGCGTCAGTTGACATTCCATAGCCCTCGCGGCTGCGGCAAGGAATGTAATACGAAACATCGGCGCCGAGCTTGCGGAGATATAAATATAATATGCTGACCGACGTTACGCCATCGACGTCATAGTCGCCATATATGACTATTTTCTCACCTTCATCTATTGCACGGGCAATACGCTCGATGGCAGCATCCATATCAGGAAGAAGGCGTGGGTCATGAAGCACTTCTCTGTGAGAAATGAAAATAGACGCAAGCTCCGGTGAACTGTAGCCGCGAAGGCAAAGAAGCTCCGCCGTTACCGATTGCACACCAAGTGCTGATTTTATAATATTAACCGATACAGGATCCGGTTTTGGAAGTGTTTCCCACTTTTTATTTGATATATATTTCCTTGCACCCGATAAAATATCTTCTGTCATCTTATTGCCGTCCCCGCCCGAATCCGGGCGGGGCGCCTTTCATCGTTTTTTATATTAAATTATATTAAACCCCCGCACTATTGTTTATGTCTGTTATGATTTTTTTAATAAATCTTAACTTGAACGTTATATTCGCCAATTTCGTATACGACTCCGCTCGAACGTATGTTAATCTCAAGCGGAATTGTTACTACACCTGTAAATGACGATGTGTATGAGCTGAGGTCAATTGTTACCTTAACGTTCATAGGAGAAAGAGCGAAAAGATCCGTTGCTTTGCCACGAAATGTCACATTCACTGTGTCTGACAATAGCTCATACTCGACACCGTTTGAATTGATGATATCGTCTTTATCTATGACAAGAGCCATTGTTCTGGTAGTAGTACCCACTTGACTTATGGTAACTGTTGCCGACTGAACATTATCGACATTTTCAACTCCTTCCGGCATTGAAAGCGTGACAGTTGACACATCGACATCCTTAGTTACCTTTTTTTCGTTGATTGCCATTATCACAATGGAGTCAAGCGCCGTTATAACCGATGCGTCACCCTTTACTTTAATTGTTTCAGGTGAAATTTTTATATCAACATTATCATCGTTAAAATAACCGTATTTGTATTCGACAGTCAGCGGAACATCCTTTTCGGCGTAAACAGGGATTTCAACTTTTGCTGTCGACGGGTTCTTGCTGACATAGGGGTTTGTCACGGTGTCGCCGTCACTATCGACAAGAGTTATATCGCAGTAAACGGTCATTGAGCTTGATACACGCTCAAGCACTGAAATTTTAGCAACGGCTCTCGATATATCCGCAAGATAGCGGGACGGTCCGGTAACAGTGACGGTATCGACGGATATAACCGGTTCCCCTAAAGAAAAGCCGGAGCCTGTTTCTAATATGAAGTTCGTAAACTCGTATCCAAGCTCAACATCAATTGATTCTTTTTTATCGATGAACACCGTAATAGTATCACTTGACATTGAAACCAGTTTCACACCGTCAGGTATAACAGCCTTTATGTCAAGTGTATATTTTCCGGCTTCCGTTATACCGCTGACGTCTGCCATCAGTTTTATGTCGTCAGCTGTTATGTTGGAGACAAGATTCTTTCGCCCCTGAACTGTAGCGTTAATTTTTACATCATAACCGCTGTATATTGTAAGCGAATTGTCAATTTCAATCTCCTCAGAATTAATTATCGTCACAGGTACAGATTCGATTGTTTGTTCATAATCGGGATTTTCCACGTTCATAACATAAAGCCATATAACAACAGCCGCAAGAAGGCATAAAACCTTTGCCAGATGCGCATGACGCGTGTCTGATGATGAACTGGATTTTCCAACACCCACCCGTTCTTTTTTAATTTTAGTGCGCATACTGGTTACCTCCTCGCAGCACCGCGGCTATTTTTTTCGTTATGGCCAGCTGTGACACGAAGCTTTCTAATACCACGCTTGCCCATGCCCGAATGCTCGTCAATTAAACAAGATTCAAGCTCGTTTATCAGTGTGCTGCTCGTGTGATTACGTGTAAGGCGCCCTTCAAATGCGGTAGAGATAATACCGGTTTCTTCTGATACAACGATAACTATCGCGTCGCTGTTTTCTGAAAGCCCAATGGCAGCCCTGTGACGCGTGCCAAGGTCCTTTATTATATCCGTGTTCATTGAAAGTGGCAAAAGACAGCCAGCAGCATATAGCCGCGTACCACGTATTATAAGAGCGCCATCATGCAACGGAGCCTTATTGAAAAAGATATTTTTAATAAGATGAGTTGAAACCTCGGCATCTATTACAGTTCCGGTAATAATTTGGTCACCCAGCTTTGTCGTTCGCTCAATAGCAATCAAAGCGCCGGCTTTCATATCCGCCATATCGGTCACGGCTTCCGTGACCTTACGTATCATAACGGCAATTTCAGTCGCGCCGCGCTGCTCGCCTATTGATTTGATGCTGCGAAGTGATTCTCCACCGAGCATCTCAAGCGCTGAGCGAAGTTCCGGCTGAAACACGACGATGACGGTGATAAGACCGATCTGGTATACGTTTGTCAGTATAAAGCGCAGAGCATGCATATTTAAAACGACGCTCAACACGAGTATAAATATATATATCAAAATGCCAAGTGCCAGCTTGCCAGCACGCCGAGCACGGATGAATTTATACACATAATAGAGCATCAGTGCGACAACAAGAACATCAAGAATGTCGGAAATCCTAACAGAGGTCAATGTCGACCAAATATCCGACGCCAGATCCGATATCCAGTTTTCTATGGTTTTCACCTGTCAATCACCATCCTCGTCACGTGTCACGGCATATAAGAACAGCTATAAAATTCGACCTTGGCGGCTCGACCTCCTCACAGTCAGCAAAACACGTGCCGAATAATACATTATATTATAGCATGACAACAATTGTTTTTCAAACTATTTGTTTATGTTTAATATATGTATTGTCTATAAAAACTTATAATTTATGACGGTTGTGGTTTAAAAAATAGCTTAAAATAATCTAAATAGTTAAAATAAGGCTGTTGCCGGCATCCTCATCTTATGGAAGGGTTTAATATTTCAACTTCCCGTGCCCGGTCATTAAGTATGATCATATTATCATGTATGTTCATATTATTATGCAAAATCATTGACAAAAAGTCTGCGTTCAGGTACAATGATTTTGGCGATATGCTTCAAATGGAGGTTGAAATGAAGAAATTATCTGTACCGGATATCAAAAAAGTATCGATTGATGCAAATGGCTTTTTCGGCCGAATAATTGATCTCGTCAGAGACAAAGTTATTCCGTACCAGTGGGAAACACTCAATGACAGAGTGGAAGGCGCCGCTCCGAGCCACTGTATCGAGAATTTCAAGATTGCTGCCGGTGTATCTGAGGGTGAATTTTATGGCTGCGTTTTTCAAGACAGCGACCTTGCTAAATGGATTGAGGCTGTCGCATATTCACTTATGACAAAACCGGACGCTGAGCTTGAAAAAACAGCCGACGAAGCTATAGACCTTATCGCCCGTGCGCAGCAGCCAGACGGCTATCTTAATACATATTATACTTTAAAAGAGCCAGGCAACCGCTGGACAAATCTTCGTGATAATCATGAACTTTACTGCGCCGGTCACATGATGGAAGCAGCCGTTGCTTATTATTACGCAACAGGCAAACGCAAGCTTCTTGATGTCATGACGCGCATGGCATATCATATAGACTCTGTTATCGGGCCTGAGGAAGGCAAACTTCATGGCTATCCCGGGCACGAGGAAATCGAGCTTGCGCTCGTTTCAATGTACGGTGCGACAAAAGATCCCCTTATGCTCAAACTTGCGAAATACTTTATTGATGAACGCGGACGCGAGCCGAAATTCTTCAACCTTGAAGCTGGGAAGCGTGAAAGCAGAAGGTCGCGCCGAGAAGACAGGGGTTATTACGCACAGTGGCACTTGCCTGTCCGCGAACAGACAACGCTTGTAGGACATGCAGTTCGCGCCCTTTATCTTGCGACGGGAATGGCTGACGTTGCACGTGAAACCGATGATGAAACGCTCCTTCGCGCTTGTGAGACACTCTTTGATAACTTAATCAAGTGCAGAATGTACATCACAGGTGGCGTCGGTTCAACTGTCCACGGCGAAGCCTTCACTTTTGACTATGACCTCCCCAATGACACAGTTTACGCCGAAACATGCGCTTCAATAGCTCTTTGTTTCTTCGCGCGTGCAATGCTTCAGATGAAGCCTGATTCAAAATACGCCGACGTGCTTGAGACAGCTCTTTATAACACTTGCCTTGCTGGCATGTCTCTTGATGGCCGTAATTTCTTCTATGTCAACCCGCTTGAAGTATGGCCTGAGGCAAGTCATGAAGCACCAACGCGCCGTCATGTACTTCCTGTGCGTCCGAAATGGTTCGGTTGCGCTTGCTGCCCGCCAAACCTTGCAAGGCTTATAACAAGCATTGGAAAGTACATTTATACAATAGATAGCGACAAAGTTTACATGAACCTTTATATTAACGGTGAGTCCGAGCTTGAGCTTGCATCTGGTTCTGTAAAAATATCCGTCGAGACGAAGTATCCGCTTGATAGCGATATTAAAATCAAACCGTCAGCGGGAAAATACGCCCTCTGTCTGCGCATTCCCGCTTACGCTGGCGGCAAGTATTCTATCTCCATAAACGGCAAAGCATATGATGCACCAATCGAGAACGGTTATGCTGTGCTCGATCGTGAATGGAGCGAGGGTGATGTCATAGATCTCTCGATCAGCGTTGTCCCGCACCGCGTTTACGCGAATGTAAACGTCCGTGCAAACGCCGGGCGTGTCGCTATACGCCGCGGCCCCATCGTCTACTGCCTTGAAGAAGCTGATAACGGCAAACCTATATCCGGGCTTCGTCTGCCGCGCGACGCGGAGCTTAAAGAGGAATATAAGCCAGATAAGCTTTGCGGCATCATCGAGATAACGGCAGACGGTTATGCCTGCGTACCCGATGAGGATGATACCCTTTACCGGAACGAGCCGCCGAAGTGCGTTCCCGCGAAGCTGACGTTTGTCCCATATTACACCTGGGCAAACCGCGGCGAGGGCGAGATGAGCGTGTACGTTCTTGAACAGTGTTAAAAGTATCAGTAACCCTCCCGTGCCCTATGCTTTGGGCTAAGTTTCACTTTGATGGGATTGAAATGCGGATTTAAAAAGTAAAAACTACAATAAAACAAAAAGTCGGGCTATCATTAGCTCGACTTTTTGTTTCTTCATATAACTTTTTTGTAACATCATCTTTTGAAAATTAAAGCAGAGGGTTCCGGGGAGCGAATAAAACCGTCTACGCTTGCTCATATATTGTCAATTTTGCTTGTCTCGTTTACTTCTCGCTGTTAGTATTGCCCTGCTTTTCTTCTTTTCGCCCCCCGGAATAACCCCTTCTTACGTAGGTGGAGGATTTGTTTGAGTTTTTCTTTATTTATTCTTATTCGAGGCAGCTTAGCATTTATGACCACGCGGTAACTTTCAGTCTTTTCTTCTATTATGCCAAGTCGCCGGAACCTTTCGTACCTGTCTTCTTCAATACGCTTTGGCGATAGTTTACACAGCTCGGTTAAGTCAGCGTCAAGCTGATTCGCAAGGAGCCTGCACATTTCATCGAAATTATCGAAATCTTCGGGTATCACACGCTCAGCGACATTAAATAAAATCATATCGTCGGCCGTTATTCGAAGGCACTCTGCAGCATCAGCCACCTTTGACGCATCACGCCACAGTATTGTCGCGCACCCTTCCGGCGTTATTACAGAATAAACGGCGTTTTCAAGCATATAAACCCTGTTCGCGCATGCGAGCGCTAAAGCGCCGCCGCTTCCGCCCTCGCCAATGATAACAGAAATAATAGGAACACTAAGTCCCATCATTTCAAGCAGATTCCGCGCAATAGCTTCACCCTGCCCGCGCTCCTCTGCATCAGCTCCGCAATATGCGCCAAGAGTGTCGATAAAACATATAATAGGTCGGCCAAACTTTTCAGCCTGACGCATAAGGCGAAGAACTTTTCTGTATCCTTCCGGCTGCGGACAGCCAAAGTTGCGAATCATCCTGTCCTCAATATCACAGCCTTTTTCAATACCGATAAACGTCACGGGTCTTTCGCCAAGATAACCTATGCCACCAATGATGGCAGGGTCATCGCCAAACTGCCTATCACCATGAAGCTCGATTCGCTCGGTAAAAATGCGTTCTATATAAGCTTGTGATGTCGGGCGTGTCGTAGCACGTGCTGCTTTCAGCCTGTCGTAAGCAGTCATTGGCTTATCGTCCTCCGAAAAATCAATAATCATCTCGATAGCCTTTTTCTCCTCTGTCATGTTTTACGCAGGCCTCCTTCTTTTGTTCTGCCGCAGCAGCAACGCAATTGTTGAAGCAAGCTCCGTACGCGCCACAATAGCATCAATAAAGCCGTGTGATAGGAGAAACTCCGCACTCTGAAAATCATCGGGGAGTTTTGTGCCCGTTGTTTGCTCAATTACGCGACGTCCGGCAAATCCGATGAGCGCTCCGGGTTCCGCAAGGATGATATCACCTTGCATAGCAAAGCTTGCAGTTACTCCGCCCGTTGTCGGATCTGTTAAGATAGCTATATATAGTCCCCCGTCCCTTCCATGACGTCCTACGGCACCGCTGACTTTCGCCATCTGCATAAGGGATAAAACCCCCTCCTGCATTCTTGCGCCGCCCGACGCTGTAAAACCTACTACGGGAAGCGAATGTTTCATAGCATACTCGAAAGTACGCGTTATTTTCTCACCGACAGCGCTGCCCATGCTTGCCATGATAAATCCCGGTTCCATAGCAAAAACTGCACACTGCTCACCTCCAAAACGGGCAACGCCACATACGACAGCCTCATTTTCACCCGTCAATTTTTTCGCTTGACGAAGTTTTTCAGCATATTTTGGGAAATTTAAAAAGTCACGGCTGCCAATCCCTCTATAAAGTTCACGAAAGCTGCCTTTGTCGCACAAAGCATCAAGGCGCTCCCGCGCTCCCATCCTGCCATGCTTTCCGCATCGCGGGCAAACTTTCAGATTTCGCTTAAGTCTTGATGTTGGAAGCTCGTGTCCGCACGCAGGACATGTTTCTATATAATCTGATCTGCGTACAGGAGTCATACTACGGCTCCTTTCTTATTACTTATGCTATTCAAATGTATTATTTTATAGCTGTTATTTTAGATTATTGCCACACTCGTCTGTTTTAGGCGCCCGCACAAGCGCAAATGAGAACTCCGCCGTCACGCAAACATCATTCCCCACGCGCCCCACGCCTTTTGCGAAATAAAACGGTGGGTACTTTCGCGTTATTTGACATTCCGTCTGTAGTACATCTCCCGGACGAACAGGCCGGCGGAACTTCACCTTGTCAAGCCCCGTAAACATAGGGATTTCATCAGTCGGGACATCATTTGTCGGCGCCTCATACTCCATCACTTCATCTATATATGCTCCATTAAGTAAAACGCAAGCGGATTGCGCTAAAATTTCACATAGTATGACGCCGGGGACGACAGGATTTCCCGGAAAATGGCCGTGAAGGAACCATTCATCGCCCCGTATCGTTACCTTCCCGCGAGCCACATTTCCATCGCGCTCAGCTTCATCAAGCAGGAGCATATTATCCCTATGGGGGAGTATTGATTTTAACTCTTCTCTGTTCATACACCCCTCCTAATCGCGTACCGGTCTGAAAGCAAGGCATACATTATGCCCGCCAAAGCCAAGCGATGTCGAAAGCGCAACTTCAAGGTCGGCTTTTACTGCCACATTTGGCGTATAGTTAAGGTCGCAGTCAGGATCAGGTTCGTTTAGGTTAATCGTTGGCGGGATAATGCCATGTTTTAATGCAAGCACAGCAGCGGCAGCTTCTGCGGCCCCTGCCGCCCCAAGCATATGCCCTGTCATTGATTTTGTTGAGCTAATATGAAGCTTATACGCATCATGGCCAAAGGCATTTTTGATAGCGAGCGTCTCTGTTTTATCGTTTAGTGGTGTTCCCGTTCCGTGAGCGTTGATGTAAATAGCCGAAGGGGAGACATCACGGCACTCTTCCATCGCAAGAGTTATCGCGCGGCTGATTGCTTTCGCATCGGGACTTGGCGCCGTCACGTGATAAGCGTCGCATGTCGCGCCATGCCCGACAACTTCCGCATATATTGAAGCTCCGCGTGCGACGGCTCGTTCATATTCTTCAAGAATAAATACTGTGGCTCCTTCGCCGATGACAAACCCGGCGCGGCGTCGGTCAAACGGAAGCGACGCTGCCGCAGGATCCGTCGATTGCGTTAGAGCAAGGCAGTTGCCAAAGCCTGCGATTGTCAATTGTATAATTGCCGCTTCCGTGCCGCCGCAAATCATGACATCTGCATAACCGTGTTTAATAGTCTTATACGCTTCCCCGATTGCTGTTGCCCCGCTTGCGCAAGCTGTCGACACGGACATGTTCGGCCCTTCAGCTTTATATTTTATAGCAACGACACCCGCTGCCATGTTTATTATCATCTTTGATACAAACTGTGGTGTAACGCGCCGCATACCACCTTCAAGCATAGCTAAATGTTCACGGCACAGCGTTTGTATACCACCAACACCGGAGGCGATATAGACACCTATGCGTTCCGGCTCGACAGTTCCCAAAACGCCGCTTTGCTGCATAGCCTCATCTGCCGCCGCAAGCGCGTAAAGGACATATGAGTCATGCTTTTTCGCTGTCAATTTGTCAAGACGAGCAGCCGCATCAAAGCCCTTTACCTCTGCGGCAAGCCTAAATTTTGAGTCACCCGGATCAAATGATGTCAGCTCGCCGATTCCCGACACGCCAGATGAAATTGAACTCCAGAACTCGTCTGTCGTGCAGCCAACGGGTGAAATTATACCAATTCCCGTCACGACAACACGCCTGTTTGTGTTTTGCATTTTGTTTTCCCCTCCTAAAAACATCCATGCTCACCATCACATCGCAAGGCCGCCGTCAACTCGGATAACCTCGCCTGTTATGTATGCTGCAGCAGGTGACGCAAGAAATGCTGCAAGCTCCGCAACCTCCTCCGGTTCACCCATCCGGCGCATAGGAACACTGCCAACAGCCGTACTCTCAAAATTTACTGTCATGTCAGTTTTGATGAATCCAGGGGCTATTAGGTTGCACGTAACGCCTCTTGGCGCAAGCTCACGCGCCACACTTTTCGTCAGCCCTATAAGTCCCGCTTTAGATGCTGAGTAATTCGCTTGCCCCGAATTCCCAATCAGCCCGGAAATTGAACCGATATTGATAATGCGACCGCTTCTACGGCGCGCCATCACAGGATATACTTCCTTTATTGTGTAAAAAGCGCCGCGCAGGTTTATATCTATTACCCGGTCAAAGTCTTCCTCCGTCATTGCAAGCAAAAGCTTATCACGGGTGACACCAGCATTGTTTACGAGTATGTCTACATCACCCAACTCTGTTTTTATCAAAGCAAACGCTTTCTTAACAGCGACGGGGTCAGACACATCGCACTTGTGCGACACAGCGGTAACACCATATTCCTTCAGTTGCGACAATGTTTCGTTTGCCGCTGCCTCATTTCCGGCGTATAAAAACGCAACCGACGCGCCAAGGCTTGCAAAGCGGCATGATATAGCGCGTCCGATACCACGCGAGCCACCTGTGACAACAGCAACCTTTCCCGCAAGCGGCTTTTGTTCTGTAAAATTCATCGCTTCACTGTCCTTCATATTAAACCTCGCTTGCAACAGCTGACAATTTATCTGCTACCATCCGCACCTCATCCGGTGTTTCAGCTGTATATGTGGCAACACCGGGGCAAATCCTTGCGATAAGTTTCACAAGTGTGCCACCAACACCTGCTTCAATAAATGTGTCGTAGCTGTCGTCCACCATCCGCTCAATAAGCTGCCGCCATAGGACTGGACTGTTTATTTGACGCGCAAGCGTTTTACGTATATCGCTTGAATAAAGCTGCGCCGTTACATTTGAATAAACGGGCAAGCGAGCTTTTTCTATCTTTACACCTTTAAGAAAGCTGCCGAACTCCTCTGCCGCGTTATCCATAAAAGGCGAATGAAAACCTCCGCTTACTGCAAGCGGGATCGCGCGTCCTCCGGCGGAAGTAACAGCGCGGATGAAGTCATCTTTTTCGCCTACCCCACAGGAAACGACAAGCTGACCCGACGTGTTATAATTTGCCGGGTATGCGGATGAAAAACAACAGCACAGCTTAATAACACTCTCATCGTCAAGTTTCATCACAGCAATCATACAAGCAGGAGATGATAAAGCTGCCTTTGCCATCGCTGACGCACGGCGGCATACAACATAAAAGCCCTCAACTTCGCTCATTACGCCGGCATAAGATAGCGCCGGAATCTCGCCAAGTGAAAAGCCGGCAACACCATCGGCTACAACACCCTCTTCCCGAAGGGCAATTGCTGACGCCATATCGGCAAGATACATCGCCGGCTGCGTATTTCTTGTTTCGCGAAGCTCATCAGGCGTTCCTTCAAAGCACAGCTTTGTTATGCCCGGCATTATTGCTTCAGCTTCATCGAACAAACGCCTAACAGAGGCATACTCACGATAAAGTTCGCTTGCCATTCCGGGGCGCTGAGCTCCCTGCCCTGAAAACACAAAGGCTATTCTACCCATTTAGCTGCCACCCCTCCTAAAAGCTCTTCCGCTTCTGCTGTAATTTCTCTGATTATCTCCGCGGCACTTTGCTCGCGTGTCAGGAGCCCTGCTATCTGCCCTGCCATAACGCTGCCTCTTTTAACATCGCCCTCAATAGCAGCAAGTCGAAGCGACCCCGCTCCAAGCTCCGCTATAGACTCCGGCGTTGCATCCGGCGCATATTCGGTACGAATAAACTCACGCGTAAAAGCGTTTTTTATACAGCGGCAAGTGTTGCCACCGAAACGGCGGCCTGTTACAACCGTCGATATGTCCGTCGCCCGGATAACAGCATCTTTATAATTTTGATGTACTCCGCATTCTTTTGCTAAAAGGAAACGCGTTCCCATTTGTATGCCACATGCGCCAAGTATAAGCGCTGCGGCAAAGCCGCGTCCGTCACCAATACCGCCAGCTGCGATGACGGGTACCGTAACCGCTGATGCCACCTGCGGCACAAGAGCCATTGTCGTAAGCTCACCTATGTGACCACCCGCTTCCTGCCCCTCGGCTATAACGGCTGCAGCTCCTGCGCGAGCTACCATCTTCGCCATTGAGACAGACGCAATAACGGGTATAACCTTGATACCAGCATCCAGCCACATTTTCATGTACCGCGTCGGATTGCCGGCGCCCGTTGTGACAACGGGTACCCTCTCCTCTGCAGCGACTGCCGCCGCAGCGTCCGCATGCGGGCTCATAAGCATTATGTTCACACCAAACGGTCTTTTTGTTTTCTCACGGACAAGTCTTATCTGCTCACGCAGATAATCGCCGCCTGCGTTCATCGCTGCGATTATTCCAAGACCGCCGCCCTCAGAAACAGCGGCTGCAAGATTAGCATCAGCAACCCATGCCATGCCGCCTTGGAATATCGGATATTCAATCCCGAGCATTTCACAAATCTTTGACTTAATCATATGCAATTTTAGTAAAGCGTCGTATTAACTGCTCTGGGCAGTGTTTTTCTCTTCAAGCTTACGCTCAATCTTTGCAACAAGGTCAGCAACAGTTACGATTGAGGCATCCATGCCAATTTCAACGCCAAACTCATCCTCAAGATTCATTACCATCTCCGTTACATCAAGCGAATCTATTCCAATATCTAAAAATTTTGTTTCAGGAAGGATCGTTTCCTCCTCACATTCAAGTTTTTCTGCGAGCATTTCGCGCACTTTTTCAAATATCATTGTTAATCCTCCACAGTTTTGTTTTATTTTATTTATGTCATGGCATAATGCCGAGACATCATAAATGAAATTTCACCAAACTATAAGGCAAGCAGCGTTTGCAAGCCCGCTGCCAAACGCGGTTAGGATAATTTTATCCCCCCGTGATAAACTTCCCCCTCGGTTAAGCTCATCAAGCGCTATCGGTATGCTTGCGGCTGACGTATTCCCGTAGCGTTCGATATTAACATAAAACATCTCCGCCCGAAGTCCTAACCTCCTTTGTGCAAGCTCCACTATACGACTATTTGCCTGATGTGGTATAATATAAGAAACATCAGACGCAGTGAGGTTATTTTTCTCCATAATTTGCAATACATCGCTGACCATGGCGTTTACGGCAAATTTGAATGTTTCCTGCCCATTCATGTAGATGTACGGCGGTGGCATCTCCACTTTGAAAAACGGCGATGTTCCCACGTAATTTGGGATGCGAATCACATCATCCCCGCCGCGCACGGTGAAGGTCGAGTCTATATACCCTTCTCCCACACGTAAAACAGCGGCTCCCGCACCATCGCCGAATATAACGCATGTTGAGCGGTCATTCCAGTCAACGAGACGGCTCATACGCTCCGCGCCCACAACGAGCGCCGTTTTTACCTTCCCACGCGCGAAATAACCAGCCGCTACATCAAGCGCGAAGATGAAACCGGAGCACGCTGCCGACACATCAAATGCCATACACGAAGCGCCAATATCGCGCTCTATAATACAGCCAAGCGACGGAGATGCCATATCAGCGCTTATTGTCGCCGCTATTATCAAATCAAGCTCATCCGGGTCGACGCCGGCATTTTGAAGGGCCCGCTGTGCTGCCCTGCAAGCGATATCACCTACTGTTTCTTTTGTGCAGACTCTGCGCTCTTTAACTCCGACGCGCTGTGTTATCCACTCGTCTGATGTATCAACCATTTTTGAAAGCTCATCGTTTGTAAGTGCTCTTTCGGGAACATAACTTCCCGTTCCAGCAATATAAAAGCTCATCCGGTTCTCCGTTTTCGCAGTATTATGAAATATTTATAAACGTTAGCACTTTATATTGAGCACCACGCCTTTGCCCGTGTTAGTGACACATAGTACTGTGAAAGTTACAGCAAAAAAAATATTTTTTCATGTAACTTTTCCGCTTTTTTATGTACTAACATGGGATGCAGCTATTAATTAATGTTTAAAACGAAAAGGAAGGAGGGGAGCAGGGGACATTGGAAGATTTTGAAGAAGTCTACAGGTTATACTATCCGCGCGTCTCCGCTTTCCTTTATAAGCTCTCTGGCGACAGTGCGCTATCTGAGGAGCTTGCGCAGGAGACTTTTTATCAAGCCTTCCGCTCTTTCCACCGCTTTCGCGGAGACAGCAGCCTTTTCACATGGCTTGCCGCTATTGCTAAACACGTATATTACCGCCATGTCGGAAGAAAGAATATACATAATGAATCAATCCAAAGTCTTGACGCCTTAGCCGAAGTCTACGGCATTGAAATGCAAACATCAGCCGACGGCCCTGAGGAAACTGCACTCCGTCGTGAGACGGCTCTTGCACTGCGCCGCGCTCTTGCTTCACTGCCGGAGAAATACCGTGACGTAGTGACGCTCCGGGTATATGCGGAGCTTCCGTTTTCAGAGATAGCGGCAGCACTTAAGATAACGGAAGGTTCCGCAAAGGTAATGTTTTTCCGCGCAAAAAAAATGCTTATGGAGGAATTAAAACATGAGTATCCCATGTGAAGTTATTGAGGATCTCGTATCTCTTTATAAAGATCGCGCTGTCCAGCCAAAAACCGCGTCGGAGGTCAACGCTCATCTCAAGTCTTGCTCTCAATGCAGAGAATACTACCGTATTTACGACAGCATTGAATACAGACGCGTAGCATCAACCCTAAAACCCCCGCCAATAACAACAACGGAGGCTAAATACGCCGTTTTATCGTCACGCTTACGCCGCTACAGAAAAAGGTTGTTAGCCGGAGTAGCGACAATCGGCCTCATTCTTACGGGAGCCGTTGTCGTTCTTGCCTTTTTACTTAACCGTACGCGTCGTCATAGCTGCGACTGATAATATAAAAAAGAGTAAAAAACTTCGTGAAATGTGTTTTCACGAAGTTTTTGTTTTAATTCTATAGATAGCACTTACATAACTCTGTTTTAGTTAATACTCTGGCAGACATAATCGTTAATAAATCCAACCGTAGGTTGGATACTACATACATTCATTCAAACTAATGCTTTATTGTTTTTTGGTTTATATATTTATAAAATATAATAAAAACCGAAAAAACTTTTATGAGGTGCAACGTGACTTCAATCAGAATAAACGAACAAATCGCCTTTTTAAGAAAGCAAAAGGGATTAACACAGGAAGATTTAGCGAATGCTTTAGGTGTTACAAACCAGGCTGTGTCAAAATGGGAGTCTGCACAGTGTTGTCCTGACATTCAACTGTTGCCTTCTATTGCCGAGTTTTTTGACGTATCTGTTGATGAGCTGCTCGGGTACAAATCGCATGAAAGCGTATCTGATATCTGCTTAAAAATTAAGAATTACTTTACATTACTGCCTGAAAAAGAATCATTTGATGTTGCATACCGCATTGCGTCACTATTACATGAAGCTGCAGCTTCTGATGGGTATAAGAAATACATCCCGTGGAATGAAAAAGACTATTCTTCTGAAAATATTGCGTCGTGGGGGATGTCAATAAGCTCTGAGGATGAAGGCAGCACAGCAAGGGTAAATAATTGCATAATGTTTTCTCTCAATAAGGGCTACACACCTCTTTCGGAAAATCAATTAAGAGATCTTTCTCTGACATTTGATAATTTAGCGGATATTCGTTTCCTTAAAGTCTTGTGTGCTCTGTATGAGCTGACCGCTTGTGACTCTGATAATTTTTCACTTCATGAAATCGAAAATAAAACAAATTTAGAACCGATGAAATAGAAAATGTACTCAAATCAATGCCTTTGTCAGTCAAGATTGATGAAAAAGACGGTACATATCTTTATAGGCTCAAGGGCTCTTATTATCACATACCGCCACTGCTCAATTTTTTCATCAGCAATAAAATAACTGACTAAAAATAAGGGGCTGCGGCAGCTTTAATTTTGCCACAGCCCCTTTTTAAATTTCGCTTTCATTTGCCTATCAGCTTATTGTATATTTTCATAAGCTCAATGAATTTTTGCGCGTCGCCGCCCATATCCGGGTGATATAACTTTGCGAGTTCGCGGAATCTTTTTTTGATGGCGGTAATATCAGCATCATAAGGCAAGTCAAGTTTTATAAGCAATGCTTTATCAAAACAGTATCCGTCCTGTATGCTCAAATGCTCAAATAATTTACTGTATACAAAATCTAAAAACTCATCCGCAATTCTTCTGTATTCATTATTATCAATCGTAAATAAGTATGATAATGGATACTTGACATTTTTCTTGCCTGTAAGATCAAAAAACTCACTCCAAAGCAAAGGCTGATTACAATATTTGTCGCATCCAAATCGAATTTGGATTTCAAGTTTCTTTAGTTTTCGAATTTTCTTCTTTATGCTGATAATATCCATGAACCGCACCAGTATGTTCGAGCAATATTAATAACTAATTATAACATAAAGAAAACATATTGTTTTGCTTTTACATTTAATGTACTATTTACGTATCACATAAAATATTTTGTTATGTTTTTATCATTAGTGTAACCTCCACATGCCAAACGGTGCTTATTAAGGTGAAGGCCTTCCGAGTTGAAAAGAAAGGAGATAGATGCTTTGGATGACAGCATGATAGTTGAGCTGTATCTGTCCCGTGACGAATCAGCTATTAAACATACCTCTGAGAAATTCGGGGCGCGCCTGCGGTCTTTATCTCACAATATAGTAGGTGACCTGCAGGCAGCCGAAGAATGTGAGAACGACACTTATATAGAAGCATGGAATACAATCCCCCCGCACGAGCCGAAGCATTATCTCTTTGCTTTCCTTGCACGTATCACACGGCATATTTCTTTGAATTACTGCCGCAACCGACGTCGGCTGAAGCGCAGTGCATATATATGTGAGCTCAGTGCGGAAATGGAGGAGTGTATTCCCTCCCCAGATGACAATGAGTGCCGTATAGATGATATGGTTTTGAGCGAAGCGATCAACGGGTTTTTAGGTACGCTCAGCGAAGAAAAGCGAAAGATCTTTCTGCGTCGCTATTGGTATTTAGATTCCATCGCTGATATATCAAAACGCTTTAGCATATCCGAGAGTAAAGTAAAAACAACACTTTTCCGATGCCGCAATCAGCTTCGGGAGTATCTTATAAAGGAGGGTTACACCTTATGAGAGGAAAAGATTTATTAGATAAAATGGAGCTTGTTGATCCGGCTTATGTAGAAGCCGCAAATGGGGCACCGAAAAAAAAGAAAAACATATTTATTCAGTTGGGCGCTGTTGCAGCATGTCTTTTAACTGTGGTTGTTGTGGGAATACTAACAACCGGCAAAAGCAATTCTTCCCAGGTTCCTTTCAGTCAACTAAAACGGAATTATAAAGACTTGACTGTGGTCGGAAGTGAGTTTGGTGTCGAATGGCCGTGGGAGTATAAAACTATTTCCGAACAGTACACAATAGTTGCTTTAAACGGCAAAGAGTACACCTCGAGGGGCAGATCTGTTGACTCTTCACTCCTCGGCGATTCTCTCGGTACTTTCCCTGTCGTCGGTTATGATATAACCAAGGAACAAGAACATCAGATTACCACAGAAGTATACAAAATATCAGGTGTTTCTTCTGACCATCTCATTGCTGTAAAACTAGACAATGAATATTATGTATTCAAAAACAGCGAATATGCCACTCCCGCAAACTTTGGAGAATTGCTTGACGAGTACAGTCTAACACAAACTTTAAGCCTTAAAAGCTTTGCTTTATATGAGAATCAGACAGAAAAGGGTTACTTCACCCTCAAGGATGATAAGTATATCTTTGATGTTTTAAGCACATGCCGCGACGCTGAATTTATCAAAGATGATAACTGGCATGTGAGCGATAAAGATTATATCGTCTTTTCTGTCACATCTGAAGCACTCGGTGTTTATAAAAATGTCTTTTACGTGACAGCCGACGGCTACATCCGCACAAACATTTTCGACTATGCGTACATTTTCCGTATTGGCGAGGAAGCGGCAGAAGATATTATCTCCTATGCTAAAAAGAACGGAGTCGAAACCGAAGCTGAGCCTTACGCTTACACCCTTGCTGGTACCATCACCGATATTGCCGACGGGTACATTTATCTTGATGATTCGATTATGTGTGTCGATGAAAATGACGGCATGGTTTTCAAGATTCCTATGGATGATATCCGAATCAGCCGCTGTATTGATTATGCAAAAATGGGCGTTGGCGATGTCGTTTTAGTCTACTACTCAGGCAACGTTGATGTTGATGCTGGAAATGTAGTTATTGACGCATACGCGCTCTCCAAAGCATATGTCACAGACGGTGGTATCGCTATTCCGGAATAATGTTTCAATTATAATCTTATAATATCAAAGGGAGCAGAAGTTTCGTATCTTCTGCTCCTTTACGCTTTATTTCTGCATCAGATGATACCAAAGAAAGGCTGAAAAGGTATAAGTTTAAGATAAAGTTGAATTATACACTGGAATATAGTATTATATTTTTAATATTTTTTATCCAGCCAGCTCTAAAAAGTATAAATACAAGATGAACGAAAAGGAGGGCTGCTTTGAAAGTTACCTTTATTCACCACAGTAGCTTTTTTGTTGACCAGGAGAATTCCTGTTTTTTGTTTGATTACTGGAAAGGGCCTCTGCCGAAGCCGCTTGAGACCCCGCTTTTTATCTTTGTCAGTCATGGGCATGGTGATCATTTCACACCTGCTGTATTTAATTATGGAAGGCAGTGGAAAAACGTTCACTGGATTCTTTCTGATGATATTGACCCCTATTATGTGCCGAGCGATCTTTTATCCTACGTCACATTTGCCGCCCCTGACAACAAATATACGGTCTCTCTTGGCGGCGCGGAGATTTCTTTTTCAACACTTCGTTCAACGGACATGGGCAACGCATATCTAATCCGCTCCGGCGACAAAACGCTTTATCACGCAGGAGACCTTCACCTTTGGATTTGGCGCGAAAGCTGGCAGGAAGACAGGGCCATGCAGGCTGCTTTTGAAAAAGAAATGGAAAAACTACGCGGGCTCACCATCGACGCCGCTTTCCTTACCCTTGACCCCAGACAGGGACACGATGCTTTTCTCGGACTTGATTATGTAGCGCGTCTTGCAGACATAAAACAGATTTATCCAATGCACTGCTGGCAAAACTTTAATATTATAGATGATCTTTTGGCAGATCCCTGTTCGGAACCCTATCGCAACAGAATCTGCCCTATTAGAAAGGATGGATATACAGATGAAATTTAAAATGGTACATGAAAATTACAATGTTAAGGATCTTGATGCTTCTCTTGCGTTTTACAAGGAAGCACTGGGCTTAACAGAAGTGCGCCGCATAAATGCTGCGGATGGCTCCTTCATTATTGTATTCCTTGCCAATGATGAGAGTGATTTTGAGCTTGAACTCACTTGGCTGCGTGATATGGATCGCCCTTATGATCTCGGCGACTGCGAGTTTCATCTTGCTTTTCAAGTGGATGATTTTAATGCGGCTTATGCCAAGCATAAGGAAATGGGCTGCATTTGCTATGAGAACCCCTCTATGGGTATTTATTTCATTACGGATCCTGATGGATACTGGCTTGAAATCATCCCCACCCGAAAGTAATCAGCGTTTTCACATGCTTTAATCTCTATTTCAATAAACGTGAGTAAAAAAGAAATCGCCACTGACTACAGAGTTAGTGGCGATTTTTCATGGCAAAGACTAATATCGGTCGATCTACCCATCCATCGGGGCTGTGTGCTGCTGTGTTGTTTATTCTTTTTAGTTCTTTTTTCTTCCTGATTACCATTATGATAATAAGGGCAATAACGATAAGAATTAAAAGAAAGATCCACCGTGTCCAATAGTAGTTGTCTTCTCTCTGCTGGCTTATCATATCCTTATTACATACATCACACTTGCCGTCCTTGTCCGCATCCTTATGACCAAGAGCATCTACATAGCTGTCATTGTAAGTGTCGCTACACCCTTCGCATTTGTGCTCGGTGTAGCCCTTCTCGGTACAAGTGGGTGGAATAACTTTATCTATGTAGTTATGAATGTGATCGTCCACGGAAGCGGAGACCTCTTTCCACAGGTATTTTATTTTAACAGTATCCTTATTCGGCACGATCCATGTATCCGTCGGGCTGTATCTGACACCGTCAACCTCAATACCGTTATGCTCCATTCCTTCCGGCGGGTTGACAAAATCAACATAGAAGTGAAGGTCCTCTAAACTTTCCTGCTCCAGAGATCTGTCATCTTTCGGATATTCCGAAGACATGGTGCCTCCGTTTGGATTAATAGTTACAAGACAACGGTTGTCAGGCGATTGGTCCGGGTCTTTCCACTGTTAAACTATCGTTACATCTTCATTAAAGGTAAAAAATCCGCAGGACCGAATCTGACGCCGTTAATTTTTACGCCGTCGTATTCCTTGCTTGCCGGCGGAGCTATAAGATCATCAAAATTCTCAAAGGATTCGCTTTGCCCTTTCCTTTTAATCATGGTGTCCGACCACGGAAATCCCGTTGTACCGCCATTGGCGTCATATGTTACAGTAACGGCCTTTGCAAAAGTGATTATAAATGAAATGTCATTACCCGGCATATTGTTGATACAAATGCCAACTATCGGCCAACCACTATATTGCAGGCAATACGTCGTGCCAAAATCCCCCTCTTCAATTCCCGTGGCAGTACAACTATCGAATATATAGCCGGCATTCGGTGTTATGTTGATCCACACCAACATAGCTCCCTCTTCTGCGTTTGCGGGACCACTCACAGTCCCGTTTCCATCGGTAGTCACGGTAATCGTATGCACGTCTTTTGCAAACACCACCGTAGGTAACATTACGAGCGCCATAATAAGTGCGGGGAGCAATCCCATTGTTTTCTTCACTATTGTTTTCATGATGCTTTTTCTCCCTAAATTTTAGCCTGCCATATTTAGTATAGCTGCTGCTTCATCAAGAATCGCCGCCGCAAATTTGTTAGCAGGTGTATCCGTCTGAATTCGGACGAGGACTTCTCCGTGGTTGTCTTTGACGGTAATCGTAATCGCTCCGGCATGGATCACCCCATGCTTTGAGTTTGCGTCAGTAATCTCAAACTCCGAGACGCTGCATGGCATGGGCATCGGCATCTTTGCCTTGGGACTTCGTTTTAAGCCCTCCTTTTTCGGCCGTAAACGGCTGTTTATTGCTCTGCTTTTGAGCGGGGGCGTATTTATGAGCCTTTCTCAGTTGTGCACAAGCGGATTTCTTATTGTCCTGTTTGTATTCATCTTCAATTTACATATAGGCATTTACTTCGGCTTTTATATTACCATGCTGGCTGCCGGTATTCCCGGAAAGCATACGGGACTCTGCTACGGGGCAGCCTATGCCTTCGGCAGCGTGGGCACATATCTGCTTTCCCTGATTAATGACGGCACATTTCTAACCTCTGGAAACAATTATCGTTATTTATCTTTTCCTAATGGCTGTAATCGTGGGGCTTGTTCTGGTTGCCGATGATATCGTTTTACACGCCGAAGGTGAGCAGAAGCAGGAAAAGCCCCGTCTGCTTGAATTTTTAATTCCCATCATCATAATAATGGTAATCATTTCAGTTATGGGTTCAGGGTTTTACTATTCACTGCCTCAGGGCGAAAATGTCAATTGGTATCTTATTCGTGCTTTTTACGCCGTCGGTTTAATCGCCGCAGGTTTCATTTACGACAAAAGCCGCTTTATCGGGAGCTTGACAGCAGTTGCAAGCCTGACATACCCTTTGATTGCAACGGCTCTATACGACGACGTTAATGGCACTGTCGTCCTATCGCTGAGCTACCTGTTTCGCGGATTCCTTTCAGTTTACTGTATCTGTGCCTTTACCGATTACGGGACAAGGAACAGCCGTTTGCTTCCGCTTGCGCCCCTGGGGCTTTGTATATCTAGAATCACCGAAGGGCTGCTATCCTTTCTGCTCATATACCTGAATATTCCCGATATTGCTGTGCTGATTGTCACCGCCATATTCTTCGTTCCGCTGATCATATATTTGCTTTGTATTACAACAAGCTCTATTTGTCGTCGGCATTCGCGAAAAAAGACTTTTACCCTCTTTTGCGAGAACTTTGGATTGACAGCAAGAGAAGCAGAGGTGCTGCAGTGTCTGACCGATGGTTTTTCAGACGATGAAATATCAAATAAAATCTACATATCCAAAAGCACTGTGCGTTTCCACATATCGAACATAATGAATAAAACCGGCTGTCACACGAGGGTGTAGGTTGTCCGTGCCCTGTACAAATTTTAAGGTTATATACTAAATGCCGGGGTGGTCAACGGAAAAAGCAAAAAAAGAGAGAGCATATCTCAAAGATCTGATAGAATGAAGTTGCCACACAAACATTCATCAGAGGAATCAAATATGCTCTCAATTAATTATCCGAACCCTTCGCCAATCGGCTTAGGGTTCGTATTTGTACTTTCTGGTGCGGGTAACAGGACTTGAACCTGCACAACCTTGCGATTACAAGATCCTGAATCTTGCGCGTCTGCCAATTCCGCCATACCCGCGTATAAACGCGTATAAATATTATACCGATTATGATGCCGATACATTAGCGCCGCAGCATCAAAACGAAGTTTATTATTACTATAACGCACAAGGAAGCGGTTGTCAAGTTGAAAAACCGCTTCCCTCTTCATTTTATGTATGCTTATTTAGTAATTAAAAGATAAAGCTTTCATCAAGCTCGTAAAGGGTTTTAAAAACATAACCGCGTTTTTGAAGCTCCGTCAAAGCCCAATCTATCATTAAAAAAGTGTCGTATGACGAATCATGCACAAGTACTACGCACGGCTTTTTGCCCCTTTTTATACAGCTCTCTGTTGTCTCGATTATCATGCGCCGCAGATAATCGTCTATGCTCTCGTCTTCTCTTCGAGCGCCTTCCCACTTATCGCCATTTGCCGCTGACCAGTCATAAATATAATAGCCTCTTTCTTTTATGTAAGATATAATTTCTTCGCCACAATCACCGTACCGGGAAGCCGTTGTTGAACCACCGGGTAAGCGGATAAGTTTTTTTGGCGGCAAATCTCCAAGGATATTATTTATCGTCTCTTCCCAATCATCAATCTCAGACTTAAACCGCTCGACCGATTTATATATTCTCTTTATATCATGGGTCATTGAATGGCAGCCAAGTGCATGTCCCTCGTCAACAATTCGACGTACTATTGAAGGATAATTCTTTGCATTTTGACCGATAACGAAAAACGTTGCTTTTATTTCGTGGGCATTCAGAATATCAAGTATTGTTTCTGTATATTTTTTTGACGGTCCGTCATCAAATGTCAAATACACAACCTTTTCATCAACTGGTGGTAAAGTTTCAGTGGATTCCTCAACCGATGTTTCGGTTCCCTCTTCATTATCGGTTACAGCTTCATTAATTTCTGTATCAGTTGTTCCATTATCAGTCGTTTCATTATAAGTCGTTTCATTATCATATGTAGTCTCAGACGTCACCACATCGCTCTCTGTTGTTATATCTGTCTCATATCCATTGCTGTCATTTATATTGCTTACATTACTATTATTGTGATTTTCGGTTTCTTCAGTGGTGTATTCAACTGGATTTATTTCACTTTGGGGCGTTTCATCAATCAAGTATATCTCAGATGTCTCTGTCTCTGTATCATTTGGCGCTTCTTTAAGTAAAGCTTCTGACGTTACACAAAAAGAAAGCGAAAGCAGCAAAATAAAGAAAAAAACAGACAGCGTAAGAGAGCGTAAGAAACAAACGATACGCTCTCTGCTCTGAGATGACCGTTTAAATAATGAAGCGAGAATCATCACATACTACCCCTGCTGAAATATAATAATGAGACAAACAAACCGCTTTACCAACAAAGCGCTCGTGAAGACGCTGAGTTTTTATCACGATATATTCATATTATAAAACATATTTCGGTTTCATTCAACAGTTAAAAGACATTCTGGGAATTTATTTTTCTCGCTTCTTCTTATAATCGTATAGATGTTTAAAGATTGACAAGTATCTTAAGCCTGCGTGCGATGAGAAAAGCGAAGAACATTTTTAAAAGATCCGGAATTATAAAAGGAAGCACACAAAGCTTTAGCGCCGTCAGGTAGCCAATATCGCTTGCCGCATTAGTATTTGCATATACATATACAAACCATAAGGTTCCGATGGTATAAAGGGCAAAAAGCCCGATTAACATCGACAGAACTGATGGAATAAGCCGGTGCCCGAATATTTGCTCTGTAATCCAATATATTATAGCCATGATAAGAAAACCGATAATATATCCACCTCTTGCGCCAAGCAGTACGCCTATGCCTCCTAAAAAACCGGAGAATACAGGAAGTCCTGTTGCACCAAGCAAAATATAAAGCAAAACAGAAATTGTTCCGCGCTTGCCGCCAAGAATGAGAAGTGAGGTAAAGATACCAAATGTCTGAAGAGTATACGGCACTGTAACCGGTACCGAAATCCATGAGCACACGGCAATAATAACGGCAAAAAGCGCAATATACGCCATTTCTGCCGTCCTAAATCTACTTTTATTTGTGTTTGCTTTTGCCTTTGTTGTGCTCATATGCCACTCTTTTACATTTAAATAATTATGTTGTGAATAGTATATCTTTATGGTTATGGCTTGTCAAGTTGTATTAAATGCAGCTGTGTTACAAACGGTCGGGAAAAATACAAAGCACAATACAGCGCAGTATATAAAACACAATAAAAAAGCGCGTCCTAAAAGGGCGCGCCACAAGTTTTTATATCGTTCAGTGTTTATTTGCTGCAAACTGGCCTATTTTTTTGTCCATATTTGATATGTGATTAATCAGCCAGTCAACAACCATCTGATTGGCATTGAGAATGACGAGCAAACTTCTACCTGAGGTATTGTAGTCAGAACGAAGCTTTGCAAGTCTTTTAATAAAATCTTCATAAGCGGCTTTTTGAGCACTGTATTCAGGATAATTAATGCTGAGCATGTATTCTTCTTCATCGGCAAAGTGTTCTTTCGTATATTCATCAAGAAAATCAAGAAGCTCGCCTATGCATTCTTTTGCTTGACGTGCTTTTCCCGCTTCAAACAGCTTTTCTGCTTTTTCTAACAACATTTTATGCTACTCGTCGATTTTATCAACACCAACCGACAAATTGGGTGTCCAAGGCATAGTAAATCCTCCTTTATCTTTACTAAATTCAACTCTAATAATAGCTTTTTATATACGCTTATAACATTTTCATTTTTCAGAAATGGCTGAGACAAGCAAAATGAGCAACGGTATTAATCTCCATACCGCATACTTGTTGTTTTTCTTCATTATTATCGTAATTTTTATTACCGGCTTTACTGTTTTTAAGAATAATTATTGATTTTTCAATAGAAAATAAAAAGTTAATTAATCAGAAGGTTTTTAATATTCATATCAATTTCATTTTCGTCAATACGATTATTGCGCTGAGAAGGTATTTTCAATAACGCAATAGTTGTTTTAAATTCAACAGAAAAAAGGCACCAATTCAGATACGTACTATATCAAAATTGGTGCTCTTCCGAATTTTTGTTTATTAAGCATTGCTTGTTATGTGCGCAGCACTTATATTTTATATATTGTTGTTTGTTTTAATGTTTTACTGTATTATAATCACGAAAATGAAGTGCAAATAAGTCCGAACATTCGGTGGGGAGAATGAAAATGAATCATTCAACCGTTGAAAAATACGATCCAATAGTATGTTGCGTGGAAAACGGTGAAGGACACTGGCAATACCTTGTCGGTACATTTCGTATGGGCGATAACCGTATGCGAAACATCACTCTCTTATTGAGAGGTATCCTTCTAAAGTGTTCTGTCTTCGCCGTCGAAATAAATATCAACAACGATAGCAGAATGAAAGAGGTAAATAGTGATATCGTTACTAGTTTTAAGGAGAAATGTTAATATTACCAAAGTAACAGATATCCCGCAGAAACAGCTGAGGCTCTTGATGAAATATATGAAAAATACAGACAGTTCAAAAAACACCGCCGAAAAACAAACCGGGAAAACAAAAACCCCCAACTTATTAATATGCAGCTTGTTGCGATGACTTGTATTCTCGGTGGATTATCTAAAGACGGTATTGATAAAAGGCTTTTGAGATGTGCTGAAAAGAATGGTATAAAAGTGATTGAACTGGAAAGTGTAAAAAGACATCTCAATGCTTATCAAAACTATGATGATAACTATTGTATTTCGATAATAACCGAAATATGTAAAAACTTCGATACTCTTTCGTTATCGTCAAAGGAGTTATACGAAAACATTCTCCATGGCAAAGATGATGTTTTGTCCGAAATTTATCAAATTGCAGAATCTGTTGAAAAAAAACAGAGATTTGATAGCAAACAGAAGCCAGGAAATGTTCGATACTGTTGTTAAACTGCTCAATGATGAGCAAAACTCGATGTTAGCAGTTGGGGCAGCACATCTTTTTGGTAAATACGGACTTTTGGAAACATTCAAGGAAGCAGGTTATCCCGTCGTAAGGATTCATTTTAACAAATAATAATTCAAACTTACTTGAGAACACACCGACTTCCAAAACAGCGAAATCACCCAAAAAGGATTTGTTTATCAACAAAAAAGTCAACACCTTGTATTTTAAATACAAAATGTCGACTTTTCTTATATGGTGCGAGAGACGGGACTTGAACCCGTACGGAGTTACCACACGCCCCTCAAACGTGCGCGTCTGCCGATTCCGCCACTCTCGCATAGCTTTGTCATTATAGCATTGACCTTTTAACGTGTCAAGATTATTTCGTAATTTTTTCCGTCAGCGTGAATTGCAAAATTAAAATCCAGAGTAGAGGTGGGGCAACGGAATTTAGT